>Ga0180433_10006147_pt1 | contig 15875 bp, 16 predicted proteins | sample SS_ome_8_FD_132980 | JGI IMG/M metagenome (GOLD analysis project Ga0180433, IMG submission 132980) | Hypersaline lake sediment archaeal communities from the Salton Sea, California, USA - SS_1_D_1 metaG | ecosystem: Environmental > Aquatic > Non-marine Saline and Alkaline > Hypersaline >... | reverse complement strand
TCTATATCAATTGTCGGACCTTGAATTTTTCCAACTTTGGCATCCGGTAAAAATGCATGCGAATCTGGTCCTCCTAAAATCCTCTCTATCCACTGGTTCATTAAAAATGTCTTATGCACTAAAACAAAAGTCTTCTTTCTCATCTTGGAAATTAAATAACAAGCCAATGCCGTCTTTCCCTCTCCACAAGGTAATGATAAAATCCCTCCTCCCTTCTCCTCAAAGGCCTTCACACAAGCATTCACCGGTTCTAACTGATTAGCCCTCAAACCCCCATTAAAAACTAAATCTATATCATCTCCCGATTTTAACTTATTCTCATCTGGTTCTCCTAACTTCTCTAAGCCATAAAACTTCGGCAAATAAAGTTTCGTCTTATTCTCTAAAAAAACTTTAAAAGCCTCCGGTTCCGGTCCATAATCCGTACTGACATTAGGCTTCACCGATAAATCTTCCTTAATCTTCTCTAACTCCCCCTCCGTAAATTTATCCTTCAATAAAATATAACCGCGCTTCCCTAAATACGTTCTCATTAATTCCTCTTTTAACTCAAATTATCTTTAAATAAAAAAAAATCAAATTTTTTTATAAAAACTTCCGCTTTTATAAAAAGTTTGTGCAGGAACCAATCAGTTATGATACTTAATATCAAGTAAAACTCAATAATAAATACCGAAGTGTGTAAAAAATATCAAGGACCAATACCAGAAATTTCGATATCGTTCAATATTTTTCACGAAGTAAGCAATAGTTAATACTACTTACGATGAGCGTTAAAAATACCCTTGCAGATACTTTCAACAAATACCTATTCAAGTCCTAAAACATTCAGCTTTAAGAAATATAGGAAAAGGTGTTGTATAATTTTATAAAATATTAATAATGCTGTTAAGTTCCTAAGGTTCAGGAAACATGGTTGTAATAATAAATTCTTATTTTTTTTATTGCTGTATGTTTCCTTTTTCAGAAAGCAAAAAAAGTAATTAAGTTTTTTTGTTATTTGCTGTTAGCTTTCTTTTGAGGAATAAAACAAATGTCTTATTCCTATTTTTATATATTCAGTTTTCTTTAAATACTTTTTTTTTTATAAGCAGGAAACAAAAATATTATTAAATTAATAAAATATTGCTGTATGTTTCCTATCAGGAAGCAGGATAAATTTCAAAATAATTTTAATTTTTAAGTTTGCTGTATGCTTCCTATTTGAGTATATTTAACGTCTTCTCCAAGACATTTTTATAAGCAGGAAACAGGAAATTTAGTGTAAAAGACTAATTTTTTAAGTTTGCTGTATGCTTCCTATAGTCTAAATTACTTAAGACTATATTATAAAGTATGGTTGAAAAATTAACAATCAATTTTTTTTTCTCAAAAAAAATACCTATGTAGTCTTGATATTATTTTTTTAAATTTAATATTTTTTTGATTTTTAATAAAATTTAGCAAAAATAACTGATTGTTTTAAATCAAATAAAAGAAATTTTTGATGAAATTTATTATTTAAAAAAAATGATGGTTAAAAATATAATCATAAATGGATATAACAATCGCTTCAAGTGATAATACAATGGCGTTTTTCGAAGCTGCAACCGAGGAGTCTAACAGGGTTCAGGGAGAGAACGGGCACGATGCCCTTTCTACAACTTCCCAATCCCTTTTGGACTTGTTCTTCGGACTTGTCCGCGGACTTACCCCTGAGAATCTCAGTGAGATGGTCTCTAAGGTCATATCCACTGAGAATGTGGAGGACATCAAGTCACTCTTCATTCTGATGTTTCAAACGAGGTGGTGCCGAGGTGGTAAGGGTGAGAAGAAACTTTTTTATGAGCTGTTCTCTACCCTCTATTCCACCCATAAGGCACTTTGCCTTGACTTGATGGAGTTCATTCCCCAGTATGGATACTGGAAGGACTTCCGTCTTCTCAATGCTTGCATGATTGCAGGTGAAAAGGTAGACCAAGACTTCACGGATAAGGTGGTTTCCATCTTGTCTACACAGTTCCAGAAGGATTGGAGTGAGTATGAACTCGCCAAGTCTGAGGGTCGGATGCCCAAGTTGTCTTTGGCCGCCAAGTTTTACACCGCCCAGCGGAAGAACAATAGCAAGAAGACTAAGGCAGTCACTCAGAAGGCCAAGACCGATAATGCTCTCATGGAGCAGGTCGCCTTCAAGTTGATTGACCGAATGCCGACTGACCCTGAGAAGGTGAAGAAAGCTAAGTCCTGGGCGATGGGAACTCTCCGCAAGCGTCTGAGTGCTCTCAAGAGTGCTTTGAATGTGCCAGAGGTTCTCATGGGCGCCAACAAGTGGGCCGAGATTGAGTTCTCCAAGGTCACTTCATTGTGCCTTGAGAGGAACACTCGTGCTTTCCTTGATGAGGATAAGGCGGGAAACCGTCGTCATCCTCAGGATGAAACCCGTGCCAGTTGCCGTCAGCATTTGATTGAGCAGCTCACCAAGGGTGTCAAGGGTGCCCAGTCTGAACCCCACAAGTTGGTGGAGAAGATTTTTGGGCAGAAGATGTCTTCAACTGTCAAGGCTGTGACGGATTCCCAGTGGGATACCCTTCAGGCTTCCATCGTCAAGATGATTGAGGAGAGGAAGAAGGAGACGGGTTCCAACCTGGACTTGTCTAAGGCATTGGTCATGTCGGATGTTTCTGACTCCATGTCAGGAACACCGATGATGGTGTCCATTGCCTTTGGCATTTTGGTTTCGTCCATCTGTCACAAGGACTTTAGGGACTTGGTCATGACTTTTGACACCAACCCCAGATTCCACAACCTGAGTGGTTGCAAGACTTTCTCCGAGAAGGTTACCAGTCTTGCAAGAGCCCCTTGGGGTGGAAGTACGGACTTTGAGAGGGCCATGGTTTTGATTGCGGATCTGATTCGCAACAAGAACATCCCGGAGTCCGAAATTCCGCAGTCCCTGATTGTGGTTTCGGACATGCAGTTCAACCAAGCCACAGGTTCTACCGACTACTACTCTCGCAGGAGGGGAACAGGATGGGGAACGTCTTTTGACAACATCAAGAACCTCTTCAAGAGACTTGGTGAGGATTTGTATGGACATCCCATTGACCCTCCGACCATTGTGTTTTGGAATGTCAGGGCAAACACCGTAGGATTTCCTGCTGTTGCAGAGGATGAGGGTGTTTCCCTGATTTCCGGATACTCACCTGCACTTCTCAAGTTCATCCTGTCGGGTGATCTGGAAGAGGAGGTAGAGGTCGTGGATGAGGAGACAGGTGAGACCAAGACTGTCAAGGTTAAGGCCACGCCGGAGGAGACCATGAAGAAGGTTCTCTCGGAGAAGGCACTGGACCCTGTCAGGGAGGTGGTCGACAGGCACCTTTGAATGAATGTTTTTGAATGAAAATTATAAAAAAAATAAATCTTATAAATAATATGGTTATTAAAGAAGTTTCAAAACTTGGAAAGAATGTTTCCAAGAAAGGAATTAATATGGTTTCAAACTTAAGTAAAAAAACCCTTTATCAGGTTTACGAATATGGAACATTAAGTATTCAAGGAAATATTATTCAAGCCATTTTGGTTTTATTCTTTGTAATTTATTCCGGTATTATCGTAAATTATTGTGGATTACCCTTTTTACAATTTTTTGAAAACATCATTGTTAAAATCGTAACTTTAGTAATTATTGCTTTTGTAGGAATTTATTCACCTGCAGTTGCCTTATTTATTGCTATTTCATTAATCGTAACTTTACAAATGGCTCAAAAGAAAAAACTTTTAACAGATTTAGAGATTGTAAATGAATTATCACAAGAACCAGTTCCCACTACTCCGATGGTAGATGTTCCCAGACAAGAAGAAACCCAAGAAAATATGACTAATCAAGAACAAATGTCCGAACCTTTAGGATACAATAATGATGCATCATGTGTTGGTTCTTGTGGGGGAAATAATGGAAATCCTTCAACTTCATCACAATGTGGAGTTGTTAAAACTTGGGAAAATCAAATGTCTGCTCAAGGTTTAGATTATCCTCCAGGTCCAGTAGGTTCAGTTGGATATCCAGTTTCAAATAATTATTAATTTTTTATTTAAGAAAATAAGAAATTACAATTTATTTAATAAATCTAAGGGGATGATTTGACCATTTTTAAAACCTAAGATTTGAGTTTTAGTTGGTTGGTCAACTTTTTGCATTCTATTTAAAGTTTTTCTGAAAGTAGGTGTCATTCTTAATCCATTTATTTCTTCATATAAATCCTTTAATATCTGTCCTGGATTATTCTTTTTACCTAAATTTGTAAAAATACTATTTCCCCTTAATCCTTGTTGATTTAAAACAGGTTTTATAATGGCATTTACTTTTTGTTTGTTATTATCTGGTAAATTTTGATAATCTGATTGAAGTTGTTGAATTGCTTGTGGAGTTGGATTTTTGGATGTTTGTTCTATGTTTTGACTAAAACTTTCTAATGTTGGTTTTTTCTTAAATAAACCAGTTAAAGCACCTACGGTTCCTAATGTGGGTAATGCATTTCCAGGTTGAACATTTCCTACTTGAAACATACCAGATTTTTCTATTTTACGGTTATAAATGAAAAAGATGATGAAGATAGTGAAAGTTAAGATAGTGAAAATGATAAAGGCGACTAATAAACCAATTTTTCTTCCTTGATTGGAAACTAAAACTTCATAAAAATTAAATTTATTATTACTAGTGTATCCAGCGGGACAATAATTATCACCATCAGGTTCAGTTAATTCTTTATAACATTTTTTATTACCATAACTGAAATATTTACCATTATGAGAATAAACTTCTTGAGCACAATTTTCGGCACTTTCAAATTCACCTAAATATTCATCTCCTGATTTACATTTAGCATTTTCCTTTAAATTTTTAGTTTCAAAATTTCTACTTGTTGGTGTCAAATAAACACCTAAAAATATTAAAGCTAATAAAGCAAATATTAAAGATAACGCAATAATTACATAAAACATTTTATTTTTTAATTGATTTTTAGAAATTTTGTAGACCATAAAACCTAAACATAACAAAAACATAAAAATAAAAATAACTATGGTTAAAACACTTGACGCATCCATTTGAGGTTTTCTTCCCCCCTTTGATATTTTAACATCCGTTTGCGGTCCTGTCCCTTCACATTGTGCTGGTGCAGTTGTCGGTGCAGGAGTAGTTGGAGCAGGTGTAGGTTCTTCCGTTGGGGTATCACCATCTTTTGAGGGAGTATCACATGTAGAAACTCTTTTAACTGATGGTTCTTCGTTTTGACCTTCTGGAACTTGTTGACAATTACGATTACAAACGTATTGTTGTCCTGATAATAATGGTGTAGTGTCTTGGTTATAAAAAAGTTGTGTTCCTTCTGGATTACTAACTGCTTGTCTAGCTTCATTTAATAAATTATTATAAACTTCTGGACCACCTAATACTTGATTAACAAAATTATTAAAAAATGTTTGTGGAATAAAAACTGTGTTTTGCATAGTGATAATACTAGTACTTTGGTCTGGACTAATTGTAGTAATAAAACTGGTATTATTAGGTAATAAATTTCTGAGATTAAAATTACTTACAGTTAAATTTGCTGTTCCATTATTGATGGGGATATTAGTCAATTGATTAAACATTTTGTAGGGCATGGTAGATTGAGCTTGATTACCATCATTAACATTACCGACAACGGTGATAAACACCATTAAATTGGGGTATTGACTAGAAGTAAAAGTTAAATAAAACTGCATGCCTTTATTGTAAATTTCACCGGATAAAATATATTTTTGAGGAGCAGTGATGATGATTTCTTTGAGATCAAAATTAACATCACGAAGTCCGTTAGCGCCAGAACCACTCCAACCTATTTTTTGAGTTCCATTGGCGGTGATAATGAGTTGTTTATTAGAATTTTTGAGTGTTAAATTAGTAGCATTACCTAAATTTAAATTGAGGTTACAACCACGGTAACAAAAAAGAATAAATTCGGATTGAGAGGCGGTTTGACCGGGTGTATCAATTTTATATCTTGGTAAATTATTTATAGTTTGAAGTCTTGTTTGAGAACTAGTATTTAATGACATTAATTATTTATAGATATTTTTTTATCTTATAAAAATTAATGATTTGGGTTTTTATTCCAATCATCTTCATTATTATATTATATTTTTTCTTAAAAGGCAATCTTCAAGAAGATTTTAAGGACCTTAATTATTTAAGTACCTTACCATCACCTTATGAAATAGAACCGACTAAATTTGATAAAAATTGGAATCAAGATGACCAATTAAGTCTTCTTAAAACAGATAAACAAAAACAAAATCCCAAATTATCCAAATTAGAACAAATTTATATTAATCCTTTCTATCCTAAAAAACTAAAAAAGAAACCTAAAAGAAATTATCCTCATCCAAATCAAATGGGAGCTGCTGAAAAAACCGCCTTTAAGTTTGGTTATCCTCCTAAAATGACCATGCAAGATTACGTTAATTGGTTATCTCTTTTTCAAGATTCTCAAGACCTTCTAAATTTAAATCATAAAACTTATTTCCAAATGCTCATTAATAATCAAGAAATACCTTATTTGCACAATAAAATTCCTCCTCCTCCCACTCGTTTAACTCCTTTAGATAGTGATGAATATTTCAATGAACAATATAATATGGAACCTCAAAAAGATAATTCGGCTTTTGCAAGTTTTATTAATCCTGAAACCACTGTGGCGACTAATCAAGGTCGAAGTACGATTTTACCATTTAATTCAGAGGATTATCCCGATTTTCCAAATAATTTTGATGTTTATGGTTCAAGTGGTTATATTTTAAATGAAGAACTTTGGATGAAAACTGACCCTAAAATCTTACAAAACTTTGTCGGACCTATCTGGTTAAAACAAAATATTCATCCTTTTGGAAACTTAAGTCCTTAATGTGTTTTTAATTTTCTTTTTAATTGATAATACTTTCCATTAAACTCAAACATTTTATTATTTTTTATACTTTTTTCTGAAACATACAAACAAACTTTTGGTTCTTTTTTCTTAAACATCCAATAAATATTTAGAACAATTAAACAAATACCTACATTAAAAATATTCTTCTCAAAATTACTAAAAAAAACTTTTTCTATTTTTTTAATATCATCTTTCACATCTAATTCAAAAAAATAAAGTAAACACTTCGGAGACTGAAACTCCCACTCAAACCTCCAACACTCAATTATCTGATTATCCTCATAAGAATTACAGTCTCGCGGTTCTTTATAAAAAGTTAAACAAAGATTTTCTGGTTTTACCAAAGAATAAATAAAACATCCATTCTTAGTTTTACTAACTAAACAATAATCTTTCTCATATTGATAAGTATTTAAATAATACTTATTAAGTAATAAAACTAAATTTCCACTAAAAATTAAAAACCCAATTAATCCCCCAATTTTTAAATAATTCATTTTTACTTTTTAATTAAAATTTCTTTAAATATCTTTCGTAAAAAAAATTTTAAATTAATTTTTTATGTTTTAGATAAACTAATAAATAAAATATTTATTAAAAATATAATGGTTAGAAAACAAACTGATACTACTTCTAAAAATTTAAAAGGTGCTGGTATGTTTAACAAAATGAAATTTTGGAAAAAAAATAAACAACCTTACACTCCTCTTGAAAAACCTTCAACAACTTCTGTTCCACCTTCAACTTCAAGGATAGAAAGATTAAAAGCACGTCGTATTCAACCTCAAATTGGTTATCAACAAATTCCAAATCAAAATTCCAATAAAAAATATAATTATATGATTTATCTTTTACAAAATATTTCTAAATATTTCCCTAAAAAAGGTTTTGCTAATTTCGGAAATAAAATTTATAATGATACTTTTATCAAATATTTTAAAAATTCCAGAAATCAAGGTTTAGATTTTGATAATGCACTTGCAACCTTTAAAAGAAAAAACCAATTTTATGAATTAGTTGGAACTTTTTATGAAAATTTATTAAATGCTTTTTTAAATAAGAAGGTTAATTTCATTGAAATTAAAAATTTAATTCCTCCTGAATTTCAATCTTTAAATCAAGAAATTAAAAATTATAAAACAGCTAAAACAATTTATTCAAATGAAATTAATAAATATGCCAAAGATTTATTAAAAAATAAAACTCCTCTTGAACAAATTATGGGTAAAATTCAAGAAAAATTCGGTCAAAAAATTACTAGAGGATTAGAAAAACAAGTTAAAGAACAATATAGAGAGAATTTAGCCAATTTAAAGTTTACTAATCAAGAATTACAAAACTTTCAAAAATTATTAATTGAAAAAGCAAAAAATGTTCCTAAATTTAATGATGAAAAAGAAAGAATGTTATTAAGAAGATTAAGTAAATATTTTAATGGAGAAAACCAAATGGCTCTTTCTATGTATTATCAAAAACTTTTAAGACATTATTCTAACCAAAAAGTATCAAACCAAAATAAAATATCTCAAAATGGACAAAAAATTAATTTTGGACAATTAATAGGTTTTGTTTTAACCAAAGTAAAACATCAAATGATAAAATTAGTTAATAAAATAGATACTACTCAAATAATTAAAGAAAAAATTAAAAATCTTATTAAAAATAAAATTGAAAATAGAATAAAAGAACTTAACCATATTCCCCCTCAAACTGATTTAAATATAGGTGAATGGTTTCAAGATAAAACTTATCAACCTAGATTTTTAACTTATAATAATAACGATAATTGGGCAAGTTGGAATAATACAGCAAATAAATCTGGATGGTCTAATAACAATTCTAATTCAGGAACCCAAGAAACAGACCCATCTTGGTTTAATCCAAATATTAATGCACAACAAGAATGGACAGATGCTGAAGTAAATAAAAACCCTGAACAAACAAATAATTTAAGTAGAGAAAAAATATAATCAAAAATAAACTAATCTTGGTTTAACTAATCAAGAAAAACAAGAATTTTTAAAAAATTTTACTAATGAAAATTATAATATGAATAATCAACAATTAAAAAATGAAGTAAAACAATTTAAAACTAGAAAAAATTATCAAAAAAAACAAATTCAATCTAACTTTTAACTTGATATAAAACTAATCCCGGATATTTTATTCCAAATTCATTTTCAAATTCTTCCTTTGAAATATCAAAGTAAGTTTCATCTAGTATTTCTTCCAATTTTTCACTCATAATTTTTGAAAAATGAAGTTCACCATCATAATCCATTAAAAATTTTGCAAATAATTTCTTAGCAAAAACCATTGGATTATCTTGATAAGTTTTCCTAAAATAAAATCCATTTTTATATTTATTTTTTCCAACATACCATCCTTCTTTAACTTTTTTACACAAATATGAAAAGAAAATTTCTTTCTCTCTAGTTGGATAAACAATTTTATTATTTAAGGAAACGAAATAAATTTTTTTAAATTCAAATTCATTAGGAAAAACATCATCTTGATGTAATGGTGTATAAGAAATAATATTTTTAGGTTTCCCTAATAAATTTTTCATTTCAACATCCCGAGGTAATTTTCGTTTACCATTTTTTTCAGGAGGTTCCATTAAAACATTAATATCCCCTATATTCCATTTAACTTCAAAATAATCACAATCTCCATTCTCTAAAACTGAAACAATATCATATTCGTAAATTTTCTCTTCACATTCAAATTTAACATTCAAAAAGATTTTTCCCTGATGTTTTAATCTTTCAGCCAAAAATCTTTCAAACTTTTTCCCTTTCATTCTCCCTTCATTACCACATTCTTTCAAATATTCTTTAATAATTTCATGTTTATTATCTTTAACAAAAAGTTCCTCTAAAAAAGGAATTTTATGTTTTAGTATATAATATAATCCTTCTTCTAAACGCATTTTAAATATTATAAAAGTATTTTTATTAAATTCAATTTTTTATTGATTAAAATAATAATGAAACCCAATTATTCCAAAAACTAAGAACAAAAACCACATATAAACATTAGTGATTTTCTCATCAAATTCATTTCTCCACTCCTTCCTCAACTCATTCATAAAAGCCTTGCTTAAAATATCATAAGGTTCCCTTTTTACTATTTTTTGACTTTGTTCTTCTAATTCTTGATGAAGCTTTTTTATTCCTGATTTCAAATCCTCTTGATACTGCACTTTCCACTTTTTAAACTCTTCTTTTAAATCGTTTCTAATAATTTTCTTTTCTTCCTCAAATTCTTTCCGGACTTCAGCAATAACTTTATCTAGGAAAAAATTAATTTCATTATCATATTTCGCATAAGTTCTAATATTTGATAAAATATTTTCTTTTTGATGGAAAAAATATTTTTTGCATTCGGCTTCAATAGCCTTATTTAAATCTTCTGTTTGGATTGCTTGGTTCATTTTTTATTAATTGGTTTTAGTAAAATTATAATTCAATTTTTTTTAGAAATACCACATTCCAATTTTTGATAAATGACTTCCCCAATTAACACTTTGGATATAACTAAAACCATCCCGATAAGTGGGTTCTTCGTATTTCTTAAAATAAATCCCATCCGATTTAATAAATTCACCCTCTCCTTCCAAAAATTTATGATACCTTAAATGTTTTAAAACAATATCCGGCGTATCTAATGTTAAAATACCAACTTTTACTCCATATTTCTCACCTAATTTAATAGAATAATGCCAAGAGTCCGAACCAGGATGAATTTTATCAATAACAACTTTCCCGCCTTCTTTAATAGTTTTTTTGGTTATTTTTTCAGTTTCAACAAAACCAATTTCATCTTTAGTTAAACAAACGAAATCAGGTAAATAATTTTTGGCGTAGAAGGTTTTACCGCTTCCTCTTTGACCTCTCACTAATAAAATTTTAATATCATCAGGAATTTCCAATTTAGTCATTTCATTTTGTTCTAGTTTAAGTGGATTGAAACTTTCGTAAGGTTTTTGATAAGAAACTCCAAAATAAAGTTCATCTGGGGTTTTAATTGGAAGACCTAAATTTTCTGCAAAATGTAAATCTTCAAAAGAATTATCTGTTAAAATCCGTCCCACTAGATTACCAACAAAAAAGGTTTCATTAGTAATTTGATAATTGGATTTTTCTTGGAATAAATGAAACATGGTGGGTAAAGGTTTTCTTTCTAAAAAATCTTTTTTTTCAGTTTTACCCAAATCCTTTGAATTACAAAAATAAAACCAAGGTTTCATCTTTACTAACTTAGAAATTTCCTCAAATATCTTTTCAAATTCCTCATATTTTAAAACCTCATTAGTAAAAATTACTATGGGTTTATCAATTTTTTTAATGTTTTCATGAAAAAACTTCCAATTTTTCCCACTGGGGGTTTTACCCCTAATAGGTAAAACTAATGAACCTACAAAAGACGTAAAATAATATTCATCTGATAAATCACCCTCTCGTGTATAAATCATTTTTATAAAAAGTTTATCAAAAAAATAAAAATCAATTTTATTTTATTCATAACAATATGAATAAAAGTGGTAAACAAATATTAGATAAAGTTTATTATTTAATCATCACTTCTTTATCTTTAGTCGCAGCTTTAGCTTGGAACTCCGCTTTCCAAAACTTCTTTGAAAAAAATAAATATTTAAATAGAGGCCCTTGGATATACGCAGTTTTAATAACTGGAATAGTTATTGGACTTATCATTGGTTTTACTAAAATTGTTGAAAAAATAGAAGGTGAAGAAAAAGAGATAAAATAAAAATTGATGGTTAAAAAAAATTAGATATTAAGATTATAACCGTGTCTAAAGCACACTTTCGTATCACTACGAACAACTGTCACAGGATTCCCACAAGAGATCCAATGATCGACGCCTTGACCCCCTATGAGCGGAGAACCATGAAGATGATGACTCTCCAACTTGATCGAGAGGCGATGGAGGACTACCTCTCGCAGACTTGCGAGATGGACGCCTCCGGCAAGGAGCAACTCCGTCGGATTCCCTACGGACTTCTGGAGAGGCTCAACGAGGCCTTCTCCGAGATGGCATGGGCCCAGTACGAGGAGGACATGCGCGAGCAGGGTCCCGAGGTGGATGAGCACGATGTACGCAAGAACCCTCCCTCCCATCAGGGGAGGAAGCAGCCGCGCGCCGAGAGGCACCGCAAGGAGAGCACTCGGGGCAGCACCAAGGAGCGCAGACTCCGCCTCAAGAGGGGGGAGTTTAACCTGTAGAGGTCAAACGCGGTGGTTTTTTTGAATGTTTTTTTGAATGTTTTTGAATGTTATATATTTATAAATTAAATAATTCCTACAATTGTTTCAGTGATATTTTCTCTGTAAATATCTGATAAATTAAGGTTATTAGGTAAATTATCTTGTTCTAATAACCAAGCGAAACAATATTTTTCTTGAAAATTTCTGGGTTGTTCAAATAAAGAACTTAAATCAACATCTAATTCTAACCAAGAATGACAAGTTGATTTAGAAATCCATTCAATCTCTCCATTTCTAATCATATTTAAATAACGAACGATAAAAGCTTCTTTAACTTCAGTTTCAACGTGAGGTAAATTGATATAAGAATGAACACCAAAATCACGATAAAGAATATTTCCATTATACATTAATTCAACCATTTTATCAATATTTTTGGTTAAAATGTAATAAACCAGCATATAAGTATTCATCAAGGCATTAACATTAACATTCTCACCAAAAGGTAATGAAATAATTTTTCTCAAAAATATTTTAAAAGTTTGTTTTGAAAAATTTTTAATGGTTTCACATGGATTAGATGTTAAAAAAACATGTTTCCTAAAACTAGATAAAACATTATCCAAAGTTACGTTTTGATTTTCATGTAAAACTAAACTCAAAAAGGAAACTATTCCATAATTAACATTAAACTCATTCAAATTATTTAAAAACATAGGATTTTTATTATTGTCATATAAAGGTTCAATTACTTCAACTGGATGTTGAAGTAAATTTTGTAAAATATTAACAGTTTCTTGATTGTTCATTTTTTTGAATTGATTAAGTAATTAAAAAAATCAATTTTTTTTAAATAACTTTTTCGTTAATTCTTGGATAAGATGGGAAGTTGCTTTCATTGATAGTAACGCGGTAAAAGTATTTTTCACCTTCAATAGTAACTTGGTCATTAGTTCCTAATTGACGGTATTTGGAGGGGGTGAAAACTTTACGTCTTTCATTTCCATCAATGGTAAAATAATTATAAATGTAAAACCCATCTTTTTCATGAACTTTATTTAAATATAAAGGACGATAAGCATTTTCTGCATAAGGGGCAAAAACTTTATATAAATATCCAACTTCCATAAATGGAGGAACTGCCCCGATACTTCCATTAGTAGGTGCGATATTATCATCAGTGATATTTAAGGGGGGTAATAAATTAGCGACGACTTGTTGAGAACCACCATAACAAGGTTCACGGCGACCGCCACATCCGACGACTTCACCGGGTAAGACTACGTCAGGGTAAGAACCGACGTCATAATAATAAGAACCATTGAGGGGGTAAATGCGGTTAAGGCGGTACATTTGACGGACGTTATCGGCTTGAAGTAATTGAGGGGGTGCATCTGGGACTTTTACGTTAAGTTCACTTTGAAGGGTTAAGTTTTCTTGAACTGAAAAGAGAGATAAGACTAAGATAAAGGCGACAATAATGATAAAAATGATACCGATAATGATAATTGAATAGTTCATTAAATTATCATAGAAATTTATTTACAACACAAATAAAGACCATTGCTTAAGTTAGGGTCTTCAACTTGGATGGAAGGGGTTTCAATGAAACCGTAACCCCCGGATAAAACTTTAACATCTAAAATTTTACCGTCCTTAATAATAGGTTTTAAACTTGCATTAGAACCACCTCCACCAACAATGGTTAATTTGGGAGGACTTTGATATCCTTCACCGGCGTCAATGACATAAGCTCCATTAATTGCACCTTTGGAGATAGTGCAGATGATATGGGCGGGTTTGGTATTACCGACATTGTCAACTTTCATTTTGATGTCATCAGGTAAGGAAAAACTGGCGCCACTAAAATTTGGGTAAGAGGGGTGACATTGAGGGGAACTTAAAAATTTACAGTCCATAGTTTTTTGGAAGTCTTTATTAATAAGTTTTCCTTTAGTGTTTCTTTTTATGACGTCTTGAGGAGGTAAAATGACGTCTTGAGAATTATTAAGACTTATTCTATCGGTAGGTTCAAAGTTATTGGCACGTCCAGTTTGAGGTTTTTGAATGATTGTGCCAACATCTTTTTTATAATTTTTATTTAAATCGGAATTTCTTAAATTAATGATTTCGTCTTCTAAATTTATTTTAGGTAAAGTTCCATAATTGGGGAGTTTATCAGTAAAAAATTTTTCACTAATAGCTCTTTCACTTTCATTTCCTTCTATTTCTTTTAGACCTGCATTTAATCCCTTTTCAACTTCTATGACTTGATCTATACTAGCATCACTTTTTTGAGCGACCTTTTTAGAACTAACTTTAGGTACATATCTTTGAAAATCTAAAGAAGAACTAGAAGAATAATCATTATTATCAGGTGTAGGAGATGGGGTGGGAGTTTTTTTACCAAAACCAAAGAAACCTTCAATTAGAGGCTTTTTTTTTTATCAGCACAAAGGTCGTGTTGTTCTAAAAGTGCGGTTCTTAAAGTATTTTGTTGAACGTGAACAGGGTCAGTGGCGACTTCTCTTCCAATGTTATTGATATGGAAAAATCTTTCATTTTGAAGAGAATTCATTTGTTGATTATCAAAGTTTTCAGAGACAATCATTGTGGGGTAGGTTCTTCTATTGAAGGTGAAAACACCGAAAATACCAAATAAAATAAAGAGGAAGAAAATGGCTAATAAAATATAAATAAAACCTTGGTTTGAATTATTGTTCATAATAATTCAAATATTTTTTTTTAAAGTTTATCCATCATTCCTAAACTTTGCATTTTTTCCATAATCTTTTTACCATTAGATAAAGCAGGTGTCATTGATTCTAAAGTTGACTTTAATAACTTTGTAGTATTAACTAAATTATATAAATCTTTTTGAGCTTTATAAGCAGTTTTTTTACTTTTTTTAGTTTTTCCAATAGGTTTTCTCCTTTTGTTTCCTTTGGCGAAAACTTCTTCATTTTCTTCTTCACTATCACTGGAGTCTTCATCAGTTTCATCTTCAGTTTTTTCATCAGCAATTTTATTTAAGAGATCATCTTCTTGGGCATTTTCTAAACTATCTCCTCCTAAGATATCATCATTTTCCATTGAAACTAAATTACTGACTGAATTATCAGTTAATTTATCTAAAATATTTTCTTTTGAAATTTCTTGGGGAGAAACTTCAGGAACATTATCTTCTACATCTTTTCCTTCAACTACTCCTTTAGGTTTTTCATTCTCTCCTTCTCCTTCCCCTTCAAAATTTTCTAAAAATAAAGGTTTTCCTAAAGTTTCTTCATTATGACCTAAATGTCTAAAAATTAATAACAAAATTAAAAAGGCAGTTGCTAATAAAAGTCCGACATCCCATCTATTAGTTAATTGATAAACCATGATAAATAAGATAACCCAAGTAAAAATAGACATAAAAAAGAGAGGGACTTGAACAAAAGCAAAAATAATTATCAAAAATAAAATTACTGCTGACCCATATTTATTAATGAAATTTTTATAATCCATTAATATATTTAAAGAAATTTATTTGTTGCAAAGAAAATAACTCCTCCAACAAGACCTAATAATAAGATGCTTCCATATAAAACCATACTATCATTTCCCGTAAATCTATTAACTTGTGCTGCTGCAAATTGTCTCACAAATGGAATACTTAAGATAACAAATAATCCCACAAAAATTAAAGGCATCTTTA
>Ga0180433_10006146_pt1 | contig 15876 bp, 14 predicted proteins | sample SS_ome_8_FD_132980 | JGI IMG/M metagenome (GOLD analysis project Ga0180433, IMG submission 132980) | Hypersaline lake sediment archaeal communities from the Salton Sea, California, USA - SS_1_D_1 metaG | ecosystem: Environmental > Aquatic > Non-marine Saline and Alkaline > Hypersaline >... | reverse complement strand
AAAATAAATTAACCCAGATAGCGGATAAATATCGTGATTTTCTCATTTCTGTATTGTTCAGAATACGACGTGAGATTTTAAAGAAAAATATATTTCAATATACAAGAAAAACTCAAAGGACATATCTTATATCTGGATGGCTTCCACAAAGGTACAGTCTTAGATTTGTGAGTATGCTATATAGAATAACCAAGAATCGCTGTATTGTTGAGGAAGAACCAGCGGAAAAGATAAAGTCGGTGAAAGACGGAGAAGTTGAGGTCCCGGTACAAATGAGTAATCCTGTTTTATTAAAACCCTTTGAAATCTTGACCAAAGCCTATGGTATGCCTGCTTATGATACTATTGATCCGACTCCTATACTTGGTATAAGTTTTCTTTTCATGTTTGGAATGATGTTCGGAGATGTTGGCCATGGATTAATACTCAGTTTGGCAGGAGGTGGTATAATATGGAAATTTGTTAAAAGTTCTATGAAACAGGCAGGATTATTGTTATTATATGGAGGGATTTCCAGTATAATTTTTGGGTTTCTTTATGGAAGTATTTTTGGTATTGAACAATTGCTTCCTGCTTTATGGCTTAAACCAATTGAATCGATCAATCGACTTTTTACAGTTGCTATATTTTTCGGGATCAGCATGATAACGCTCTCTATAGTGATAAATATGATCAATTTTTTCAGAAAAGGTAAATTTTTAAATATTATATTTGACAAAGCAGGTCTTTTAGCTGTAATTGTTTACTGGTGCGGAATACTGGTTGCTTCCAGAATGGTTTCTGAAAATAAAGAGAGTTTACCTTATATTATTCCTATAATTTTTATTTCAGGAATATTTCTTTTATTTATCCGTGAACCATTATTACATCTTTTTCAAGGGAAAAGAAAACTGTTTCCAGAAGGTGTTTTTTCCGGTTTCATGGGAGGATTGATTGAATTATTAGAGCTGGTTTTAGGTTTTCTGGCAAATACAATATCATTTATTCGTGTCGCTGCTTTTGGCCTTGCACATGCCGGATTATTTATGGCAATATTTGCATTATCTGATGCAGTCAAGGATGTGGCAGGAGGCATTATTTCAGGTTTTGTATTGATATTAGGGAATATTATTATAATATTATTGGAGGGCCTCATTGTTACAATTCAGGCAGTCCGTCTTGAGTTTTACGAATTTTTTGGGAGATTTTTCAAACAGAGTGATGTTTCATACAAACCTGTAGGAAGCGAAATAAAAAACCAATAGAAAAGTCAATAATAAGTAAGTTAGTATATATGTTTGAAAGGAGGTACTAAATTGTTAAATTTAATTCAACAGGATTTTAAAAAGAAAATAATTTTTATGAAAGTAATTATGGCAGTGGTAATAATTTCTGTATTTTGTATTGGTGCTGTTAAGGTTATTGCTCAAGTTTCAGAAGCTTCTTATACTGCTGAAGATACCACAGTGGTAAAGGAAAAAATTGAGTCACAAGAAAAGCAGGATCCGGGTATAATCAAATTTGCCTTTTTAGCTGCAGCAATTGCGGTAGGAGTGGGATCACTCGGTGCAGGTATTGCTGTGGGATATGTAGGTTCTGCAGCTATGGGCACTATTGGTGAGAAACCAGAACTTGCAGGTCGAGCCTTACTTTTTGTTGGATTAGCTGAAGGAATTGCTATATATGGATTAATAATTGCGATTATGGTGCTTGGTAAAGTATAAGAGGATACAATGAAGTTTTATGTGATTGGAGATGAGGATACAGTCCTTGGTTTTTCTTTAGCTGGTATTGAAGGGACAGTTGTGACCAGTAAGGACGAGGCAAAAGAGGCTTTAAAAAAAGCATTTAATATCGAAGCAATGGGGATCATTATAATTACAGAGAGAATTGCCCAGACTATTCGTCAGCAGGTTGATCAGCATATTTTAAAGAAGTCATTTCCTTTGATAATCGAAATTCCTGATCGGTTCGGCCCTATAGAGGGAAAAGGTGATATCAAAGATATGGTCAGTAAAGCAGTAGGAATTTCCATATAAATATATAGTGAGTGGAATATGAGTAATCAGGAAAAAAATTATAAGTTATTACTTTCCGAAATCAAGGAACAGTCACGGAAAGAGATAGAAAATATTAACAAACAGGCAGAGGAAGAAAAAAAAGATATTATCAATAAAGCTCGGAGACAGGGTGAGGAAATTAAATCTGAAATGTTACAGGAAGCAGAACAAAAATGCAAAGAGTTAAAGAAAAAGATACTTTCCAGTGTGCATTTGGAAATAAAAAAGATAAATTTGGACAACCAGGAAAAACTAATTTCAAGATTTAATACTGAAGTGTGGAAAAAACTAAATAAATTTCGTGAATCTGATGACTATAAACAGTTTTTAAAAGATTGGATTGTTGAAGGAGCTTTAATTCTTGATAAAAAAGATCTGGTTTTAACTGTAGGTGAAACAGAAAAAAAGATTATAAATAAAAATTTTTTTAGAGATGTAATTGATACTATTAAAGGTCAGACAGAGAAGGAAATAACCTGTAAAATTAGTGATAAAACTCTGAATGAAGGTGGGGTAGTAGTCCGTGATGCTGAGGATAAGGTTAGTTTTAATAATAGTTTTTCCGCCAGAATACAGAGGAAACAAGATGAAATGCGTTTATTAATTGTAGAAAAATTTATTCGGTAACTGTTACTTATATAATGGATAATAATATATGTATCAAGAAGTGGGAAAAATAAGTAGTGTATTAGGACCGGTTGTTCACGCAAAAGTTTCTTCAAAAGTTCAGATGCTTGAATTAGTAGAAGTTGGAGAAGATCGTCTGGTTGGAGAGATAGTAAGATTAAAAGGGAGCCAAATCGTTATCCAGGTATATGAAGATACGACCGGACTGACTCCGGGAGCTGCTGTTTATGGATCAGGAATGCCTCTTTCAGTTGAGCTTGGTCCTGGGTTGATAAGTTCTATTTATGATGGAATTCAGAGACCTTTGGAAGAAATTAAGAAAAGTGCAGGATATGAAATAAAAAGAGGGATAAAACTACCGTCTCTTAACAGAGATAAAAAGTATTTATTTACTCCGGAAGTAGAACAAGGAGAAGTTTTAAAACCAGGACAGATAATCGGAACAGTTCAGGAAAACGAGCGGATAATTCATCGTATAACAGTACCTCCTGATATTTCAGGTAAGATCAAAAAGATTGTAAAAGAAGATGAATACAGCATTGAAGACGATATCTGTTTTTTAGATACAGAATCTGGAGAAATAACCTTACAATTATATCATAAGTGGCCGGTACGGCAGCCCAGACCCATTAAACAACGGCTTCTGGCAGATATTCCTTTAATTACCGGTCAGCGGGTAATTGATACTTTATTTCCTCTGGTAAAGGGAGGAACTGTTGTGGTCCCCGGAGGTTTTGGTACAGGTAAAACTCTGGTTGAACATCAGCTTGCCAAATGGTCTGATGCAGATGTGGTTGTATATATCGGATGCGGAGAACGGGGTAATGAAATGACAGATGTATTAAATGAATTCCCCAAGCTTACAGATCCTTCAACAGGGAAACCATTAATGGAAAGAACAATTCTGATTGCAAATACATCCAATATGCCGGTAGCAGCAAGAGAAGCGTCAATTTATACAGGAATTACACTGGCAGAGTATTACAGGGATCAGGGATATCATGTGGCGGTAATGGCGGATTCAACCTCAAGATGGGCTGAAGCTTTAAGAGAACTTTCAGGCAGAATGGAAGAAATGCCTGCTGAGGAGGGATTTCCTGCTTACCTTCCCACCAAATTAGCAGAGTTTTATGAAAGGGCATCTTATTCTGAAACACTTTCAGGTAAAAAAGGCTCAGTTACTATTGTAGGTGCAGTTTCTCCTCCCGGAGGTGATTTTTCTGAGCCTGTAACTCAGCATACAAAACGATTTGTAAGAAATTTTTGGGCTCTGGACAGAGATCTTGCAAATGCCAGACACTATCCTGCTATATCCTGGATTGATTCATATTCCGGTTATGTTGATGAGGTCACTGATTGGTGGACTGAACATGGTGATCCGGAATGGTATGAACTTCGTAATACAATTTTTGATCTTCTTCAGCAGGATGCACGTCTTCAGCAAGTTGTAAAGCTTGTAGGAGCAGATGTACTTCCTGATAAGCAGAGGCTTGTTTTAGAAATATGCACACTTTTTAAAAATGCTTTTCTTCAGCAATCCGCTTTTGATAAGATTGATATGTTTGCAAGTGTGGAAAAACAGGTGAAAATGTTAAAAATTATTGTCACTTTTTACAGATTAGCTCTGGAAACTATAGAGAAAGGTGCAACCTTAATAAAAATTAAGAAAATGAGGATTTTTGATGAGATTGCCCGTATGAAATATAATATTTCCAATGATGAAGTTGAAAAACTTGATAAATTGTATGATAAAATAAAAAGAGAATTCAGACGGTTAGGTGAGATATATGAGCGATTCTGATAAAAAATCCTTATTGATGTACAGAGAATACCAGGGGATTCAGGAGGCACATGGACCACTAATATTTATTGAAAATATTCATAATGTTGGATATAATGAACTTGTAGAAATTCAGGATAAAGATGGAAATAAACGGATGGGTGTTATACTGGAAGTCAGTGAAGGCAGAGCAGTTGTGCAGGTGTTTGAAGGAACCTATGGTTTAACTTTAGCAGATACAAAAGTTCGTTTTAGTGGTAAAGCTCTGCATATCCCGGTTTCTGCTACTATGCTTGGTCGAATCTTCAATGGTTTAGGTCAGCCTATTGATGATGGACCAGTTCCTGTTACCAAGGAAAAATGGAATGTTAACGGCATGCCCATCAATCCTACAGCCAGGAGTTATCCTACTCAGTTTATTCAGACCGGAATATCAGCTATTGACGGAATGAATACACTGGTTAGAGGACAGAAACTCCCGGTATTTTCAGGTTCAGGACTTCCCCATAATAAGTTAACTGCGCAGATAGTGAGACAGGCAAAGATAATTGGAGAGGATACTGAATTTGGGATCGTATTTTGTGCTATGGGAGTGAAACATGATGTCGCACGTTTTTTTATTGACAGCTTTGAAAAATCCGGAGTTCTGGAGAATGTAGTTATGTTTTTATCCTTGGCTGATGCACCTTCAGTTGAACGTTTAATGACCCCCCGATCAGCATTGACCATAGCAGAGTACCTGGCTTTTCATGAGAATATGCACATACTGGTAATTCTTACTGATATGACCAATTATTGTGAAGCTTTGAGGGAAGTCTCTACGGTGAGAGGAGAGATTCCTTCCAGAAAAGGATATCCAGGATATCTTTATTCGGATTTAGCATCAATTTATGAAAGAGCCGGAATAATCGAGAATTCGCAGGGTTCTATTACTCAGATGCCAATTCTTACCATGCCAAATGATGATATCTCTCATCCGATACCGGATTTGAGTGGTTATATTACTGAAGGCCAGATTGTTTTGGAAAGGGAACTTGATCAGAAAAATATTTATCCGCCTATAGCTGGACTTCCATCTCTTTCAAGGTTGATGAAGGACGGTATCGGGAAAGGGATGACCAGGAAAGATCATGCCCATATTGCCAGTCAGCTTTTTGCTGCTTATGCTAAAGTCAAAGATGTGCGGGCCCTTGCTTCAGTAATCGGAGAAGAAGAACTAACTCCTCTGGATCATACTTATCTGGAATTTGGTGATATTTTTGAAAAAGAATTTCTTTCACAAGATGATCATGAAAACAGGTCCATAGAACAGACTTTGAATCTGGGATGGAAGGTGATTTCAAAACTGCCCAAGGAAGAACTGCATAGATTAACTGAAGAGGAACTGGCTGAGTATTATGGGAAGTTTTGAAGACAATTATATTTTGAGAAGGTCATATTAAAAACCACAGAGAAAACAGGGGATACAGAAGGAACTCAAAGGAAAAATGTTTTTTTTAAATTATGAAATACTTACCATGATTTGAAATACTTTGTACCTTAGTGGTTAAAAATAACCCACGTTTATTTAAACTAAAATAGGGGTATATATGATAGGTGATATAATAATCAGTAATATCTTAGCAAGCGGCTGCATAGTACTTCTGATATATTTTTTTGATATCAATGAGAAGGAACCTCCCTGGACTTTGGTTAGATTATTTTTAATATCAATAATTGCAACCTTTTTATTCGGAAAACTAAAATCTGTTCTTTTCGATTATTATAACTGGCAGTTCGATCCAATGTTTTCATATTTTGTAGTTGCGGGTTTTTTTGAAGAACTACTTAAATTCTTATTAGTCTTGATTTTTGTCTGGCACTTAAAATCCTTTAATGATAAAAGTGACGGTATTGTTTATTATCTGGTTATTGCAGCAGGATTTTCAGTACTGGAAAATGTAGGTTACTCATTTAAGTTTGTCATTAATCCCTTTGTCTTTGGTCTGAAAACAGGTGAAATGGATTTTTATCATGAAGCTTTGCGAAAAATTGTTCTTTTCAGAGCTGTTTCAGGGCATATTTTTATTAATATTGTCAGTGGGTTTTTTCTTGGATACGCCAAAATGGATAAAAAATGGTGGATTCTGATTCCTGGATTTTTATTATCAGTAATACTGCACGGATTCTGGAATTATACTGCCTCTATGGGATTGATCAACTATTATATAATTTTTCTTGCTATAATTGATATATGTTTATTTCTGATCATTACCCGTAGTTCATTTTATTACAAATTTATAAAGCGCTTAAAGAAACGATTAAAACAACTGATTAATGCTGCTGAAGAACATAGTATTAATAATAATGTGATTACTCTTATGGAAGGTATATTGGCAAATATTGGAGTTCTTCGTCAAATGGAAGGTCCGGAGTTAACAAAAAATGCCAAGTTTATAACGTTAACTCTGCCTGCTAAAGTTGATGAAGTTCCGGTTAGAGGCGAAGGAGGATTAATTGAAAAACTATTAAAAATAAATACAATACTTGCTAAACAAAAGAAGAAAACCGGAACAGGTTTCTGGATCAAGTTATTTTTAATGTTTGTTATTTCCGGATTCATAATATTAATTATACTGATGAATTTTATGTAATAATTACAGGATAGATTTTATGCCGCGCTATAAAGTTGTTCCTACAAAAACAAATTTGATGAAATTAAAGCGAGAACTCTCATTTGCACAGGAAGGGTATCAGCTGCTGGATCAGAAAAGGCAAATATTAATTGTAGAACTTATGGATATTGTAGATAAAACAACTGATCTACAGGAGAAAGTAACTAAGGAGACTTCTCAGGCATTTGCCTCTCTACAAAAGGCTGTTGTTACTATGGGGAGAAGCCAGGTAAGTGAATCAGCACCTGCCGTTAATATTGATTATGATATTTCTATTAAGATGCGCCGGGTTATGGGAGTAAATATTCCCAAGGTAGATCTTGAAATTGATGACAGATTACCTTATTTTAGTCTTTTAGGGACTTCGTACAGAATTGATGAGGCAATCTCGGATTTTAAAGCTCTGTTAGTTGATCTCAGTAAATTATCTGAATTACGAATTTCTTTAATGAGAATAGCTGATGAAGTAAGAAGAACCATGCGGAGAGTTAATGCACTTGAGAAAATTGCCATACCCGATTATAAAGAATCCGTCAAGTACATTGAGGATACTTTGGAAGAGAGTGAACGTGAAACATTTGCAATCTTAAAAATTATTAAACGAAGATTGGAGAAAAAGCGGGGGTGATTTATGGGACCAGATGGCCCGATTGAAAAAATATTGCTGTATGTAGATAGCTCAGAAGAATGTATCACTGCTGCTCAATATGGAATTAGTTTAGCTAAGAGTTTAAATGCTGAATTAGCCGCAGTTTATGTTGTTGATGTGGAAGTACTCAGTGATTTGGTTAAAGCCAAAATATTTGTAAAAATCGAAGAGATGGATTATGAACAGAATCTTGAAGAAGATGGAAGAAGATATCTCAACTATATCTCCGAATTAGGTTCAAAAAAGGGAATCAACATTGATACCTATTTAGTTAAGGGAATTGTAAACAAAGAAGTTATAAAAAAGATTGAAGAATTAAATGTGGATTTGCTGATAATGGGAGAGCTTGATCCTATTCAGTCCAGAACAGATATATTTCATAATGAGGCAGAAATTACATTCAGAAAAAGTAATTGTTCTGTTCTTGTAGTTAAAGACGAAGAAAGAACTGAGAGAATATATAATCAAATTAATGATGAGAAGTAAGGTAAAGGAGGTTAATAAATGCGGTTAACGCAGTTACTTTCTGAAGAGACAATTGAAGTTTCCTTAAAACAACATAAGAAAGAATCAGTTATTGAGGAACTCCTTGTACTTGCTATAAAAAGCGGAAACATAAATGATAGAATGAAGGCATTTGAGGACATTATGAAACGTGAAGAAATGATGAGTACAGGATTGGAGCATGGTATTGCTGTCCCTCATGCAAAAACAAAAGCTGCTGATGATTTAACTCTTTCTTTGGGAATATCCAAAGAAGGTATTGATTTTGATGCAGCTGATGATAAGCCTTCTTATTTATTTTTTATGTTATTGGCTCCGGAAGATGCAGCCGGGCCTAATGTTAAAGTGCTCGCTGAAATAGCAAGAATAACCAAGAATAAAGAATTTTGCAGATCATTAATTAATGCTTCTTCCCCAAAAGAAGTTTTGCAATTAATTGATGAAGCAGAATAATATTTATTGATAATTCTGTGTATTAACAGGTTAGTGTCATTGAAACTATCAAAATTAAAGATATTTTTAGCATATTTATCTTGCCTTTACAATAATTAATGTAACGTTAAAGAAAATTCTTGACTTTGTATAAAAAAGTTATTATTATTTAAATATGTAAGCACTAACGTAAGTTCTATTAATTATTTGGGGTATTTATATTGTGAATTTTTACAAACGAGTAGGTGAGTTAATTTTAGGAACAAGGTTGAAAAGAATTAGTGACAAATTATTAAATGATGTTTCAAATATATATAAAAAACTCAATATTCCGTTTGAAGTAAGTTGGTTTCCAATTTTTTATTTATTAAATGAAAACAGAAAACTTTCAGTCACTGAAATAGCCAACGAATTAGAAATAACTCATTCTGCAGTAAGTCAAATGATTACAATCCTGGATAAAAGAGGGTTAGTAAAATTTATTGATGACAAAAATGATAAAAGAAGAAGATTTATTTGTTTTACAGAAGAAGGTAAAGAATTAATGTCAACTCTTCCACCCATCTGGGAGGCAATGCAGCATAGTATGCAGGATATTTTCTCAGAGGGTATAAATAGTACACACATTTTGTCTGCTTTGGATGAAATAGAAGATTCACTTGAAAGAGAGAGTCTTACATCCAGGGTTGTAAAAGAAGTTGAACAGGAAGAGTTGAGTGATGTCATGATAGTTGATTATGATGATTCCTACTATGATTGTTATAAAAATTTTGTCTTAGAATGGCTGATCGATAAAAATGATATTGATATGCAGGGAGTTGATTATATCAATAACCCCCATAGAGCTGTCAATGAACAGAATACGACCATATTAGTGGCTAAAGAAAATAATGATTGTGCCGGGGTGATTGTTTATCGGAGAACAGAAAAAAATGAAATAAAAATAATATTTTTTGTTATACATGAAAAAAGAGAAAGAAAGCAGGTGGGTAAAAAGCTTTTAAATGAAATGCTCAATCGGACCCATAAAAAGAATATTGATCGAATAAGCATCACCCTGTCCCGGGCTAGTTCAGAGTTGATTAAGATTTTAAAAGATGCCGGTTTTATTTTATATGCTTTAGATAATGCAAAAAATTTAGCTGATAAATCAGCTGATCTGATAATGAAATATAATTTTAAATAGATCTACAGGAGGATACAATGGATTATACTACTTTTTTAGAAAAATACGCAAAACATCCCAGCTATCGTGCTCCCACAGGAACTAGCCTGCATGCAAAATCCTGGCAGACAGAAGCGCCTTTAAGAATGTTATTAAATAATCTGGATCAGGATGTTGCTGAAGATCCTGAACAATTGGTGGTGTATGGCGGGACAGGCCAGGCAGCTCGTAATCCGCAGGCAGTAAAAGATATAATCAGATACCTTTTAGAACTTGAGGAGGATCAGAGTCTTCTGGTGCAGTCTGGAAAACCCGTGGGTGTGGTAAGAACACATGCAAAAGCTCCCCGGGTTTTTATTGCAAATAGTAATTTAGTTCCTTACTGGGCAAACTGGGATCATTTTAACAAACTCAAAGATGACGGCCTTATCATGTATGGACAAATGACTGCCGGCAGCTGGATTTATATTGGTACTCAGGGAATACTTCAGGGAACGTATGAAACCTTTGTGGAATGTGGTAAAAAATATTTTAATGGTAATCTGAATGGTAAATTGCTGGTCACTGGTGGTATCGGTGGTATGGGAGGAGCTCAACCCTTGGCGGCTACCATGGCTGGTGCTACTTTTCTAGGGGTTGAAGTTGATCCTGAAAGACTGAAAAAACGAATTAAAACCCGATATCTGGATAAAATGACAGATTCATATGAAAAAGCAGTAAAATGGGTCATGGAGGCAAAAGAAAAAGATGAAGCGGTTTCCGTTGGTTTAGTTGGCAATATTGGTAATGTCTTAAAGCGATTAGTGGATGATAATATTACTCCTGAGATAGTAACTGATCAGACCTCGGCACATGATCCGGTTAATGGATATGTACCTCACGATCTTAGTTTACAGGAATCTCTTGATTTACGGAAAAAAGATCCGGAACAGCATAAACAAAAGGCTCTGAAAAGCATGGCCCGGCATGTTGGTTTCATACTCACTCTGAAGAAGAGAGGCAGCTGTGTATTTGATTATGGCAACAATTTAAGAGAGTTTGCTTATCAGGGTGGTGAAAAAAAGGCTTTTGAATACCATGGATTTGTCCCTGAATTTATCCGTCCACTTTTTTGTGAAGGTAAAGGCCCATTCCGGTGGGCAGCTTTATCAGGAGATCCTGAAGATATATATACAACAGATGAAGCCATTAAGAAAGCTATACCGGAAGATAAACATCTTGTAGATTGGCTTGAACAGGCTAAAGAAAAAGTTGCATTTCAGGGATTACCCTGCCGGATCTGCTGGCTTGGCTTAGGTCAAAGGGAGAAGATTGGTTTGATTTTTAATGATCTGGTGAAAAGCGGTAAAGTGAAAGCTCCTCTGGTAATCGGAAGAGATCATTTAGACGGAGGGTCTGTAGCCTCCCCTTACAGAGAAACAGAAAGTATGAAAGACGGAAGCGATGCAATATCCGACTGGCCGTTATTAAATCTTATGGCAAACACCAGTGGTGGAGCAACCTGGGTATCTTTCCACCATGGTGGAGGAGTCGGAATCGGTTATTCCCAGCATGCGGGAATGGTACTCCTGGTTGACGGGACCAAAAGAGCAGAAGAAGCCATAAAAAGAGTACTGTACAATGATCCTGCGACTGCAATTATCAGACATGCAGATGCCGGGTATAAAAAAGCAATTGAGTATGCTGAAAAATTTAATGTTGATATTAACAAATAAGGAGTAACAAATGTCAATAACAATAACAGGTAACGACTTAACTATTGAAGATGTTGTCAAGGTTGCTCGTAATAATGAGAAAGTGCAACTTCATCCTGATGCAGTAAAACGTATTGAAAAATGCCGGTCAATGCTGGAGGAAAAAATTCAGGCTCATGAAATAATGTATGGAGTCAATACCGGAATAGGTGAATTTTCTGAAGTTGTTTTAGATGATGATCAGATTGTACAATTTCAGAAATATTTAATATATAATCATGCAGCCGGTATAGGTGATCCTGCACCTATAGATTATGTACGTGGAGCAATGCTGGGAAGAGTGAATGTCCATGCCCATGGGAATTCCGGAATTCGGCCGGTGATTACTCAAACCCTGGTTGAAATGCTTAATAAAGGAGTTACACCCCGGGTATGTCAGAAAGGATCCGTGGGTGCATGCGGTGATCTTGCACCAATGTCTCAGATAGCTCTGGTGTTAATGGGTGAGGGTGAGGCTTACTATAAAGGAGAATTACTCTCCGGCAAAGAGGCCATGGATAAGGCAGGTATACCTGTACCAGGTCTTAAAGCCAGAGACGGATTGGGTACAATTAACGGATCCAATCTTTTAACTGCAATGAGTGCGTTGTTCTTATTTGATGCTAATTGCTGGTTGAAGCAGGCAGAAATAGCAGCTGCAATGTCTCTGGAAGCACTTAAGGCTAATATGAAACCCTACACTCCTCTCTTACATGAAGCCCGGGGATTTACCGGTGCTGTACGGACTGCCAAAGCAATCAGAAAACTTATTGAAGGAGGAGATTTAGTTGAGGAAAAGTTAAAATGTAAAGTGCAGGATGCCTATTCCATGCGTTCCACCCCTCAGGTTATAGGTTCGGCTCATGATACAATTGCGTATGCAAGATCTCAGGTTGAGATAGAACTCAACGGAGTTGGAGATAATCCTGTTTTTTTCCCTGATAAAAAACTGCAGTTATCAGGTGCAAATTTTCAGGGGACTCCGGTATCTTTGCCTATGGATATGGCCGGGGCTGCTGTTACCATGGTGAGTGTCATGTCAGAGAGAAGAATGAATCGTCTTAATAATCCTGCCTTAAGTGTGGGACTTCCGCCCTTCCTGACCAAAGGAGCAGGTATGATGTCAGGATTAATGTTAAGTCAGTATACGGCAGATATGCAGATAGTGGAACAAAGAATTCTCTCTGCCCCTGCTTCTATTCAGTCAATTCCAGCTGCAGCTGATCAGGAGGATTTTGTTTCCATGGGAATGAATACTGCTATCAAAAATTTTCAGATTATGGATGATGCGTATGGAATTCTGGGTATTGAATTAATGGCGGCAGCCCAGGCTCTCGATTTTCGTGATTATACATTTGGAAAAGGAGTAACTAAGGCAAAAGAAGTTGTACGCAAATATGTTGAATTTCTCGACGAGGACAGACCTTTGTATAAGGATCATACAACCATGAAAGAATTGGTTGAATCGTGTGAGATTCTAAAAGAGGTTGAGAAAGTAGTTGGACCCTTGGAGTAAAGAATACAAGGATAAAGGAAAAAGGATAAAAGAAAAAGAAATAAATAAAGACCAAAGAATAAAATAATGTAATCTAAAAAGGGAGATAGAGGTTATTTTTGTAAAAAAGTGTTTATATATTTATATTAGGTGGATGATGTGACAGTATACTAAATCGAAAGCGATTCCGATACCGATATCGAGACTAATTTAAGAATATTGTTCGGAAATAATTTGATATTTTTCATATTAAATTTTAAACAAAAGGAGATGGTGTATGAAGATAGTTGAATGTGTCCCTAATTTCAGTGAGGGGAGAGATACTCAGATTATTAATCAGATTACTGGAGAGATCGAACAGGTTGAGGGGATCACCCTTCTGGATGTTGATCCGGGTAAAGGTACTAACAGAACTGTAGTGACATTTGTGGGTACACCGGAAGGGGTGGTGGAAGCAGCTTTTCAGGCTATAGCCAAAGCAGCGGAAGTTATCGACATGTCAACGCATTCAGGAGCGCATGCGCGTATGGGGGCAACAGATGTCTGTCCTTTTGTTCCGGTCTCAGGAGTTACTATGGATGATTGTGTTGAGCTTTCCAAACAGCTTGCAAAGAGAGTTGGTGAGGAACTGGAAATTCCTGTGTATTTATACGAGAAATCTGCTACCAAACCTGAAAGAAAAAATTTAGCTGATATACGGAAAGGTGAATATGAAGCACTTCCTGAAAAATTAAAAGATCCTGATTTTAAACCTGATTTCGGTCCTGCTAAATTCAATAAAAAGTCCGGGGCAACAGTTATCGGAGCAAGAGAGTTTTTAATTGCATATAACATAAACCTTAATACCCGCAGAAAGAAATTAGCCAAGGAGATAGCACTCACTATCAGAGAGAAAGGACGGTATAAACGGGATAAAAATCGTAAGATAGTGCGGGATAAAAATGGTAAAAAGCTGCGGGTTCCAGGTAAGTTTGAATATTGTAAAGCTGTGGGATGGTATATGGAGGATTTTGGCAGAGCTCAGATTTCCATGAATCTGACAAATTATAAAGTGTCTCCACCGCATAAAGTGTTTGATGAATGCTGTAAACTGGCAGCGGATTTGGGAGTGAGAGTGACAGGAAGTGAACTGGTGGGGTTAATTCCCTTACAGGCCTTAAAAGAGGCAGGCAGATATTTCTTACGTAAACAGGGTAAAACCATCGGAGTTCCGGAATCTGAACTCATTCATATTGCCGTTCTTTCCATGGGCTTGGGTGATCTATATCCTTTTGAGAAAGAAAAAAAGATTATTGAATATCAGATTAAACGTGAAGACAGTCTGGTAGGAATGAGAGGTGAGGATTTTATTGATCTTCTTTCTACTGATTCTCCTGCACCTGGAGGAGGAAGTGTGGCTGCCCTGTGTGGCAGTATGAGTACAGCCTTAACTTCCATGGTTTGTGCGCTCACTCATAATAAAAAAGGATACAGAGATAAAAATGAAAAAATGGATGAAAGCGGAGCAAAGGCGCAGGAATTAAAAGAGCAGTTTACAGCGGATATAGACAGAGATACAGATGCTTTCAATAAAATCATGGTTGCATTCAAACTGCCTAAAAAAGGGGAAGAAAACAAGAAAGTCCGTAAGAAAGCTATTCAAAAAGCAACTAAAGATGCTACCATGGTTCCGTTTGGTGTGCTGGGAAGATGTAAACAATCTGCAGAACTTGCCCGTATCGTTGTAGAAGAAGGCAACAGGAATTCAATCAGTGATGCCGGGGTTGCAGCTTTAACAGCCAGAGCAGCGGCTGAGGGAGCATATTTAAATGTTAAAATAAATCTTCAGGATATTGAAGATCAGGATTTCAAGAAAAAGACTTTAGAGGAAGCAGAAGAGATCAGGAAGTTTGTAGTTGAACATACTGAAGAAACGGTTAAAATTTGTGAAAAGTTGATGGATGAGAGTGGGTGAGGGGGGTAGATTAGTGTGATGGTTAGACTATTAAACCTTCCAGGTTTTAAAAACCTGGAAGGTTTGGGGTATAAAGGAAGCGAATTCAATGTCTTATACAATCCCTATTGAATCTGGAGAATTTTATCATATTTTTAATCGTGGTATTAATGGAGAAAATATTTTTAAGGAAGAAGATAATTATTACTATTTTATGAAGTTATATTCCAGATATATGAAAAACATAGTAAATACTTATACTTATTGTATGTTATATAATCATTTTCATTTATTGATTTCTGTGAAAGAAATGATCAAGAAATCACCTTCTCAATGTTTTTCAAATTTTTTTAATGCTTATGCAAAATCTTTTAATAAGAGATATAAGCGACATGGGAGTTTATTTGAAAAAAATTTTCAACGGAGACATATTAATAATCAAAGGTATTTACTTCAAGTAGTATATTATATTCATGCCAATCCTATTAAACATAAAATAGCTAAAAAAATTGAAAATTGGCCTTATAGTTCATATCATGCCTATGTGTCAGATAAAAAGTCAAAAATTAATAAAAAGGATTGCTTATCCTGGTTTAATAATCTTGAGAAATTTAAAGATTATCATGATTCTATGACCTTAGAAAAGATAGAGGATAGGTTAAAATCTGATATTTTAGTAGATGAATGAAGGAAAGGATTAACCCTTCCAGGTTTTGAAAACCTGGAAGGGTTGAATGATTCTAATGCCCAAAATCCCCAAAATAATCCCTCAGTTAGTAGAAAAATTTCAGCACAATCTGAATGAATATAAAAATCCTAAATACCACGAGACCCATATTCGGGTTGAGTTTGTGAATCCCTTTTT
>Ga0180433_10006145_pt1 | contig 15877 bp, 15 predicted proteins | sample SS_ome_8_FD_132980 | JGI IMG/M metagenome (GOLD analysis project Ga0180433, IMG submission 132980) | Hypersaline lake sediment archaeal communities from the Salton Sea, California, USA - SS_1_D_1 metaG | ecosystem: Environmental > Aquatic > Non-marine Saline and Alkaline > Hypersaline >... | reverse complement strand
TTTGTATTTTCCATAGAGGATCAGTTCATCCTCTTTTATCCCGAGGGAACCGGCAATTTCATGGATGGGAAGCAGTTTTGTTTTCTGGGCGATTTCCAGGTCTGATAACATAATTTCCTCCTTTGTCTCGAGAAGTATATTCCATTAAACTATATTAAGTCTTTATATTATGCAATAAACTATGGTATTGATATTACTTAAAATTAACTTCTGATTTCTTCTAATGTCTTTGACATGTTTTCCTCCATTTCAAAAGTAAACTACTCCAAACAATTTTATTATTATTCAAACTCTTTCAACATCTCGTAGAATTCTTCTTCACTACCCTTTTTAATATGATAACAATGTTCATCGGTTGGGAAGGCACCACTTTTTACCTCTTTCACATATTCTTTGAAAGCATTGGTCTCAATCTCAGCCACATTGGCATATTTCTTGACAAATTTGGGGGTGAAGGCCTGGAATAGGCCTAACATGTCTCCGCAGATTAATAGTTGTCCATCACAAGGTCCGCCTGCACCAATAGAATAGACCGGGATGGTAAGTTTTTTAGAAATAAATGTACTTAGTTCCGGAGGAACTGCTTCTAACAGGAGAGCATACCCACCTGCTTCCTGAATTGCCAGGGCATCCTTAATCAATTCGCGGGCACTGGCTGCATCTCTGCCTTGAGCTTTAAATCCACCCAGCTGTCCTGAGCTTTGAGGTGTCAACCCGATATGCCCCATCACTAATATCCCGGCATCAGCGATTGCCTTGATTTGATCACAGACCCTTATTCCGCCTTCTAATTTTACGGCATCCATATCCGCCTCTTTCAAAAAACGTCCTGCATTTCTCACTGCTTCCTCGCAAGAAACCTGATAGGACAAAAAAGGCATATCTCCTATACAGAAAGTGTTGAGGGCTCCTCGACGAACTGCCTGACAGTGAGAGATACAATCTTCCATGGTTACCGGAACCGTACCTTGATAGCCCAGTACGACCATTCCAAGTGAATCACCAACTAAAATCATATCCATACCGGCCTGTTCAACAAAAGAAGCCATAGGAAAATCATAAGCGGTGACCCAGGCTACCTGTTCCCCCTTCTTTTTCATTTCCATAAAGTCCAAGCGACTCTTTTTTTTAGCCATTCTTTGATCCTCCTTTTATTTATTATTACGTTTTATAGAACGAATATGAAATCTCTCTCGATATAATCATCATCTGATTTTTGGCATCTTCCATTTTGTCCAAGGTAAAACGTGAAGCCGGTCCGGTAATACTGATAGCAGCCACCGTCTCTCCGTTTTTATTAAAAATAGGAACTCCTACACAATTTATGCCTATCTTATACTCTTCCATATCCAGGGCATAACCCCGTTCTTTAACATTCTTTAATTCCTTTTTTAGCTCACCTAAGGAGGATATGGATTGGGGAGTTAGCGATATGATGGGCTCATTATTTCCATATAACTGTTCAAAATCACTATCAGGTAGAAAGGTCAGTAGCACTTTACCTAAAGCAGTACAGTGAGCAGCAATTCTGGTCCCCTGTACAATCTCTGTTCTTAATGTCTCTGAGCTTTCAATGGTATCAAGATAAATAACTTCTTTGCCTTCTAAAATTGCCAGATTAGCTGTTTCGTTGGTTATTGCCGATAACTTTCTAAGATATGGCCTTGTAGTTTTGATTAGATTTTTAGTACTTTGAACCTCACATCCAAGTTCAAATAGCTTTATTCCCAATCGATACTTTGCGGTTTTTTGATTCTGAATAATATAATCACGAGATTTTAAGGTTGAAAGAATCCTGTGGACTGTACTGAGTCCTATATTTAGTCGATGACTGATCTCCAGAATTCCTATTTCCTGTTCATGTACAGAGAGAAATTCTAATAAATCCAGAGCTTTGTCAATGGATTTAATTCTTTCTTTCTTTTTCTGCATTTTTTCCATATTACGGAAAGACCTTTCCGTTTATTGATTTTATTTTACACCATCTTTTTTTAATATGCAAATTTTTTACATTATTTATTTCCAACCATACTGAAAATTAATATTGTACTTTTTTTGAGAGTCTTTAATTACTAGTGTGAATAGTGTTTTGCTTAAGTTATAAAAATGATTGGAATGATATGCTCTAGCTCAAAACCTAACTTAGCATCTATTTGGGCCTTATCTAAGAATCTATTAGCTTATCGTATCAAATTCATTAAAATTCTGATACGATAAGCTAGATTGCCTCTATATAGGATTTTCAGAGTAAAAATATTTCAGTTAGTTCATCCTTCTCTTTATGATAAACATTGGCAGAAAATATTGGAAATCAATAATCCTTTGCATAACTTCTATAGTATGAAAATAAAATTTTAATCTTTTCTAAGCTATTTCTTCTTGTAGAAAAATAGCGAGTTTATCTAAATCAACATTCCCACCACTGAGTATTGATACAACTTTTTTATTTTTAATATTGGCTTTATTCTTCATAATGGCTGCAATGGAAACTGCACCGGATGGCTCAACTAATAATTTTGCACGCTCCAATATGAATATCAATGCTTGTTTAATTTCATCCTCGGTAACTAAAATAATTTCATCTACATACTTTTTCACAATAGCAAAGGGCTTTTCACCCGGTTTTTTTAAAGCCAGTCCATCAGCAATAGTATTCACTTGTTCTTTTTCAACGATTTTATTTTGTAGCAGAGAAAGCCACATGGCATTGGCACTTTCCGGCTCTACGCCAATAATCTTAACTCTGGGATTTTTTTCTTTAATAGCCAGGGCTACACCCGAAATAAAAGCCCCACCACCAACCGGACAGAAAACAACCTCTGTATCCGGTTTCTCCTGCAAAATCTCCAATCCTATGGTTCCATGTCCGGCAATTAAAAAATCATCCTCAAAAGGGCTTAAATAGACTAACCCTTCGGAGCTGGCTATTTCCATCGCTTTACTTACCACATCGTTGGAATTTTCACCGTAAAGGATTACTTCTGCCCCATACCCCTTGGTTGCTTCTATTTTTGTCTTAGAGGCATGTTTCGCCATAATGATAACTGACCTGATATTAAAAAGTCCGGAGGCATAAGCAACTGCTTGTGCCCAATTTCCTGCAGAGCAAGTGACAACACCTTTTTTCCTATCTTTTCCTGCTAAATTCATCATCACATTGATGGCTCCGCCAAGCTTAAACGAACCGGTAAGCTGAAGATTTTCAGGTTTTAAAAAGACCTTATTATTAGTCATACGGCTTAATGTACCAGAAAACTGCAGTAAGGTAGGATTCTTATATTTTGTTACCCTGTCATAAGCTTTTATAATATCTGAATATTCCACCATATTTACCACCTTCTCTTCTATTATGTTTTGTTTAAAAATTTAAATGAGGTATCGAAAATTAATACTTCTATCCGCGAAAAATTGTATTCATCATAAACTACCTATTTTTTTACAGCAATGGCATCTATCTCAATCAAAACACCCGGTGGGAATGTTTTTACAGTGGTCGTTGTGCGGGCAGGTAAATTATCGGAAAAAAACTCTTGAAATACCTCGTTCATTTCCTTAAAATCATCAAGATTTAGAAGAAAGACACTTACTTTTACGATATCTTGTAGACCTGTATTTCCAGCTTCCAGGATTTGTTTGATATTTTTGAATACCTGTCTTGTCTGTTTTTTTATATCTTTTTCCACTAGCTTACCCGTCTTAGGATCAATAGCCAGTTGTCCTGATACAAAAACAAATCCTCCGGCAAGCACTCCCTGAGAGTACACCCCTAATGGTTTGGGAGCCTTATCACTATAAATTATTTTTTTCATAGCTGCTTTTTTCTCCTTTATATTTTCTTATAAATATTTAAATTTTTACTATTGATATTTAGAATACTATTAATAATGATTTTAATATTCAATCACTCAATACCAATAACATCTTTATAGTATTATCATAATAGATCGTTAGAAAAATTACAAAATAATTCCATTAGTTAAAATAGAGGGAATTAAAGTCGGTTTTCATGAAAATTTTTCATCCGTTATAATTTGTTTTTAGAAAAACTTAAATAATTGGGTATATATTGCCTGGCAAGCTTTCCAATTTATCGGGCTTTTTCCTTAGATAGATGTAATTTATATAGACTTTCTTCAGTTATCTCATGCTTTTCCAATGTGAAATCGATGAACGTAATATCTACTCCTCTCACCAATTCTATAAGGCTCGGGCATAATCCTGTATCTCCACTGATGGCAATTGATTCACCTTTAAAGAAAAAACAATAATCCCTTGCACCATTAAGAAAAAGAGGTATATGTAATCCCAGGGCTACTACTTATGGCGCTACGGACATAGAAAGTCTGCTAAATTTTTATAAAACAGAAAAGGAAAATCTTTTTTTCCAGCTACATATTATTATTCTGGCATAAAGAAAAGTAACTTGACTATCCTGACTAATCAGGTTATTATATTTTTTGCTTCAAGTCGAAGTACAGAAAGTAAAAGAAAATTGAAAATAAAACGTTAAAAATGTTTGTTAGGCAGAGGGAGATAAATGGATTTTTTAGCTTTGGTAAAAACCAGACAAAGTGTACGGGAATATTTAAATAAATCGGTGGAACGGGAAAAGGTTGAACGATGTCTAGAAGCAGCGCGGCTTGCGCCGTCTGCCAGTAATGCTCAACCCTGGAGATTCATTGTAGTTGAGGATCCGGAGTTAAAAGAGGCAGTAGCCAGGAAAACTTTTGACAGACTCATATCATTTAATTGGTTTTCCCTTCAAGCTCCTGTTTTAATTGTATTGATCTCCAGAAGGTCGAGCATTGTCAGTAAAATTGGCGAAGCAATTAAGGATAAACAATTTAGCTTGATCGACATTGGCATTGCTGCTGAACATCTTTGCCTTCAGGCAACCGATGAAGGATTAGGTACCTGTATGTTAGGATGGTTTGACGAAAAAGGAGTAAAAAAATTACTTAATATTCCCCGGACAAAAAGAGTGGAACTTATCATATGCATGGGATACCCGGCATCTAATGAAATACGTCCAAAGAAACGAAAAGACCTGAATAAAATCAGAAGTTATAATCATTATAAGTTACAAGAGTAAATACCGCACCCGCATAGTGAGTGGCTTTAAGAAGCCTCTAAAAGGGGCTAAGTTTTTATTTGCCAGTTTTTTTCTATGTTCTTCTTCTCTTGATCTCTTATTAGTTCATCTTTCTCTTTATGTCTTTATGTTAAAACCAATTTATTTAACCATTAACTCCGATTTCTTTCGTTAACCTGCTTGATCATTGTGTCAAAGAACCACCACTTGACATCTCCTGACAAAATCCCAATTATTTACTGTCGGCTTTTAGCACTCCAGCTTTTGCAAAATTTTCCCATTCCATTTCCCTAATAATAATACTGACTGCTTCTTGGGGACAATCTAATGTTTCCGTAATCGCATCGGTAACTTTCCTTACCATTGCCCTCTTCTGTGCTAAAGTTCTTCCTTTCAGTATTTCGACTTGTAAAATAGGCATAATTTGAACCTCCTTTTTTTAATAGTCACAAATTACTGATTAACCGATTACCAGACCTCAATAAAATAAGTTATTAAACTATTTTAAAGATTTACAAAAGTATAGCAGAATTAAAGTATTTAATCAAAATGACTTTTTATTTCAAGCCATAATCATCATAATGAATCATCAATCTTTTCAAATTTCTCAATGACTATTTAAAAAAATATTAATAAATTTTCTTCTTCAGAAATATCAACTTGGTAAAAAATATCAAATTTTATTTTATGGTCATCTTTATCAATAACAGCTACCATGGAATAAAAATCTCAACGCTTTTTTTTCAAACACAAATACTGGGGTTTGAAATATCGCTCTTTTCGCGGTTAATTGATAAACATGTTTCAAACGAATTTTAATAATTATATGTTAAGGTGTGTCAAAGAACTATCCCTTGACCAAAGCTCCGTATACCTCTGTAATTGTGGGAATAGAAATATCATGTTTTTTAGCCAGACGGATTAATGTTCCTCCGAATATATCTCCTTCATGCCGATTATTCCCCTTTTCATAATCCCTCTGGAAGGAAGTCTTGGTTTCATAAGGAAAATTACTGGCTATCTGAAGTGTTTTCTCTTCTATATCATGCCTGAAATCTACATTTTTTGCTTTTCCGATTAAAAGTACTTCTTTTATGATATTTTCCGTCATGCTCTTTAACTTATCATCAGCAAGTATTTCCCCTATTGTTTTTCCAGAAAAGGCAGTTGTTAAACTGAATGCTGAAATAAATACATATTTCTCCCAAATTGCCGGATAGGGATTGTCAGACCAGGTAGTGCTAATACCCATTTCTTTAAAGAATTCAATCATATATTGATAGTTATAGCTCTGGTTTTGCGGGTCTTTACCAAAGACAATACGACCTTCAGGCCCCTTTTGCCTGATGGTACCGGGTTTTTCAATGCTGGAGGAAACATAAACAGCAGCGGGTAAAATTATAGCCTTTGGTAAACCGGTCCTGATCCGCTCATAAATATCTACCCCGTTAAGCAGGGGTAGAATGATTGTATCAACAGTGCTTTTTTTTGAAATTGAGGTAACGGCATTTTTTAAGTCGTACCCTTTTACACAAAGTAAATACATATCCGGGGCAGGAATATATTTCACATTATCTGAGGCAATATTCGGAAAGCATTGAATTTCCTCTGTATCAGTAATCAGATTCAAACCCTGCTGTTGAATCATTTTTAAATGCTCACCCCGTCCAATAAAATACACTTGTATGGCCTGGTTACTTTTATTAATTACATTCATTATTCTGCCACCAAAATATCCGCCAACACCTCCAATGCCATAGACACATAAACTTTTAATTATTTTAGACATGTTTCTCCTTTCATTCTCTATATGATTAAAATTAACCTTAAGTCCATAATCCATCTGTTGCAAAAAAATGCATAATACGCCTCCTGATTGTTTAAGAATACTCTTTATAAAAAAGAAAGTAAACCAGGAATTTACCATTAGATATCAACTGATATTTACATTTCAAAGGAAAAGTGATAGGTTTAAGGTAGATTTTTAGACATCAATGATTTTTATTCAACCGATATGAAAGAAAAATAAATATGAGGAGGTTTTAGCCAATGCATACAAAATTTTTTATAATTGCCTTTACTATTATATTGATACTGATAACTCCGTTCAGTGTAAGTGGTGAAACCCAGGTTAACACCATGCCTTCTGAATCACAAAGAATGATTCAGACCTATGGAGAAGCAGAACTAACAGCACAACCTGACCTGGCTCGAATCAGTTTAGCAATTGAAACCCGCAGCAACTCAGCAGAAAAAGCTGTTTATGAGAATGCCAGAATGGCTAATGCAGTTCGGGAATCTTTGTTGGATTCTGGCCTGTCTGAAGATAATCTGAAAACCAGCTCCTATCGGCTATCCAGTTATCGGGACTGGCAAAAGGAACAATCCGATACTGAAGATGAAAAAATTTACTATCAGGCAACGAATGAGATTTTAGTCTCCACAAATCAGTTGGATAGGATAGGGAAAATCATCGATACTGCTGTTAAAGCCGGTGCAAATAATATAAACTACATTAACTTTGAAATTGAAGATCCCCAGGATTTAATGATTCAGGCGCTTGGAATGGCTACCCAACAAGCCTATCGTAAAGCTAATGCAATCGCCGAAAGTGCCGGTGAAACGATAGTAAAACTGTATAGCATCAGAGAAGAAAGAACTGTTTATACCCCTTTCCGCTTCCAGGAAAGTATGGTTCAAAGAGGAATGACTTCAGACGTTGCACCAACCCCTATCACTCCAGATGAGGTAATAGTAATGGCAACAGTCATTGCAGAATTCTCCTTTTAATAGCTAAACAGGGGAGCTAAACAGGGGACGGTTCTCCGTATCATTTTGATACGGAGAACCGTCCCCTGTTTTATTGCAACCTGCCGTCCCCTTTTTTACCATGTTTTATGCTATTTCAGCAAACCAGTTTTTTTATTAAACTCATCAATAAGTTCATCAATCCTGGCTATCTGACTGCGAATTCTGCCCCAATAATTATCGTAATCATACCACTGAGCATTTAATTCATCCAGGTCTTTTCCCTGTTGTTCTATCCAGGTAAAATATTTCAAATTATGAATTCTTTTCCTGTCATTGTAGCTTAGTTCCTGCATATAATCGATAGATAGTGCGTTCAAATTACGGTGATAGTCAATTGCCGCATCGGTAGCATCATAGGCACCAAAATCCTCTTCTAATTCCTTCAGCCTTGAACCATATAGCTCCATAGAATCGGTAAAGACTGTAAAAACAATATCTTTCTCAGTCAGTTCATAATATTTGGCAAATTTGATAGCCATGATTAAATTAGCCACACTGGAAATTCCCAGCAGGGGCAATTGCTTGATGATATTTTTAGAAACACCTTTTTTGTTTAAATATTTTCGGCCGGCCGATTCATTAAACAGACGAATCACCCCCATGGTATTATTATCATCTACGGCAATGACCATATCTGTATTTTTTACATTGTGAATCCAGGGTACATGTTTATCTCCTATCCCTTCAATACGATGAGAACCAAACCCATTAGCAAAGAGAGTCGGACATTGCATAGCTTCTCCTGCAGCTATCCTGCTGGTAGGAAATTTCTCCTTCAAATAATCTCCACAAGCTAATGTACCGGCAGACCCGGTAGTCAGGACTACCCCAGCATATCGATCTTTCGAGTTCATAACCTGGGATAAAACCTCTTCTATCGCCTGACCGGTAATATCATAATGCCAGAGATAATTACCAAACTCATCAAACTGATTAAATATAACAACATTGTCCCTAGTCTTTTTTAATTCCCAGGATTTGTCAAAAATTTCCTTGACATTACTTTCGGTTCCCGGAGTAGCAATGACTTCTCCTGCCACCTTGGATAACCAGTCAAAGCGCTCTCTGCTCATTCCTTCAGGCAAAATAGCAATAGATTCGCAGGAGAGCAGATCAGCATTATAAGCACCGCCTCGACAGTAATTACCGGTAGAGGGCCAAACAGCTTTTTGAGAAGTAGGATCAAACTGACCAGTAACCAATCGGGGAACCAGACAGCCAAAAGTAGCTCCTACTTTATGGGCTCCGGTAGGAAACCATTTACCTACCAGACCCAGGACTCGAGCCTTAACTCCGGTTAACTCGGGGGGTAGTTCCAGAAAATTTACTCCGTCAAAGAGTCCGCCTTTCTTTACCGGCTGGTTTTTCCAGGTTATCCGAAACAGATTATAAGAATCAATGTCCCATAGACCAATATCTTTTAATTTTTCTTTGATGGCATCGGGAATAAGTTCGGGATTTTCCATCTGTTTAAAAGTGGGTATAATAATATTTTTTTCTTTAGCTCTTCCAATGGTTTTGTTAAGCTGTTCCTGGTTAATGGTTAAATCAATCATCTCTTTACTCCTTTTAAAATCATTAAAACAAAATCATAGTACAAGGGTCAGTTCTTGTGCTTTATTTTCCGCCCATGGTTAAATTCATAACTGCCTTTGCAGTATGCAATCTATTTTCTGCTTCATCATAAATAATTGAATGTGGCCCATCAATAACCGAATCTTCAACTTCGTTCCCCCTATCAGCAGGAAGTGCGTGCATATACATTACTTCTTTGTTGGCAAGTCTCATCATTTTCTCAGTACATTTCCAATTTTTACATGATTCAAGTAAATCATCAACCACTGCGTCACTTTGACTTGTTACCCAGTTTCCCCAATTTTTGGGTATGACTATATCAGCATTTTTATATGCTTCTTCCATATTGTGAGTTATGGTTAAAGTTCCTCCATGTTTTTCTGCATTTTCTTCTGCTTGTCTTATAGCCCAATCAGGCAAATCAAAGCCATTTGGATAGGCCAGAGTTACATCCATTCCATATCTGGGGAATAAAAGGATTTGAGTAAGTGGAACAGAAATTGGTTTCTTGTGACTGGTTGCATAAGCCCAAATAATAGATATTTTAGTATGCCTTATGTCTCTAATCTTTTCTTTTATGGTCATTAAATCAGCAACACCTTGCATGGGGTGATATAAATCACATTGTAAATTCATAATGGGAACTGAAGACCATTGAGCCATTTCTCTTAAGTATTTATTTCCTGTTTCCCAGAAACAATTTCTACAGGCTATAGCATGACCAAATCTTGATAAAATAATTGCCGTATCTTTGGCTACTTCCCCATGAGATACCTGCATAGTACTGGTATCCAGAAAATTACCGTGTCCCCCTAATTGAGTAATGCCTGCTTCCATAGAATTTCTAGTTCTGGTTGATTGCTCAAAAAACATTAAAAATATTGTTTTATAGGGCAGATAAGGTGTGGGAATTCCCATGGCAAATTTTTTCTTTAAATCAAAAGAAACTTCCAGTAATGTGTCTATCTCCTCTTTTGTCCAATCTTGAAGCGTGATAAAATGTTTTCCTTTAAATAATGTCTGCATTTTATTCTCCTTTACTATTGATCCTGATTGTTAAACATAACGATTTACATAAATCATTGGTATCACTGCATACAAAGCAGCTGCTTTGACCAATTCACTTTTCCAGGTTTTTTCATTCGGAGCATGAGCCTGATCTTCATGGCCAGGACCAAAACCTATACATGGAATACCGTATCTACCCATAATTGATACTCCGTTGGTAGAAAAAGTCCATTTATCCACCAAAGGTTCTTTCTTAAACAACTCCCTGTATGCTTCTACTAATGTTTGACAGGAGGGATGTTCTTCTTTCAAAACCCAGGTTGGAAAATAACTTTGAGTGAGATTAACCAGCCCTGTATATGAAGGTTCTGAATAATTATAGATTTCAACATTCGCCTGGGCAGTTTTAACTGCCGGCAAGTCCTTTATTTGTTGCAACGCGTCTTCCCAGGTTTCACCATATGTCAATCTTCTATCTATAGAAATCGTGCATCTATCGGCTACCGCACACCTGGAAGGTGAACTAAAAAATATTTCGGAAACAGTTAAACTTCCTTTGCCGAGAAAATCATTATTCATTAAATTTCCATGCAATTCTTTTAATTCACTTATAATGGGTACCATTTTATAGATGGCATTATCTCCTCTCTCCGGAGCAGAACCATGGCAGCTTATTCCGTGAGTGGTTAATTTCATTTCCATTCTACCTCTTTGTCCTCTACATATACTGCAGGATGAAGGTTCTGTAATGACTACAAATTCCGGTTTTATTTTGTTTTTCTCAATAATATATTGCCAGCAAAGCCCTTCACAATCTTCTTCCTGTACAGTACCTGTGAAAAGTAAAGTATAATCATCTTCGAGCTTAAGGTCCTTAATTATTTTTGCGGCATAAACCATGGAAGCCATTCCGCCTTTCTGGTCACTTGAACCCCTCCCTACAATAATCTCTTCATTTTCATAACCTTCATAAGGGTCATATTTCCATAATTTGGTTTCTCCCACTCCAACCGTATCAATATGACCATCTATGGCAATTAAATGTTTTCCGTTACCGATATAGCCTAATATATTCCCCATGGGATCTATTTCTACTTTATCAAACCCCACTTTCTCCATTTCTTCTTTGATTCTTAAAATCACATCCTTCTCATTGCAACTTCTACTGGGAATAGCAACCATATCTCTCAAAAAATTTGAAATATCCTCCCGGTAATATTCTGCTCTCTCATTTACTTTGTTAAAGTCAATGATCATGAATAATTCTCCCTTCTTCAAGGCATAATGAATTGTGAAGATGTTATTTTACCTGCCAAATTTATAATCAGAAGATAATTTTTATTTTCTCTTCAACAATTTTCCGTACCCTTTTCTCCCAATAATTCCCCCTTCTTCTTTAGAATAAACAACTTCTCCTCTCACTATGGTCATAGATACCTCTCCTTTTAACGTTTCACCTGCTAACGGAGAATATTTTCCTTTACTCTCTAATTTTGATGGATTTACTACCCATTCTTTATCTATATCTATAATCGAAAAATCGGCATCACTTCCTTGCTGAATAACCCCTTTTTGCGGATATAGTCCGTATCTTTTAGCAATATTCTCGGATAATAATCTCTGAAGCTCACATAAGCTTAACTTCTCTCTATGGTATCCATAATGTAGCATGGTCGGAACAGCTAATTGTATGCCAGGGATACCAGCGTAATTCTGCCAGATATCAGGAGACAATTTTTCCTCCGGATATTTCCCTGCTGCATGGTCGGTACTAATAAAATCAATTGAACCATCCTTTAGTCCTTCCCAAAGTCCTTCCCGATCTTCCTCTCTGCGTAAAGGTGGCGCAATCTTTAAAATTGCACCAGTTTTTTTAAAATCCTCTATAGTAAAAAGTAAATATTGCGGACAGGTCTCTACTGTTATGTCAATCTGATGTTCTTTAGCCCAACGAATTATATTCAAGCCTGCTCTTGTAGAAAGGTGCACAATATGAAGTTTATTCCTGACCTTTTCAGTAATTCCCACTACAGACCATATGGCTTTTGGTTCCGCCTCATAAGTTCTTCCTTCAAACCAACTTTCAGGATCTTTTCTTTTCATATCCTGCAAAATTCGAGAATAATAATTTACAAGATCATAATCTTCAGCATGTACCGCACAGACCAAATCTAATTCTTTGAGATCTCTAAAAACTTTATCCATATGGGGTACTGACATTCTGGGATAGGTTTCCATTCCGGAAACAGTATAAAACTTTACTCCAACAATACCTCGGTCTTTTAATTCTATCAAGCTTTTCCGGTATTCACCCGATTCTACCTGTTTTGGAGTAACTCCTCCCCAGAAAGCAAAATCTACATAAGCTTTTTCCTTTACTATATTCAATTTGTAATCAAAGTTGGGACCATTAATAACCGGAGGAATGGAAGTACAGGGCATATCAATTACTGTAGTCATTCCACCGGCTGCAGCACTTCTTGTTCCTGTTTCAAAATCTTCTCTATCAATATACCCGGGGTCATCAAAATGTACATGGGGGTCAATAAATCCTGGGAAAACAATCTTTCCTTTTACATCAATGTCTTCTTCCGAAAATATAATTCCCTCTGCTGGCCCAATATTCTTTATTTTACCGTTTTCAATATATATAGATACTTCTTTTAACTTTTCATTTTGCAAAATTCTGGCATTTTTAATTTTCATCACACCATTTTCTCCCCCTTTTCATTTCTATTTAATATCAAATCTATTCCTGCTCTGAAACTGTACTCTTATGGATAAAACTCTTCAATCGTAGCCATTAAGATGAAAAATATTAGCTGAAATTTGTGAAAGATTAAAGAAGATAAATTGAACATTATTTTTCAAACTAGATTGAGTACATTTATAAACTATGACAATATCATTTTTTTCTCAGTCTAAAACGAAAACTCCTATTGTGAATACATTCAGGATAATACTTCCCCAATATTTATCCTCTCTTCCTTTAAAGCTTTTAAAATTTTTTCAGGAGTGATGGGTAGGGTATAGATTCTTACTCCTATGGCAGCATAGATCGCATTGGCAATGGCCGGAGCAGTAGCAATAGTAGCCGGCTCTCCAATTCCTTTGGCTCCAAAAGGACCCTCTGAATCTTCATTCTCGATCAGCCGAGTCATAAAATGAGGGGTATCCATGGAAGTAGGAATCAGGTAGCCACTCAAATCAGGATTCAACGTAATCCCTTCCTTGATAACCTGTTCTTCCATGAGAGCCATACCGATTCCTTGGAGAGTGCCTCCTTCTATCTGGCCTTTCACATTCTGAGGATTGATAGCTTTACCTATATCGGCAGCAGTATAAACATTGAATACTTCCACAATTCCTGTGTCTGTATCAACTTCTACCTCAATTACCTGGGTAACAAAGGTATAGGCTACATATATTTTTTTGCCCTGTCCGGTTTTAGGATCAGGTTTATCGGTATGAGGGAAGAAGGTTGCTTCTGCTTTTAGATCAACTCCTCTCTTATGAACCCTTTCGGCTAATTCCCAATAGCTTAATTTATGATTCGGATTATCCTTTCTAAAAATACAGCCATCTTTTATTCCTAATTCAACATGGTTACTTTTAAACTCAATACTTGCATAATGGTAAATATTACTCAGTAATCCTTCTGAGGCTTCTTTTACTGCATTGCCGGTAAAAAAGGTTTGACGAGTTGCGGAAGAAGAACCGGAATTTTTTGTCAAATGAGTATCTCCGGGAATAATACGAATAGTTTCCGGTTTCACCTTTAAAACTTCTGCAGTAATTTGAATAATGGTAGTTAAAACACCCTGGCCCACATCTGCAGCGGCAGTTCTAATTAAAATCTTACCTCCCTCTACAATTTCAGCTGAAGCAATTGAATGATCAGGGAATCCTTCTCCATAGCCAAAACCGAACATAATGGTAGCCATACCTTTTCCACGTTTTTTCATATACTTCCGCCCTTCCAACCGGCCAAATTTGTTGCTTTTCTAATGGTCTCTTTTACCCCTACACTATGGGTTAATATCTGTCTATTAGGTGTGGAAGAACCAATATCATAAGCATTTTGCCAACGGAATTGAGCTGGGTTAATCCCTAATTTGTAAGCCAGAATATCCATCTGAGACTCATAGGCAAAAGCTATCTGAGTGGTACCAAAACCACGCATCGCTCCGGCATAAGTATTATTCGTGTAAACAGTATAAGCTATCCCTTTGACATGATTTACATTATAAGGGCCGGTACAGTGGTACATTCCTTTATGAACTACCGCCAATCCGCTAGAAGCATAAGCTCCAGTATCACCGATGATTTCTGCCTGCCAGGCAGTTAAATAACCTTTATTAGTCACCCCTGTTTTCATTCGAATAATAAAAGGATGTCTCTTGGATTGAGCAATCATCGATTCCTCCCTGGTATAGGTTAATTTTACCGGTCTTTTGGTTTCCATGGCCGCTAAGGCAAGATGTATCTGTACAGAAATATCTTCCTTCTTACCAAATGCGCCTCCGATAACCGGCTGAATGATCCTTATTTTTTCTTTGGGAAGACCCAGGGATTGAGCAATGTCAGCCTGAGTATCGTGAAGCCACTGGGTAGCAACCCAAAGCGTAATCATCTCTGTTTCCGGATCAAACTTTCCGACCCCAGCCTCTACTTGAAGAGGAACATGATCTAAAGAAGTTGTTCTGTATTCGTTCTCTGCAATGATATCCGCTTGAGCAAAACCCTTTTTTATATCTCCTTTTTCTAAGTAATGTGTAGCAAGAATATTGCCATCTTTATGGATAAGTGGGGCTTCTTTTTCCATAGCTCGAAGAGGGTCGGAAATTACTTCTAATTCTTCTACTTCAATTTCAATCAATCTAACTGCCTTAGAAGCGACTTCCCTGCTTTCCGCAATAATGATAGCCAGGGCATCCCCCATATAACGCATCTTTTCACCAATACCGACAAGAACTGGTTGGTCTTTGATAATTAAACCAAAATTCTTCACTTCAGGAATATCGGCTGCAGTAATTATCTTTATTACTCCCGGTAAATTTTTTACTTTACTTATATCAATGCGTCGAAGATAGGCATGAGGATGAGTAGCCCTTTTGATCTTTAGGTATAACATATCGTCAAAACAGATATCGTCAGGATAAATGGCTTTACCGGTTACTTTATCCCGGGCATCTACCTTGTAAACATTTCTACCTACAAATCTTTCAGTCATTTTTTTTATCCCCTCCTCTTTCTTCTTCCTCTAATCTGTTTGCAGCTAACTTAATAGCATCAAATATTTTTTGATAGCCGGTACAGCGGCAAAGATTGCCGGAAATACCTCGCTTAATATCATTTTCATTGGGATGGGAATTTTCTTCTAACAGCTTT
>Ga0180433_10006144_pt1 | contig 15880 bp, 22 predicted proteins | sample SS_ome_8_FD_132980 | JGI IMG/M metagenome (GOLD analysis project Ga0180433, IMG submission 132980) | Hypersaline lake sediment archaeal communities from the Salton Sea, California, USA - SS_1_D_1 metaG | ecosystem: Environmental > Aquatic > Non-marine Saline and Alkaline > Hypersaline >... | reverse complement strand
TTATGTGCGGTCTTTATTCCACAGTTTATATCCAGGATTGGATACAACTGATAATATTCTTATTAATTATATGGTCAATAATTGGTTATTATGCCCCGAAAAAAAATCAAAAGAATGAGTGAGGAACAACTATCTAAATTCTTAACAACGAAATTTGAAGAACACATGGAAAGGGATTTATACGAACCCCCCCTTTCCCCCCTTAACAATCCCCCCTATCCCCCCAGAAGAATAGAAAAATTACCGCTAAAACACCGCTAAAAGGTTGTGTATTAATTAATTTCTATATATATTATATATTGGGTTACCCATGAATAGTCAAAAGTATTTTGCATTAGTTGGTTTTTTATTCCTCTTTTCAGTTCTCGCTATGCCTGGGGTTCAGGCAGGGCATCTAATTTCTAATCCAATGGCAGTTACTTTTGATTTAGAACCAACAGGGGAAACGGATGTTATAACACTCACAACAGATAATAATTATGATGTTGATATGCAATTTATCGCATTGAACCCTGCCAATAATCCAATGCCAATTTCTTCTGTTATCGGTTTCAATACCAGGATTGAAACAAATGATGATGGTTTCAAATGGTCTTATGACCTTAACCTGCCAAATTCTAATTTTGTTGCAAAAGTTAAGATAACATCCCCAATACCTGTTACAATCCTGGAAAACAAATATGTGGTTGTTGATGGGGTTCTGATTTCTTTTGATGATGTTCTTGATTATGATTATGAGTTTTCACTAAATCAAATTGACCAATATAGTGTTGAATACATTATCACAAAAGATTATTCAGCGCATGGGATAAACATAAATGATGCAATAGTCATTGACCCATCGATAACAACATACCCTGATAATGATGGTTATTTAAGGCGTAATAATGTCGGTGTTATTGACACATTTTTAACAACAACATATTTAAGGGTAGGTGTAATTGACGGCTCTCCTGATAGTAATGATTTTGTAACAAGAACATTTATGAAATTCGATACAGAGCAAATTGAATTTTATGATGATATAATAAATGCCACATTAAAGGTTTATCTGGATACAAAAACACAAACGGGTGGGCAAACCTGTAATGCAGTATTGGAAAGTATTGATGATTATGAAGATTTGGGCGCATTAGATTGGGATGCAACGGGAACAACAATAAATTCATCTTTTGTTTTACATACCGACCCAACAGACGTTTTTTATGAGCAGGATGTTTCTAATTATATTGAAAAAGAGGGAATAACAGCATTTAGAATAAAAGGGAGTTATGAAACTTATAATGCGAATAGTTGTAGATTTGGGTTTGCATCGAATGAAACAATTAATTCACCACAATTAGAGATTTATTGGAATGAGGGTGAGGAAATAGAAATTTCTGAAACAATCCCAAATTTCAATGTGACAGATGATAATTCAAAACAGGTTTTCCCTGAACAATCCTGCGGTTTCCTTTTACCATCAACTGCCCCTTATGACCCCAAAATAGCGTGTGAAACGGATGGGGATAGTTGTGTGGCAATATTTTATGACCATGAAACTCTATGTTCCAGGGGATTAAAATATTCCCTTTCTTATAATGGATTTGAAACAATCGCTTATCATGGAATGGTTACAGGATGGACATGGGGGCAATCCCAATATCTTGACCCAATGATAGAACGGGGTTCAGAATTGCCTTATGATATTGTTTGGGATGATAATACCAATATGTATTACATTGTTATAGGCAGTAAGGTCTATGTCATTCCCGCTTATGACCCAGAGGTTTATGGTGTGACCCCTTATAGAGTAACAGATGGATTTGCCATTGCGGGGGGTGGCACAGCGGGGGCAGATTTAAGCGTTAATTGTGCAACAGAGGTTAATTGGAAAGGTGGGGGTTATTCATGCACATTACAAGCATATAATCCTATTCGTTTCAATAGTGATGATGCAACGGAATTATTTATGATTTATTCCTGCCAAATCTATAAATCAGCAATACCTTATGATTGGGATGGGGCAACCTGGTTTGTAACTTATGATGTTACAAACACAACCCAAACCGCTAATGGAAACCTTTATGATTGCACAGAATTAGACAGCACTCAATCATGTTCCGCAGGTTCTAATTTTGGATGGGATTATTATAGCGGTTATGCAGAATTGGGGTCTATATGGCGTTACAATATTGAGGGGCAGATAGATTATTGCACAGGAACAACAGATAGGGCAATAGAAGAAGATAATTTTGGTTCACCCAATGATGATTTTAACCATTTCTATTTCGGTGGAAACCTCTTTTGGCGCAATGAAACAACTTATCAGATTGTTTCATCTGAAAGCGCAGATTTAACGAGTTATGGAACGCCCTCATTCATTTATAAAGAGGATGAAACAATCGCAGAGATTATAAACCAATCAGATGCAGATAATAGCGGAAACGCAAATTATTATATTTGGTATCGTTCATCATCATTAATTGATGGTTCTGATGGCATCTGGGTTCAGAAAGAAACAACATATCCTGTAATTGTTTCATCATCAAAAGATGTTTTTGTTACCCTTTCATGTGATGATGCCCAATACACAACAACAGGTTCAGGAAAGATAATGCAGTTATACACCCCATGTCTTTCAGGCAATGAAATATCATTTATTTCATCCTATTCCCCCCAATCCAAAACATTAGATTTAAATTTCGGTTCATGTGATGTTGTTTCATACGGGTTATATTATCCGAATAATCCTTATGATTTCACATTTACGTTTAAAGATGCATTGAGCAATGATAACCTGGAAAATGTTGAAATATCAATAACAGGTGAGGCAACAGAAACAACAAATTCAAACGGACAGGCAGTATTCAATATTAATGCCATAAGCAATTCCAATTTTAAAGTGAAACAAACGGGATGTGATTATACATTATCAACAACGGGAACACCCAAAACATTCTATGGTGAGGCAGAATTAACGGGATATGTTGATTATGATTTCACAATGACACCTGCAACATTAACCCAGGGTGATATTAATATATGGAAATTTACCGATAACAAACTCTTAACATTGTATCCAACAGGCGTTGTTATTGATGCCCATGTATTTACATCAGATGGTGAGGAAATAACTGTTGATAGTTATAATGTTTCAGTTTCGGGAAACAACGGATTGACATATACATTTGTAAATAATAAGGCAACATTGCGGAATTGGAACAGGAATTTACCTGCAACTTTCCTATTGTTCGATAACAGGACAACCTATAATGTTACAATAGACCTGGAATATCCTGGGGGTTCAGATAGCCAGGAAAAACAGGTTACCCTGGATAACCAATATGATGTGTATTTCTATCTGCCTTATACTTTCCTGGATTTACCATGCACAGATATAGCGGATTGTGTTGATGATTTTTGTGATGCATCAGGATACCATCATCAACTTTCAGGTTGTGTTAATCAGCGTTGCGAATATTTTACAACTGATTGCCAAACCCCAGATTTATGCGACAATGAAGATGGGTGTTTCACAGTTGGCACAGATATATCATGCACATCCGATAACCAATGCCTATATAATACAAATGTGACCCAATGCATTGATGAATATTCAATGTATGTTGGTTTCTGCGGTGATGATGGGTATTGCAAACAGAAAGAAAAGGTTTGCACAACATTCTGCAATGAAACAGTTGGATACTGTAACGAAAAAGCGCAATGTATCATCCCTGAAACAATAGATGTTGGATTTGAATGGGATGGTGGGGCATCCATAACTCATTTTGTATGCACATTTGAAAATGCGGGAACAGATTATTGCATACAGCATGGGGAAATAAGTAATGCAGAATTGCAATCATTGGGTAAAACAATCGCTGATGTATATTTCACCCATGAGGGCTTTAAGGTAACGGAAACCGCAACGGGATATAAGATAAGTGATGTTGTTTTGTCCTGTTCCGACACCTGCGATATGGAAATCACTTTTTGCAATTCGGGAGAATGTTCCGCAGAAACAAATCAATGCCTCAATGTCGCACAATCAAGTGATTTTGGTTCAATGCTATGGGGTGGATGGCTATGGATTGCCTCAATAGTTCCTGTTGAATTAAGGATGTTGGCATGGTTGCTATTCACAGTTTTCCTAATGATATGGTATAAGCAGGAAACGGGAAAACATGGAAAAAGCAATGACCAATCAACCCTGGTTGTTGGATTTATCTGTTTAATTGCAGGGTTCACAATAGGGTGGTTACATTGGATTTTGCTGTTGATATTGGGAATAGGTGTTGCATTAATAATGGCACAGAAGATTGGTCAATAAAAAAAGTGGTTGGTATGTATGTCGGAAACAAAAGGACTATATCAGATGTTGATGTTGGCATTGATATTCAATGTCACAATGTTGGGAATATTCGATTTTGTTACTGCCCAGGGTCTATCTGATATAGAATGTGAGGCGGGTTCTTTTCAGTATAATGTTACAGATATAGCGGAAAGTGAGAATGTTCCCCAGGAAATGCAACATTGCACACCTGCGGGATTGCCCTGGTGGTTCTATATCATTTGGGCTATAATTGATGGGGTGTTAATCTATGCGTTTGTTCCATTCGTCAAATAAGACATTGGTCATGGCATTGGGTTTCCTGATGCTTTTAGTCATGGCTATACCGACAACAAGCGCAACAATCTATGAGTGTGACAGTTGTTCAGATTGTGATACCAAACTCGATAGTGCGAGTTTTGGGGATATTGTTCAATTAAATCAATCAATATCAACCGCAGGGGCTAATTGCATACATACAGAAACAGGTGTTGATAATGTTGTTCTGGATTGCCAGGGATATACAATATCAGGAAATTTTACATCTGTTGGCATAAGATTGGGGGAATATCCTAATTTTTCAACCAATATAACAATCAAAAATTGCAGAGTTACACAGTTTGATACAGGGATTTTTTTAAGGTCAACGGGCAGTAATGTTATAGATAATGTTACGATTTATAATAATGATTATGATGGTCTTTCTTTTTATCAATCTGGAAATGATATAGTAACCAATTTAAATGTATCATATAACGGGCAGGATGGCATTACATCTATCCAAAATAACGCTGTTATAACAGATTTTGTTTCACATGATAACGGGCGTAATGGTATCAGGTTACAATCATCTAATTACTTTTTTAAAAACGGAAATGTATATAATAATTTGGATGGTATTTATCTTTATAGCGTAGGTGGTGATGGGGCAAATATTATTCAGAATATAAGTATTCATGGCAATACAGATGATGGGTTGCAATTTCAGAGATGGGGCAGAAATAACATTATAAATGATAGTTTGATTTATGATAATGATGGTTATGGTTTGAATTTTATAAAAGATAATGTTTATGCATCATATAACAATCTCATTTATAACAATGTAATAAACAATACAAATAATTTCTATTCAAATTCGGGTGATAATTGGAATAGATATAATTACACAAATGAAACAATCCCAGGAACAAACATAATTGGTGGAAATTTGATAGGGGGAAATTTCTGGACAAATCCAACAGATACAGAATATTCAGATAATTGCACAGATAATGATTATGATGGCATTTGTGATAACGCTTATACATTGGATACCTGGAATATAGATTATTACCCATTGACAGAGGTTCATGTTTTTTTCTGCAATAACTGTTCAGATTGCCAAACAAAAATAGATAATGCATTGCCTGGGGATGAAGTTCGATTAACTGCGGACATAACAAACCAGGATGGGGATTGCATAAAGTTCAATACAGGAAAAAGTAATATAACATTCGATTGCCAGGGGCATTTGATAGATGGTGATGGGGATAGTAATGGTTATGGGATTTATTTGAACAGAAACAATGACTACAATGTTATAAAAAACTGTTCCATTCAGCAATTTCAATACGGATATTATTCTTTCGATTATTACGATTATTCGGATTATAATACCATTATGGATATAGACATTACCGATTGCGATATTGGTGTCTATGCCAGGGGAACAAAATACAGAAATAACCAATTCATAAACATAAATTCATCATACACAAATACAGGATTTTATCTATGGGATTTTGCCCCAGGCAGAAATTACTTTTATAATTGCACATCCATAGGAAACAGTAATGCATTAGGAACACATGACAGCACAGTATCAACATCCTGGTATAATGCCTATTTTGAGGGAACGGGAACAGGAACAGGGTTTGCATCATCAACAGGTGACAGCGCATATTTCTATAATGCAACAATTAAGAATTTTGAAAGGGGTATATCATTTTCAACAAACGCTGATAACAATAGATTTTATGACAGTTACATCATTGATAATGATTATGGGGTCTATGTTCATTCAGGCAATCCATCTTATCAATGCAACGGGGAATATTTCATAAATAATGTTTTTGATAATACTGTAAATACCTGGACAGATGAAACATGGCATACGGGATGGATATGGAACGGAACATATAATTGTTCGCAACCCTCAATAATCGGTGGTTGTTATGGGGGCAACAGATGGAACAATTATATAGGTTTTGACCCTGATGAAGATGGGGTTGGAAACACACCGCATAGTTTGGGAAATTTAGGAACAGATTATTTACCATTGGTTGAAACTGTTACCTGCAATTCATGTTCTGATTGCAATACAAAAATATCCAATGCTTTCAGTTCTGATACCATAAAACTATCCCAAAACATTAATTCATCATCAACCTGTATTGATATTGGAAACTCTAATATCAACCTGAATTGTAATAATTATGACATCTATTCATCATCAAGCAGTTACCCAAATGTGGCTATGAACATACAACAGGATATATCAGGTGTTGATATAAGAAATTGCGACATTTCAGGGGGTTATACAAACATCTGGATAAACATAAATGCGGACAATATTGATTTCTATGATAATGACATCCATGATAACCTGGGTTCTGCATCATGCATAAGATATAAATACAATATAAATGGGGGCAGATTAGAGGGTAATGAGATATATAATTGCAATAACCAGGGAATAAATATTGATAGTTCTGGGGCAGTTCTTGATTTAGTTGTTTATGACAATTACATCCATGATACTAATATTGGAATTGTTGCAATGAATGATGCAAACATTTCATATAATACAATAGATAGCAATACCCAGGGAATTGATTTAAGGGGAACAGATGATGCTGAAATTTACAGCAATTACATTACTGATAACACTTATGGACTTTATTTCCAGGATGATTATTTTTCAAATCTCTTAATTTACAACAATTATATAGAGAACACCAACAATTTTTGGGTTAATTCACCAACAGGTTCAGGGAACGCCCTAAATATTGCAAAAACTAATGGAACAAATATCATAGGTGGCGCATATATGGGTGGTAATTTCTGGGATGATTATACAGGTTATGACCTGGATGGTGATGGTTTGGGTGAGGCATCATATTTAGTTTACTCTGGGCTATTCCTGGATAGTTTGCCATTGACTAATATTCTGGAAAACACACCACCAAACATAACCATTATTGAACCTGAATATGATATTGCTTATCAGATTGTAAATGTAACCCTAAATGTTACAGATGAAATTTCAGGTGTTGGGGGTTGTGTTTATAATGTGGATGGTGGAACAAATGAAACTTATGATTTCAACGGAACAAATACATTAGAGGATTTGGATGTGAGATTGCATAGCCTTAATGTATATTGTTGGGATAACGAAAATTTTACGGGATATGAAACAGTTACTTTTGGATATGGTTATTTCGTTGAGGTTTGCGACCCAAACATGATTTCTTTATGTGAACCTTTTGACCAATGGACAGAGGCATATTGTCTGGATGATAACACATTGAGAAAGAAAAAGATTTGCACAATACAATGGGTTGAAAATGAAACAATGATGTATTGTAATTGGGAAAAATATGAAGATGTTACCTGCGATAACGGATGCTATGAGGGATTAAGCGCAATAGGTTCAGGTTGCGCCCCAACAGATTTAGAGATAGTTGGTATGACGGGTGGGTTTTTCCTGATATTTGTCATACTTTCCATCCTGGTAATGGGGCATAAAAAGAGGAAAAGGCGATAATATGGCACGAAAAAATCACAATAGGACATTAATGGGGATTGTATTATGGTTATTTGGGTTTGCATTTTTCAATGCATTGCCAGGATATTTTGCAGAATATACATTGTTTTTTGTGTTAATATTATTGATAGTGACTATTGCAATAATTAAATCGGGTAGGTGATTTAATGGGCAGGGCATCAATAAGAACAACATCAACCAGGGATTTAAAGGCATTGAGAAAATCACCCTGGATAAGTCCGCAGATGAAAGGCGCAATTACAAAAGAATTAAAGAGAAGAAAGAGGTAATTCACATGGTCAAAGAAAAAAAGGGGTTTCCATACTTTTATCCATCAGGTAACCCTGTTCCCCCTCACATCAGAAGAAAATATTGGCGTGAGAAAAAGAAAATAAAAAATAAAAGGTGATATAAATGCCGATTGATGTAACAGGCAAATACATAAGAATAAGAGTGCGCCCACCAACAGCATTTAAAACAGGGTCTTTCAGAACGCATGAGATAGGCAGGGCAGGACATTCAAAAAGGATTGCAGGAATATCCAGGAAAACAGGGAAATGGCAAACCCAGGCGTTTCTGATAAATAAGAAGGATGCAAAAAGGCGTAACCCCAGGACAATGATGCTTTTGGGTAAAATTGCATCAGATTATGGTGTAAAACAGGGCATTGCCAGGGCATTGAAAAGAATTTAAAAAGGGTGTGAATAAATAATTTCTTTTCCAATATTATTAGTGGTAAATATGGGAAAAAAGAGAAAGAAGAAAAAGAAAAAGTAATGCAGGGTAATGTTCAATGAAGATACAGGTAATTGGGTTAGGCGTTGTTGGTTCTTCTGTTGCAAATAATCTTATCATCCAGGGATTTGACATTTCTGAATTGTATCTATGTGATATAGATAAGAATAAATTGTTGGGTGAGTTCAGGGATTTATCTGATGCAAAAAGGATTTTGGGCAGAGATATGAAGATAATACCAACACATAAACCTGAAAGGGATGCTGATTTTCATGTTATTTGTGTTGGGGAAAGGTTTTATTTGGAAAATATGAATGAATTGATGCCTGGTAATTATGACCTGGTAAAAGTAATTTTGAAACGGATAAAAAGGGGGAAAATCCTTATTGTAACGAACCCTGCGGACATTATAACCAGGTTGATTAAATTAAGGGATTATGATGCTGAATGTATGGGATATATTCTTGATGATGTGAGGATTGGGATGGGTTATAATGGAAAGGATATAAGATTGCTTAAAGGATTTACGAATTGGGGCATATCCGCAGAGGTTTTAAAATTCATAAAAGAGGATGATTTAAGGGTTTTGGCATGAGTGATGAACATATAAGGACAATCCAAAAATCCAGGGGTGGCAGAAACATTACATTTTACATCTGCCCCAAATGTAAAAAACAGAGGACATACATGGTATTGCAAAACCTTAAAAGGCACATAAAGACATTTCATAATAACGGGGTGGATGATGAAGATAATAAAACTGCAACCAATGATAACAAAAGATGGTAAAAACTTTAAGCCATCATTGAGAAAACCAATTTATGTTAAAGAAAAGAACAGATTTTTTAAATGGTATAAAGACAATTCATTTTTTAAGGTTATGGGTGAATTTGAAAAATAACCATTAAAAGGGTGATTTTATCCCCATTTATACCCCCTAAATTGGTGTTCCCCTTGGGTTATTTTGCCTCGATATGTTATAAAAACCATACTTTTCAGGCGTAAAATAAATTGAACAGGTAAAAAAATAACATCACATTTAATGCCATACCTATCCAGAAATCATGTTTAAATATATATTTTACATACCTGGGATGTTTTTCAGTAATGTTTAATCTATCACGAAACCAATAATCTATATCCAGGTATGCCACCAAAAGAAAGAGGGCGCACAATCCCATCCAAAAGGTATATTCAGGCGTAATGCAATACTGCCAACAGGCAGTTGTGTCTATGTTCGTGATATTTGATAGATTTGTTGGTATTGTGATATTAACCATTATGAGGAAAACCATTGCCAAAACATACGGATAAAATTCTTTAACATTTCAATAAACTTTTCAACAACAGGTATTTTGTTTGCCATTATAACCCCCGTTATTCATAATCTTCATCCTCAATTTCTTCTGCCTTTTTATAACTTTCCCAGGATTTACTGTCAATCTTTTTCTTCATGGCATAGCGGTCTATCATTTGGGTATGTTTCATTTCCAGGTATATGACCTTTCGGGCATAATTCATTAGGAAAGTCATGGTATTTTCATGTGACCGCTTAATCGCTATATCAGAAACATAATCTTCTGCAATCGCTGATGTTACAAATACATCCCCCCATCTGAAAAACTGAATATTTGGCTTAATGTTCCATTGTTGCAGGTTCGGTTTTTTAGTATCAATATTAGAGATATGCTTTTTGTCACACATAACATATTTCTTTTTTCCAAACCCCAACATTTTGAATAAAAAGTTTGTGTTCCATATACGGAAAATGTATAAATCATATTCCTGTAATTTGGTTTCTTTTGGGTTTTCCATTGCAATAAATTTACCCTTAACATCATCATATTTCAATGTTGGATGTGCGCCCCTTTCCCTTAACCATCTATCAACAGAACCCAGATAATCAAATCCCTGGACTAATGCAGAATTTGTTTTAATGCCTTTCAGGTTAAACTTTTCATCTAAATCCCTGGAAACAATATCTTCAAAAGTTTCTATTTCAAATGTATCCTCTTTATCAGTTAATACATACCTGGTTACCAGGAAATACACACCCAGGGCAACCAAACCCAATAAAAATATTGTTCCAACGGGGGTTTGTGCCATTTCTATCATTGGGTCAAATATCCCTGCCATCTTATTCACCTATAATATCATTAACCTGTTCAACCAATGGTTTGTATTTCCGTTTCAATGTCATTAATTTTTTAGCCAATTTAAATTGTATTTTCTTTCTTCTTAATGCGCCCCATCTTTTGTATTTTGTTGCATCATGTTCATCAAACAATCCTTTTAAATCCTCTAATTCAGATAAGAGATTTTTGCATTGCTCATGTAATTCAAGTTTCTTTTTTAATTCAGGAGATTGCAATGATTTTTTACATTCCTCTATCTGTCTTTCTATTTCCAATGATGCAACTGTAAATGCTGTTTCAGTTTCCATGCCCATTATACAACCCCCACCCTGCCAAAAACATCTTTCTTTCTATGTTTTGCTTTTGTGTAAAATTGTTCCCTTATTGCCTCTTTCTGTTTGTAACTAAATGTTTCATATTTTGCCCAGAGTTCGGGGGGAACAGATGATTTTGGTACTCTTATCTGTTCTAATCTGAATGGCTTAATCTCTGTTTCTTTAAAGGCATCATATTTTTTTGGTATTTGTCGGACAATAACAATGCCTTTTTTCCTCACAAAAATCTGATAATCAAAATGCTTTCTGAATGTTTTTGCAATATCAGAACCGAAAGGGGATATGAAAATATAACAGTTGGCTTTATATCCCTGGGTTTGTATTATTCTATCCATTGCCTTAACAACTCTATCATACCATTCTGATTTATGTAAATATGTTCCTGCCTCATCAACAATGATTGGTTGCTTATCGGTTTCCCCAATTCTTCTTATGCTTTCAACGGGGTCATAAAAAGTATTGTGCATTATGTCATAATCTTTTGCATAGAAAAAATGCATAATAATATTTGAAAGCCATATTGCGATAAATGATTTTCCTATTCGTTGTCCACCACAAACAACAATTATTGGTGAGAACCCTTTAAGCATTTTTGTAATAACCTTTCCAACAATATGAAGATTGGTTTTCATGTATGCGTTCTGTCCAGGTTTCCTAATCCTGTAACGCCAATCTTCATATATAACCTTTTCCATGTAAATATTAATCACCATTTCCCCCTGTATTTTCCTGTTTACCCTGGGTTATTTTAGGTCTTTTGCCCCAATAAACCATACCTGTTTCATTATCAATATCAATTATTTCAGTATCATGTAATATTACAACAATAGATTTGGCATTATCTCTCTTAATTCCAACCTCTAATTCAATCCAGGACAAAAGTTTTTCAATATGCATTGGGGTTTTATCTTTTACAACCCTCTTTCCATGCTCTATTATTAGTTTTCTTCTTGTTTCCCCAAAAGAAACTTTTTTTTCTGTAACACCCATGAGATTATATTAAGTTTTTATATTTATATATTCGACATATATAATTGTTTATTAATATATATTTCTTTCTGTTTCATAATCGGTATCATGCAACCACTATGTTTATATACTGTTTAAAACAACCCTGAATTGATAGGCAGTTGATACCTGAAATGGTTGCCTATTTAAAGGATAAGGGATTGTGTTCGGTATGGCTATGAACCTGGATAACATGATTGATAAGGTTGTGTTATTCCTGGTGATTGTCGCACTCGTTCCTTCGGCATTGGTATCCTATTTCAATGTTTCCACAACAGGATGGGATGCAGATTATGAAATGATTGGATTGTTTCATAAGCATAACCACCATTGCCATTTGGGGCATCTTGGCGATAATCTTCATAGTTGGGCTATTTAAGGGTGTGCGTGGTTCATCCCGTTAAGGGGTAACCATTCACGCTTTTGGATGGACAACTATCAGGATTGGCAAACCTTATAATAGAAAAAATGGGGGGCTGTTTGCCCCCCCCCCTCTTATTTTTAATTACTATTTTATGCTAAAAACTACTAAATTAGTAGTTGCACAAATCATGCAACTGGCTTTGCACTTTTAATCAACGGACTTAAAGTGCAGATTCACACCCAGCTCGAAAATCGAATTAACCAATACGCTGAGGTTATGGCAAACCACTTTGCAAAGCAGTTGAACCCTGTAACATCAACCATTAAACCAGGAAAACAAGCAGGACAAACACAATCTTTCCATTGTTTCATTTCCTTTTTAGTCATTCTGTAACCGCAACAATCACATTTATATTTTGTATTCATCAATATCCCAGAGGTAAAAGTATATTGTAATAAAGGAAAAAAGATACCAGGAAAAGCCATGCCAAAATTAATACTATTGCCTTTTTGCTCAAAAATAACCACCCCTGCGTTCTCTTATAGCATCCTTTATTTCCTGCCAAAATATTTTAAAGAACAATTTAATGTTTTCCACCCTGCCCATTTTTCCACACCCTCACATAATGAAACCTGATACACCAATATCCCACGCTAAATAACCAGGTTGCTATTAATAATTGCAATGAGAAATGATAAAAGTCATAGGGGTTCATGTATCCTGATAGATTAATCAATGTATTTCCCGTTCCTATTGCCCCAACAGAAATATCAACGCCCCAGATTGAGTATATAAAAAGAAAGGTCAAACCCATAACGATAAATACATCAATCTCTTTTAATCCCATGAGCATTACCCCTTAATTCATGCCTCAATATTTCCTGGAAAACGATTTTGGTTAATCCGTTTATACCTGCAAACTGTTTATTGTTGTCGTGAAATTCCTGGGCGTATTCCAATGCAGTTTTAATTGCCTTTTCCTTTTCATTCATTTTAACACCTAATAATCTTTCATAGTTGAATTTCACTTTATGCGACATTATGATTTAGGCAGTTCCGCTTTTGAATAAGGACACCAATAAAGATGCCATGCCCCCTGTTTTACCCCACATTCAGAGCAGTATAATATACCATCCCTGCCCCTTATCCATTTTTCAGGCATCAAATCACTCTTTTTCAACGAATTTTTTTATGTTTTGAAATGTGGTTTGGATGCCCTTTAATTCATCAATCGCTTTATTGAATTTATCAAGCATTTCCTTTTCAATCCGCAAATCATTTTCCATTTCTTTTACACGCTTTTCCTGGGCAACTCTTAACTTAACCAACAATTCTTTAACTCTTTCAAATTCCATATTATCACCTAATGCATTATAGGGGCAATGATGAATTTTACAACAATCCCATTTTTTTCCCCAACAACCTTTATTGGGGCATTATCTGAAAATTCACCTGTTGCCTCACCATGAATTGATGCAAATGCATCTGAAATCTGATTTAATGGAAATCTTGCTTTTGCTTTCGGGAATTTCTTTTGCAACATCTTAAATTCAAATTTGTTTATACCATCATCCTTTTCCGTTGAAAGAAACAATCCCTTTTCATTTGTAGTTATATCGCATGATTTCCAATCTTTTGCATCATAAAGGGAAAGGGCATCTTTCAATGCATCCTTAAACTGTTTATTTAGGATGCCAAATTTGATTTCCCCCTTATAAGTTTCCAATTTTTCAAAAAACTCCGCTATGTCTTTTTCTTTATCTTTTTCAATAGCCAATAAACGCATTTCAAATTTCTTTCCACCATCAGTTTCAACCAACTGTATCTTTTCCCCTTCTGTTCCAAAAATTATGCCACCCCATAACCTTTTAAGGTTATCATAAAGGGTTTGCCCCCTGTATTTGATTTCCATATCCTTTTCATAATTGTATTCATCAAACGCCTTTTTTGATATGAAAATGGAAAGAATAAGCGCAGGTGATGTATTATTATCTGCATCCTGTATGTAAATACCATCCTTTTTTATCTGCATTATAGGTTCAAATGATAATTTTATACTACTTTCCAATGATTTCCTTAATGTATCTGCATCTATTATTCCGTTAAATTTTGTCATTTAATCATCCCCACCTTTCTTTTCTTTTGTCAATTTTAACATCCTTTCCCTCTTTTCCTGTTCTTCTCTATGCCTCTTTTCACAATTTTCCGCAGGAACAAGACCATGATACACAGTAAAACATTTATCACACCTATATAATGCATTATAGCATATCTTTCCCCGCACAGAACCCAGGAATTTAGGCATATTTACCCCCATATTTTCTTAATAACTCATTAAACATTTTCCTATCTCTATGGTATTTCTTTAAAATCCAATGCAAACCATAGGCAAAACCGACAACAATACCCGTAAAAAAGAGGGATGTGCCAAAAATGAATATTGTAAAACTCATTAAATTACCCCCATATACCGCATTGTTGTATTGAAACATAATGTTTGATTTCCTATTTTTTGGCAATCGGAAATATCAAAAGCGCACAGATATTCCCTATTCTGATACACATAAAACTGATTGTATTCCCCACCAAACCAATCAATCAACTGCAAACACGCCTGATATTGTTCTGGGTATCTATCCTGAACAGGCATATATGTTTCAGGATTGAGAACCCCCAGGAAATACAACGCCCCCGCAACAATAATAACTATGAGTATTACCCACCCATAGGTCATAAGCCATTCCATTGCTGATTGCCCTTTCATGTTCTCACCATATCAAATATTGTTCCGCATTGCTTTTTGTAGTATTCATATTTTAGTGGGGTATAACGCCTTATGGTTGTGAATTTAAAGTTTTCCATTAGGTTTAACCCATTTCTCACAGCAAAAAACAATATTATAACATCCCCTTTTGGCAGTTCATAATAATTTACGCCTTTCGGGGCAGTATGGTCAAAATAAGCAGTATCATACACAACAAATTGACCATGTAAATCATTTCTATTTACAACCCAGGCATCTAAAAGCAATGCCCTGAAAGGTAATTTATAATCACCAAATTTCAGATAATCATGGCTAAATTTAATAACATTCATTATAACATCACCAAAAATCTTTCTTTTTCATCATCAGAAAACCAATCAGTTAAGTTTTTTGTTCCCCCTGGTAAATCCCATGTGACT
>Ga0180433_10006143_pt1 | contig 15881 bp, 12 predicted proteins | sample SS_ome_8_FD_132980 | JGI IMG/M metagenome (GOLD analysis project Ga0180433, IMG submission 132980) | Hypersaline lake sediment archaeal communities from the Salton Sea, California, USA - SS_1_D_1 metaG | ecosystem: Environmental > Aquatic > Non-marine Saline and Alkaline > Hypersaline >... | reverse complement strand
CCAATGAACAATGTCCAATGCAGACCTTGCGAAGGTTGCGCGCAGCCTCTGCTGTGGGGTCTTCTCAGTTGGGAAACGGCTTCCTGGCCTTGAAGTTTTCCCCGAACCTTCGCAAGGTTTGCCTGCAGCTAAATTGCGAAGGGGGGTTCCCAGACACATAGTGAGCCAGGGAGCAGGGTGAGTGGTACTTTGGTACCGGGGGTACGGAAGTACTCTTTACAGGGCCAGGTCCAGTGCGTATAATGGATGTAAAAGACACACATTTTATGCACAAGAGAGGAGTCAATGCCGCGGACGCGCTACAACCTGGAGCTTTCCACCGAGAACTACGAGAACCTGAAAAAGATCGCCGAACAAGAGGGGACGACCATCGCCGACCTGCTGCGCAGGGCGACGAAACTGCTCTTGTTCGTGCTCTCCATCAAGCAAGATCCAGACGCTCGCCTGCTGGTCGAACGCGGGGACGAGGTTCAAGAGATTGTCGTAGAGCTGATATAAGACACCGGGGCAAAGAGAGGTAGCTGACGATCAACATCGCAGCGGGCATCGATCCAAGGGGTGAAAACGGAAGGAGATAGCGATGGACGCGTTGAGCCAGACGACGATGCTTCTTATGCTGATTGCCTACATCGGCGGCCTACTCACGGCCATGATCTTGCTTCCGCGATCGGGCGGGAGCTAGGTAGGGGCAGGTTGTTTCCGCGATAAGGAGAGTGAGATGATCAGTCAAGCGACGATGATTTTGATGTTGATCGCCTATATTGCGGGGTTGATCACGGCGATGATGTTGCTGACGTCGCGGTCGTAGGGTGGCAAGGCTGAGATACAGCAATTGGCCGTCGGACATCCTAGGAGTATGCGTGTCCGCTCTGGGGCAATATCCGCGCAAGTGTCGGTTTCACCATAGCCGACGACACGGACGGAGCTTGGCATCGAATCAACGACCGGCTATGCAACCTCTGAAAATCCCCAGTAAGCGCGACTCAGACGACCGGCATCACATAGAGCCTCTACTGATACACTACCCGCAGGTGGTAGGGCTCCGAGCAACCGGTCACATAGTAGTACACTCGAACCTTGTACGTTCCAGTCTGCGAAAGATTACACCGGACGTGCTCATTGGCATTGCCGTACTCGTTAGAATAGCAATCGTCGACCACTTCGCAGTCGGCACCGCATAAGGCCACATCATAGTCACATCCAGGTGGAATGTTGGTCAGCCAGAGTTCAACGCTGCGCGGGGTGTCATTCAGGTCAAAAGAGAAATAGTCCCTGGTATCAGCCGCGGTCGTGAAGGTACCGGAGTAAGTTGAGCCAGATCTGATGGGACCGTTAGCCTGGGAACAACCATTGTTCGGTTCGCGCTCCCACCACGCGCCCACCCCTTCGCAGTTGGACGGCCAGAAACACTGCGAACCATCACACACCCTGACCTGATAATAGTACCATCCTGCAGCCTTGTCGGTGACGGAATAGCACGTGTTGGTGTCAGTGTAAACCGGCGTCGCGCCGGTGCAGGCACTGTTCGTCGACTCCTCCAGAACATAGTGGTAGCCAGGTGGAGCCGCATCGCTCCAACAGACATCGTAATCGCCATCGATATCTGCATTATCAATAGGATGCACCTGGGACATAGGCGGCCAGTTGCGTAGAACGAGAGGCAAGTAGATCTTGGCAATTCCAGGAGTGACAGTGATGACATGAGGAGCACTCGTTACCGTACTTAGGGCGTTGGTCGCCGTGACAACGATGGTCTTGGTGCCAGTTGTGCCCCAGGTGAAAAGAACGGTGTGACTCGGAGCGTCGGTGGTTGTCGTCACCTCTGCCTGCCCCGCCGCCCGCCAGAGGTAAGTGACGGGACGGTTGGCCGTGACCGGAACAATGCTGGCGGTAAAGGCGTACGTGGCGCTGACGTGGCCCGTGGATGTGCCGTCGACGATCACGTTGGTCGGCGATATTGGTACAATAGTCGTAGTAACCGTCGCCGTCGCTGTCGCCGTTTCGGTACACGGGAGGGCACACGCGAGCGTCGCGGTGATCAACGTGACATCCACAGTGCCACCAGGCGCATCTGGCGGCACAAAAAGGTTCACTATGACTTCCTCTGAACTGCCAGAGGACATATCATCATAGGGCGGTTCTGGCGTGAAGTTGATACCCCATCCCTGAGATGAGACAGCTATCAGGTCTGCTTCCCCATCGTGAGAACCAGTGTTGTGCAAGACTAAGTCATAATCTATATGATCGCCTGGTTCTGCCATCTGCTCAATGATCGGCATATAACGGGCGATGTCGCAACCATCTCCATCCAACGTGATATTGATGGTGTGGTACACAGGCTTGAGCGTCTCGTCGCTGAGAATCTGGAAGTCATTGACAAGGTGAGCCCGGTCTCCTGTGTCACTGTCCACTACCACCGTGATCACAATTGTGTCACTGATCCCAGGCGGCAACAGGGGTACCTTCCAAATGTTTTCCGTACCCGCAAATGGGTCGGGATTAGCCCCTCCGAAGCTTACGTAGTCGTCGTAAGTCTCAATGATTTCCACATCGGTGGCCCTCTCCCGCCCGAAATTGCTGTAGACAATGGTGTAGGTCAGGACTTCCCCCGGCGTCGCAGTAGTCAGATCGGTGCTCTTCGTGATTTCCAGGCAGGTGGCCAAGCCTAAGCGAATATCGTCAAACCATACCGAAGCCGCACTTGGCCCTGCAAGAGTGGCTTCAACTCTTGCATATTCGACATCAGCGGGAACCGTCACAGACCCGGTCACTGTGATCCATTTGTCATTGGTGTCAGTGACATGTTCCGTATAGGCTTCCCCCTTGTACTCCCCCTGCCCATCCGAGAAACGAATGCGTAAATAGGCATCCCCGCCCCCTAGATCGGCCTTTACCCGTGCGGAGTAGTCGTAAGATGAATAATCGTAAGGTCTGGGCTCCAGATAGATCTCATCCAATGGGGTGCGCAACTTGCAGTTCGTTACCTCTGAACTGCCAACGATCTGGACTGAACGGGTACTGTCGAACCCCGCATCGTCATAGAAGAAGTCGCAAGGTCCGTCCTCACGCCACTCATCCGGCTTCCATGGATCCCCACCGCCTTCCTCAAAACTATGGTTGGGCACCAGATTCGTGGTCTGCGCACATATGGACACGCCAGTCTGATAATCCAACGAACTGATCCGGTTTAGCCTCTGTGCTCGCGCCACGGCCAGCACGCTGGCCTCCTCCTCCGTCGCCGGGGAGAGGACGCAGAGAAGCACGACGAGAAGCAAAAAAGAAAAGCTAAGCGGGAGTAAACACCCAACCAAGATCCTCTTCGGTCGCTCATTCATTGTGCAGTCCATTCTCTAATCCTGCCTCCCAGGCTCTCCAAACATAGATGACAACAACCTCGGCACAGCGTCACCTGGCAAACTTGAAATCACACAGGCAACTCATTACGGACCAGGTTTAGGCTTAGGCTTCTTACCACCGCATCCACCAAAGTCAAAAAACTCCTGCCCACTGACGGCCAGTTCCTCGAGACAACCTTCCGAGGGGCTGCCCCTACAGACAACGATCATCCAACTGTACTCACCCCCGTCGTCGAGCGTGTGTATGTACGTAGTCTCTTTCGTCCAGGCCACACTATGAAGCAGCTCTCCCTCGTTACCCACTCTTACAGCGAACCATTCATCCTCGGCCAAAGTTCCCGACCAATTCCACTTGAAGGTAGCGTTGCACGATATGATGCTCTCTATCCATATCGGCTCGGGCGGGGGATAAGGGATCGGAGTTGGGGGTGGTGTATAGACATCAATGCTGACCCCGAACTCTTCGCTGATGAGTTTACCATCAGCATCCTGAACCTGCCAGATTCCCTTGTATTTGCCGTCGGACACAGGCGCTGTCAGAGGAACACTGACCGTGAACGTCTCGGTAGATGTCAGCGGGGGTTCAATCAGCTGCTCATTGGGACCACCCATTTGATCACCGTCGACGAACACCAACCTGAGCCCCTCGGGCCAGCGGCCCGGGCTGGGGCTCTTAAGACCCCAAGTTGCAGTAAAGGGTGTGCCGGGCAGAAGGGTAGGCCGATCAGGTATGGTTCGTTGGCCCACGCACTCGACCTTAACAATTTCGGGCACGGGCGTCGAAGTAGGGGTAGGGGTCAACGTGGGACTGGGGGTCTGTGTCGGCATTGGCGTGTCTGTGGGTACCTCAGTCGGAGTGAGCGTGGGCGCGGCTGGTGATGGAATTTCAGTGATTGTCGGTGTCGGGGAGCTCGGAGTGGCAAACAGTGCACTTGCCATACGAGACAGCGGCGTGAACAACATGCAGCTTAGCGCCGCTACAACCAACATAGCGGCTCCAACAGCAGTGATGACCTCACGACGCTCATCTGGCTGTTCTCCCCCCAAGGCAGCCGCGCTGACCCGCTGCAAGCCCACCTTCGCATCCCGATTGTTGGGGTCTAGTCCAATGATCTCCGAGTAGACGCCAATAGCTTCGGGCCATTTCTCTTCCACCTCGAGCTGCCGGGCCCGGGCGTAGAGCGCGTGGATGCGCTGAGCGCTGTGGGCATGTTCGAGTATCCGCTCAACCTGGCGATAGCCAGGCTGTAGCCGTTGCACTTCCTCCAAACGCGCTATCGCCTGTTCCCACTCCTCTCGTTCGTAAAGCCGCTCCCCTTCCTGGTAGAGGTCTTGGATTTGCTGTTTCTGAACCGCCTCCTCCAGCAAATGATCAACGTTCTGATAGGACGGTGCTATCTCCCTGATCTTCTGCAGCGTCCCAGCAGCCGCGTCCCATTCCTCGGCCCCCATTTGCGACCGGGCCTGCTTGTACAAACGAGAAAGCCGCTCCTGGCGCTCAGCGATGGCCCGCTTGGTCGCCGCGTCCTTGTATTCCGGTTCCATCTGTAGTAGCTGGCCAAGGGCCTCAATGGCCGACGTCCACTCTCCCTCGCTGAGGGCCTCGGTCGCTTGAGCGTACAACCCATACAGTCTCTTCTGTCGGCGGGCTTTGGCCAACAAGGCTGCACTGTCTTTGTACGTCGGTTCCAGACGCTTCAGTTCCTGCAGCGTTTTGGCCGCTTCATTCCACGATTCGGCCGCCAGGTACTCCTGAGCCTGCCCATATAGCTTCTGTAACTTCTGCTGCCGGGTGGCTTGTGCCAGCTGAGCCGGTGCATCCCGATAGTCCGACTCCTCCGTGAGAATCTGAAGATAAAGACTCGCCGCCTCCGACCATTGTCCCTCCGCCTCGTGACCCTTAGCTTCTTCGTACAGTCGCTCTAGTTCGAGCTGTCGTCGAGCCTCGCTCAACTTGTCGGCCGCGTCGCCACCTGCATAGCCCTCGTCGTGGCCGACGACCTGCGACAAGATCTTCTCCGCCTCTGCCCAATCAGCCTGATCGTAGGCCAAGACACCCTTCCTGTAACGTGCCCTCCAATCGAGGTTTTCCTTCGCACCTGCCAATCGCTGCTGAGCCTCAGTATGGCCTGGCTGATCCGCCAGTACGGCCTCGTAGCAAGCAACGGCCTGCTCCCATTCTCCACTTTCCTCACATTTAACAGCCTGAACATAAGCGGCCTGCACCCGTTCCTGCCAGGCGCGATGGGTCTCCAACGCCTCGCGCAGCGCCTGGCCCAGTACCCGGGCGTCCGGATAGCGTTCATCGGGCACTTTGCTCAGCAGCTTGAGGACCAGTTGATCCACTGCTGGCGAGACATCGGGGATAAGCTGGCTAGGCGGCGTTGGTGGTTCTTCAAGTTGACTCCGGATCACCCTCACCAGATCCTCAGACTTTCCCGAGTACGGAAACGGGGGCTGACCCGCCAGCATCTCATACAACACCGCGCCCAGGGCATACAAATCAGCACGGTGATCCACTGCTTCTCCGTGTAGCTGCTCTGGGGCAGAGTATAGGATCGAACCTGAGTAAACCGGTTCACCGTTTTCTGTCCCCGCCGTCACTCGCGAGAGTCCAAAGTCGGCCAGTTTGGCCGTGACCCCGCCCCGGCCGCCTACCAACAGGATGTTGCTGGGCTTGATATCGCGGTGAAGAATGCCCTCCGCGTGCACTACCTCCAGAGCTCGGGTAACGGCCAGACCCAGCTCCAGCGCCCGGATGACAGGTAGGCGTCCTTCCCGTTGCAGCAAGTCAGCGAGCGAACCCTCGTCGGCACATTCCATGACCAGATAGTAGTTCCTGCCCCCATCCTCCTCAATGGCATCGAAGATAGCCACCACGTTCCCATGACGAATGCGGGCAATGGTGCGCGCTTCGGCCAGAAAACGCTCGAGGTTAGCCTGCTGACGCGCACTGCCGGGTCGCAGGTGCTTGATCGCCACTTTCCGGTCAAGTATTCGATCCTCGGCCAGATAAACATCACCCAGGCCGCCCCGCCCCAAGTGCTTCAAGATCCTGTACTTGTTGCCGAAAAGGTCACCTACCGATAGAGCCATTGCTCACTCCTGACCATAACCTCTGACGGAATCCCTAGAACGACTGAGTGACAACCCGCACAGCCTCGAGGGATTTCTCGTTCCGTATCCATTGTCGCATCATAGGCACCTGGAAACGGTATCCCTGTTCTCCGCTCTCGACCAACTCCCGTCGCTCAAGAAACCCAATTGTTTCATAAAAGGCGGGCGACGCCAGATCCACGCTAGCGCGAAGGTCCCCAGCCCGTATCCATTCAGTCTGACCATAAGCCAGCGTCGCTAAAACAAGCCGCTCCGGATCGCTAGAGACTTCCCATAGATCGGCGAAGTAGGGGAAAGTTGAGAGCAGGGCTGAATCGATGGCCACCCGAGCATCTTCCAGGGTGACCCGTCCATACGGCCCGGCCAAACGGCGTTGCTGTGTACTTAAATGCTGAATAAGCTCAAAACCGACAGCCTGCACCAAGAAGGATTGGGCACGTGTGGCCCGCAGAATCGCCTCGACCGCCCGCTCTTCGTAGCGAATCGGATACTTGGTGGCTGGCAAGAGAATCAACTGGCGTGCGGCCCTCCCATCGAGATAGCTGACGTGAAGAGGTTTGACACTGATGAAGTAGGAATGCCAATCGCGGCCCATCTCCTCTAGCGTACGTACGCCGGCGAAAAGGAGAACCAACCACGTAGAATGGTGTTGAATCAAGTGACGCAGCACATCAAGGACTGCTTCTTCCATCCCTCCTTGATCGATCGCCTGCTCAATCTTCTCAAATTCATCGAGGGTGAAGAGCAGTAAGCGTCCATCCAGCCGCTGCCGAGCCAGACCGAGCCATTCATAAAAAGCGTGAGTTCCTCGACGATCGAAATCCTCTATGTCCACTGGAGGCAGCGCTATGCGTCGTTTCTCATCCGCTTGCTGCACAGCCTCGCGGGCTAACGTGTAAAGAAAGCGATTCAGGCCATCGACCGGAGCTGTGGCCTGCAGATCAACATATACAGGGATATGCTCAGCCGACAAGCGATTCGGAAGCTGAAGCAACACCGACGTCTTGCCTGTGCGACGCTGGCCATGCAACACCAGTGTTGGCTTGTGAGTAACACCTAGGTTCTTCTGGATCTTGGCAAACAAGTCTTCCCGACCAACGAACACGTGTTTCTGTGCCGGAGGAATCGGGGCTCCAAAGATATAGAAGTTCTCGATCAATACTGGCCCTGCGTCCCTCGGTACATCTTCGAGTGCCTGCTCCGTCGTTCTCTCCCAGCACTGAACGAGAGTACTCAGCCTGCCAGCCACTCGCGGGCTCATTCGAACCAATGTCTCATCGAGTGCTTCCAGGTTCGCCCGTGCTTTGCGCAGATGGAGCTGCCAACCTGGACCATCTAAGGCCTGAGTCGCTGCCTCCGCATTCTGGCTTACCTCGTTGATCAGTGTAACCGCGCGTTGAAGAGCCAGAGAAGGCAAATCAATGGCGCGGGGGAACCAGTCCAGACGTTTCGCAGCTCCAGCGATCTCTGGAATACTTTCGCAGTCCTGCAGATCGTGAGCCAAGATAGCGACCAGTGCCGCCTCAGCAGCCCATCCCTGGCGGAAGCTGCGAGCAATCTTCACGAGGGTCTCCAGCGCAAACTGACGATCTCCAACAAGCGCCAGCCAAGTAAGCTGTCGGTCTAAAGTGATTAGCTTGAACCAGATCAGTTCATCTCTCCGCACCGGAGAGAACCGATAGAGCTGGCGGGTGAGCTCCCCTGAGTTAGTTCCTTTGGTCGCCAAGAAACTCAGCCCGGTGAGTCCGACTTGCCACAGCAATTCAACCAAATAGAATGGGAAACGCCGGTAGCCCACGTAATACCCTCCCAGGAACCCCAGGGCAAAGAAAACGGCCAAGGTGACGCTCGTAGCTAGCTCAAAGCTACCTGTGCTCGTTATCCGAGAAAAGAGCCCGCCCAGAACCAGACCTCCTCCCATAGAACAGACCCCGCCGAACCACCAGCCCGCCGGACGCAAGGTGAAAGTAGCTATAGCCGCCAGCCCCAAGATCAAGCCAAGCATCAAACCACTGCCCATTCCAAAAGCGGGGACTCCAACAAACTGACCGATCTGATTTGTCTTGATGAAACCTAGCACAGGCTCGATGCAAGTAACTACGGCCAGGCTGCCCGCCAGGCTGACAGCCCCGCCCATGTTCACCCCGAACGAGATGCCCGCAAGTAGAAGGCCGATCACCCCTACCAACAGCCCCGTAAAGGCAACAGGGAGTATGCTGACACCTCGGAGCGGATCCTCAGTCCAAAACGAATAGCCCACGCAGAGCGACCCCAGAGCCACCAGGAGAGGCCAGGTTACAGCCCCAAGGCCCACCGCCACAAACGCCTGAACAACGACGCGGCGCTCATCAGTGCTCAGGCCGCTCCAGACCTGCCAGATTGGAACGTTAGTTGCCAGATATGGCCCAGCCCGGCTAAGCTCCTCGTTCAGCTTGAACGGCTTGAAAAAGGCCATATAGGCCAGTTGGAGTGATTCTGTAATCAGCATAAGCGTATCCAGTGCCCCCACGTGAGTTGTTTTCCGGTGAGGCCAGCACCCATTCTAAGACTGCCTCACCCTATCCCTCAGCCACTGCAGTGCATTTCGACGCTTCGGAGGAAGATATCGTCGCACATGTTTGGCAAACGCCTGACTAAACGGCTGCCAATCGCCATTCCTCCGTTCAACCACGCCCAAGCGCTCCAGGCGCTTGAGCGCTGCCTCCGTCTCGTCGGAGAGAGAATCCTGACCGACGACTACCCCCAGCGCTGCCGGTTCGCGATCGGACAGATAATCCCGCAGTTGATCAAAGTGGGGTTCGGCATCGTGGCTGAAGCGCTCCTGCACGAAATCAGTCCATTTATCTCGGGGCCCGGGAAAGGTTTCGAAGAGATGATGACAGGCCATCTGCAAGAAGAATGGATGACGCCCTCCCAGTTCTTTGACCAACGCCTCGTGTTCCGGTGAAAGCACAATGTTATCCCGTTCAAAAGGAATACGCCGCAGCTCCCGAGCTGCATCATACCCAAGCAGCCCTAACTCCATCTGTGCAAAAATATTGTAGAATGGTGACGTCAACTGGCCACCCTTCACCAGATCAATGAGCGGTCTACGCGACGCCGTGACCATCGCTAACTTAGAATGCACTCCGAGCGAGCGCAGCGGCTCCACGAAGTCGTCACCAAACTCTTTCGGATGCCGTGTGAATTCCTCAAACTCGTCAAGACATAACACCGGCCGAATGTCAGTGTCATCAAGAATATCAAGCATCTCAGAAAAACTAGCCATATCGGTCACAGTTCCAAATGTCAACCTACTGCGCGATCGCTTCGGTCTGAGAAATCCGCGCACTCGACCAAGTGGGCCATTTTGAAAACTGGCTGGTAGCTCACCTGCTGCTTTGGGAGTATCCTCCCATACTTCATTGGGACGTTTTTTAGCCCCAAGTTTCACAAGGTGAGAGATGCGACCGCGACGTTCAAGGTAAATGACCAATTCTCTTGCCTTGCTCGCCTTGCACTCGCCCGGCAGGTTCTCATAATCCACATCCAGGTCAAAGCAAAGTGTGCGCAGCTCATCTCTACTGAATCTCGCATCGAGTATCTGACGCAGTCTGATCAGATGATCCTGTTGCGGTATGCCTTCATGTGAAATGGTATCCTCCGCCTCAACTCCCAGGACGCCGCCCAGTTTCTGATCCACCCTCAGGGCGACCGTGTTCACAAAACTAGTCACCGTACGATAACGTGCATCGTGCAAGTCAACGTACAGAGGAACATAGTTCCGACCCAGCCTGCTAGGCAAGATTCGAGCTAGTTGGAAAAGCAAAGACGACTTGCCGATCCGACGCAGGCCCACGACGGACGTGCTCTCCATATTCTCCAGGCGTGTGCACAATTTCCTCAGAATATCTTCACGTCCGAAAAACATGTTGGGATCGGACACCACATTGCCGTACTGGTAGGGGTTAGACATGATGCTTCCTCGCTTGATGATAGCTAGGGGCGAATCCTGAACTGTGCTGAACCGCGCGATAAGATCGTTCTGCTTGCCTAGAAACGAGAACCTTCCCTATAGTCAGCCTCCACCAAGAAGAATGGTTTGACCACCTGTTACACAGTGGGAGCTGGGGAGCACACAGCAATCTATAGTACCATGGTACTATGTTATAGCCTGTTCGTGCCAACTTGGTAAAAGAAACCCTAAAATCACCGAAGAATGACTGAGAGCGTGACTCTCCGTGGATCTGAAGTGTCCTCGAACGCCTTCTCTCAACCTCATCATAATACTGGTAGAGCAACACACAACCAAAACAATACCATAGGCAACAGTCTGATAGGAATCAGTGATAATCTTGTCGATCAGCCAATGCCATTTTGCGCCTCTAATTGCACAATGATTGACAGCGGGCATTGAGAATCGCTAGGACGGGCATGGACTGACCGGGGACAATCAGAGGGGTATAGTCGAGCCGCTCGACCACGACAGGGACAAACAGCTATGGAGTGCGCGGTCTTCGCCTCAAATGCGCTACAAACCAGGTCGACAAACTGCCTGTGCATCTAGTCCCCGCCCTTCGAAGACTTGTCTTTCGAGCCACCCAGGCTCGAAGGACTCAGCCGGCTGTATTGAATAAGGCCGCTTCCCTGATGGTGCATCATATTGTACTATACTCTTATAGCAAAGTCAAACAGCACATACCCCGCCATCGTCCACAAACCATAGGCAGAACCGTCGTATGCCTATACAGTATAGCACAGGCCTATAAACGAACTTCTTAACAGCAGACACATAAAGAGGCAGGAGGCAAGATGCAATGAACAGAGGGTGGGCGAGCAGGCTGGTGGCACCGAATTCGCCCATGGAGACGGTGAAGGCGAACACGGCCCCGACCAGCACGGCCCGGGTAACGATGGGTAGGTCGACCTCGCGCTAAACGCGCCAGGGCAAGGCGCCCAGGCGCGCTGCCGCCTCGCGCAGGCGCGGATTGATCGAGCGCAGAGCCGGCAGCACGCTGTGCGCAGAGAGGTAGCAACTCCACGTTGACAAGACAACGACCTGTATTACAATCTCAACTGGAGATAGACGAACGCAAGTCCAAGACGTATGGAGATATTGACCATCGAAGAGCGCGACATCATGGAGAACTGGCCGGCGTACCGGGCCAGGTACGAGAGAGGATTGTAGCGATGAACGAGTTCTATTGCGCCAAGTTCAATGAGCTCTTCGCGGAGTTCACTCGCTATCTGGTTGAACACCCAGAGTTCGCCGAGCAGATACCAGAAGGCGCCGAGGTCGTGCTGCTGGATGGTCGTGACTCAGCATACAATCGATATGTCTTGACTGCCATCCGTGCAACCCCACCCCAGCACGAGGTCGTGTACGTCGAGGTGGGCGAGCTGGCCCCGGTCCGCTCTCGTTTGCGCAACCCCAGGGTTCTTCCACCCACCGCCGCTCACGCACTGGCCTGATGGCCGGGGCGCGATAGCTCTCTTCAGCTCCAGTTCCCCCAGCCGTCCCTGAGGGCGTCGCGGGCAAGAATGGTTTGCAAGAAGTGGTTCCCTCTGCACAGAACGTCCCCGAAAGAGGGACATTGAGCGTTTTGTACCAGGCAAGATGCAGGGTGCAGGATGCAAGATGCAGGATGCAAGAGGCGGGACGCCAGACAATCTTGCCCCTTGCTTCTTGCGTCTTGCCCTCTAGAACTCCCCCACCTCCCCCACCCGGAACCGCTCGATCGCGAGAAACCCCGCCGTACACACGAGCATCAACAGCGTCGACATGGCCAGGGCCTGGCCGTAGTTGGCCGCGCCGGGGCGGGCGAGAAAGCGGTAGATGGCGACGGGCATGGTGGGGTGCTCGGGGCGGGCGATCAGGCTGGTGGCGCCGAACTCGCCCATGGAGACGGTGAAGGCGAACACGGCCCCCACCAGCACGGCCCGGGCGACGATGGGTAGGTCGACCTCGCGCCACACGCGCCAGGGCGAGGCCCCCAGCAGCGCCGCCGCCTCGCGCAGGCGCGGGTTGATCGAGCGCAGGGCCGGCAGCACGCTGCGCACGACGAAGGGCAGCGCGACGAGGGTGTGGGCCAGGACGACCAACAGCGGCGAGGTGCGCAGGTCGAGCGGGGGTTGATCGAGGGCGACGATATAGCCCAACCCCAGCGTGACCGCCGAGGTCCCCAGCGGCAACATGAAGATGGGGTCGAGCAGCCGTTGTAACCCCCGTCCCCGCCCCCGAGGACGGTGGTTACGAGCAGAGCTGCGACCATCCAGCACCGCCGCCGCCATCAGCCCCAAGACGACGGAGAGCCCCACCGTCGCCAGCGCGAACCCGACCGAGTTGCGCACCGCCGCGACCGGCGGCACGTAGAAGGCCGAACCGCGCGGGTTCTCGAACAACTGGCGGTAGAAGACCAGCGACACGCCGCCGGCCTTGGGCAGCGTCAGCGAGCGCTCGACCAGCGCGGCCAGGGGCGCGGCCAGAAGCGCCAGCATCAGCCCGACGTTGAGCAGGACGGCCAGCCACTGGCGCGGGCGGCGCAGGCGGCGCTGGGTCACCCGGCGCGGCCGCAGCTCCACCTGGAATGTGACGCGCGCCTGGAGCCGGGTGTAGGCGGCCATCAGCCCGAAGGTGAACAGGATCTGGAGCAGGGACAGCGCCGCCGCCAGCGGCAGGTTCAGGTACTGGATCGTCTGGCGGTAGATCTCGACCTCGAGCGTGGCAAAGCGCGGCCCGCCCAGGACGAGGATCACGCCGAAGCTGGTGAAGCAGAAAACGAAAACCAACAGCGCCGCAGCGCCGATGGCCGGCCACAGCAGCGGCAGCGTCACTTCGCGGAAGGCGCGCCACCGCCCCGCCCCCAGCATGCGGGCGGCCTCCTCCAGCCGAGGGTCGAGGTTGGCCCAGTAGGTGCCCACGATGCGCAGCACGAGCGTGTAGTTGTAGAACACGTGGGCCAGCAGGATGATGGCTAACGTATACTGCAGGTCGAGCGGCGGGCGATCGAGCCCCAGGAGGCCCATCAGCGCCAGGTTGAGCAGGCCGCGCGGCCCCAGGAGCGCGGTGAAGGCCAGGGCGACGACGATGGTGGGCAGCACGAAGGGGACGGTCGTCAACGCCTGAACCAGCGACTTGCCGGGGAAGTCGTAGCGGGCGAAGACGTAGGCCCCGGGCAGCGCCAGCCCAACCGTCAAAAGGGTCGACAGCGCCGCCTGCCAGACGGTAAACCACAGCGTCTCCAGGTGATAGGAGGAGCTGAACAGCTTCCCCAACGCCGCCAGGCTGAAGGACCCCTCGGGGGCGAAGGAGAGGGTCAGGATGGAGCTAAGAGGGTAGAAGTAGAAAAGGAACAGGAAGGCGAGGGGCAAGAAGGCAAGAAGGCTGAAGGGCGAGGATTGGAGACTGGAGACTAGAGATTGGAGACGTCTCCCCCTCTCCTTGTCCCCCTGTCCCCCCCTCCCCTTGTCTCCTTGTCTCCCCATCACCTTGTCTCCCTGGCTTCCCTCAGCGGAGCACGACCTCCGTCCAGGCCTCGACCCACGCCTCGCGGTTGGCTTCGATGGCGGCGTAGTCGACGTCGGCCGGACGCTCGGGGATCGCGGCGAACTCGGCGAAGACTGCGGGCAGCTCGGCGGTTTCGTTGGCGGGGAACATGAACATGTGGAGCGGGATGTCCTCCTGGAAGGTCTGGCCGAGCATAAAGTCGACCCATGCCCGGGCCAGCTCCCGGTTCTCCGCGCCCTTGAGGACGCCGACGAACTCGATCTGGCGGAAGCAACTGCCCTCGCCGACGACGGCCGCCGTGGGCGCCTCCTCGAAGGGTTCCTCGGCGAAGTGGACCTCGACGGGCGGGGAGCTGGCGTAGCTGACGACGATGGGGCGCTCGCCCTCGCCGCCGGAGCCATAGGTGAACTGGCCCCAGTAGGCGTCCTCCCAGCCCTCGGTGACCAGCACGTCGCCCGCGCGCAGGTCGGCCCAGTAGTCGAGGTAGGTGTAGTCCCCGCTCTCGCCGAAGTGGCCGACCGTCGCCAGCAGGAACGCCAGCCCCGGCGACGACGTGGCCGGGTTCTCGACCACGGTCAGGCCGGCGTAGTCGGGCTTGGTCAAGTCCTCCAGGCCCGCGGGCGGCGCCAGATCCCGCTCGGCAAACCAGGCCTTGTCGTAGTTGAGACACACGTCGCCGTAGTCGACCGGCAGCGCCCGGTGCCGGGCGTCGAGCTCCAGGGCGTCGGGAATCTGGTCCAGGAGCGGCGACTCGTAGGGCTCAAGGATGTCGGCGTCCAGCGCGCGGCTGAGCAGCGTGTTGTCCACGCCATAGATGACGTCGGCCAGGGGGTTGTCGGCGCTGAGGATGGCCTGGTTGAGGACCACGCCGGCGTCGCCGGCCTGGAGGATCTCGACCTGGGCGTTGTGCTCCGCCTCGAAGGCGGCCAGCACCTCCTCGCTGATGTCGAAGCTGTCGTGGGTCATCACCCGTACCTGGGCCGGCTGCGGCGGTGAAGTTGGCGTCGGAGGCTCGGTCGGGGTCGCGGGGCGGCAGGCCGTGAGGGCCAGCAAGCCCGTCAGCAGAAATACAGGTAACCGTTTCATGGTACACCTCCTGAAGAATTGCAGATTGCGGATTGTAGGCTTGGCTATTCACCTCGTGTGACTATACATAGGAGCAGGCCGTGGCCGAGGTGGACGCGGGCTCGGTTGGCGGCCAGGACGTTGCTCACTCCACGGGCCGGGCCGAAGTGCAGGGTGTCGCCGTGGAGTGTCCATTCCAGCCCCTCGGCGGTCACGTCCACGGCGTCGCCGCCCAGCGGGATGAGCGAGACGGTGTCGCCGGGCTGGCCCTCGATCGTGGCGCCGTCGCCCCCGGCGCGGATGAGGAACGCCGTCTGCGCACCCTCGACGACGCGAACGTCGAGCCCGTCCAGCTCGGGCAGCGCCAGGAGCAGCAGATTAGCGATGGTCTGATCCAGCCGCCCGCCCAGCGCCGCCAGGATCACGATTTCGGTGGCACCCTGGCGCGCGGCGTGGAGGAGCGCCAGCTCCAGGTCGGTCTCGTCCTTGCGGGGCGAGTGGCGGATGATGCGCGCGCCGGCCGCCTCAAGGCGGGTTCGCTCTTCCGGAGAGATCGAATCGAGGTCGCCGATGACGACGTGCGGCGTCACGCCAGCAGCGAGCGCGTGGCGGGCGCCGCCGTCGGCGGCGATGATGCGGTCAGCGGAAGGCAGCAACTCGCGGGCACGTTCAGCGTGGTGGAACTCACCGTTGGCGAAGATGATAGTACGCATAGAACACGGATTTCAGGACAACAACGGATACGGACATACCGGATACAAAAAGCCGCCCCGGCCAGCGGGGCGGCTGTAATTAGCACCACAACAGTCTCCCTCCGCTGGCATTACCCAGATCAGGTTCCAAGGGTCGGTGCCGGT
>Ga0180433_10006142_pt1 | contig 15884 bp, 12 predicted proteins | sample SS_ome_8_FD_132980 | JGI IMG/M metagenome (GOLD analysis project Ga0180433, IMG submission 132980) | Hypersaline lake sediment archaeal communities from the Salton Sea, California, USA - SS_1_D_1 metaG | ecosystem: Environmental > Aquatic > Non-marine Saline and Alkaline > Hypersaline >... | reverse complement strand
TTGACTTCTCAGCTTCCTTTATAAGTTGCCCTTTGTCCATAATTTGACCTCCTTTTCTTATGCTCTTATTTTCTACTTGATTCTATCCTTGAACTGGTTCACACAGTTGATATCTATGCCCAACAGCTCCGCTATGCGAAATTTAGCATCGATGCCTTTAGCTACTCGGGGAAGAGCATTCACTCTGCCAATATCTAAATCTTCCCTTACTTCGCTCATCGCCACCGGATCTGCGAGGTCAGATACAGAAACCTTTAACTTACTGGCTACATATTCTTTGGCTTCTTTGATTTTCATACTTCGGGACATTTGCATGCGAGCTACCAGATCTCCAGCAGTCCGCATTCCGCCCATTCCCGAAGCGATGCTATGAGTGATATGCATCCCCAGCGGGTCTCCTACTCCTATCTACAAACCATCCAATCTGCCTATTTCTACCATGGCTTTAGAAGCTCGGGACACCGAATCCACTGGAGGAGTCTCTGTTACAGGAACTCCTCCCACCCCCATGCCTACATTAGCATGGATGGGTATTTTCGAATTTTCAACACAGGCCTTTGTGAAAGTGACCGCTCGAGCTGTATTCCAGGCACATGACTCATTCGTATTGGTATTGACCGCCGGACCAAAAATAGTAACTCCAGCTTTCTCTGCTAATTCAACCTGTTTATGGGGATATAAGCCTGCTAGACGCACTCCATTGTAAGTTAGCTCCCCATGCATCCCCAGAATGAATTCCCCTGACATACCCATCTCGATACACATCTGAGGATGTTTCTTCTTTAATATCTCAACTGCTCGCAAGGTAGCCAGAAAGTCTGCGTCCCCGGCTGCAGCGGTGGTATCAAAATTAATGCCATCCGCTCCGGATTCATACATTAGACTGCCTACATAAACCATGTCTTTAACCGCATGTTCTACCATTTCCTCTTGAGCTGTCCTGGCTTCAGCTATTTTACCTTGAGGTAACAATTCCATTGGATTGGAACAGGGCCCATCTGGTTGGGTATATAGGCCTAAATTAGGCATAGCTCCATAAAACAAAGGGGGAATTGTTACCAGCAAAGCCTGTTCAAATACAGGCTGCTCGATCCACATGATATTCTTGGCTGGTTTATAGCTGTAATCCATGTGGCCCATCTCCATTGTATCAGCGCCTAACATCCTTTCATAAATTTGCAATGATTGGAGCTTACTTACCGATACATTTACTCGGTTAAATTTAGTAGTGCCGCTATCATAGCTAAGAACCACCTCTTTTCCCCTCTCTACACCCACGCTTTTATCCGGACATTTATAGAGCTCCAACAAGCGCCGCAGGTCATCTTCAGAAAGGGGAGGAATCTTTGCTCTCTCCGCAGCATGCCGACTGCCTTCTTCCAAATCACGTCTTAACTCGCTCTCGCTCAGCTCAGTTACAAAGCCATCTCCCATTCTGGTGTAAATTTTCTCCATTCATTACCTCCTTTTCTGAATTCTTATTATTATTCAATTTATCCCCTAGCGTACAGTTATGTCAATTGAATTCTACCTCCCTCCTATTCATTTTGCTGCTTACTTATGTTCCAGCTTCAGTCCTAGATTTGCCCTGGCTATTCTGACAATGCTCTACCTCCAAATTGCGTAGTATGAATCTTCAGAATCTATCCAAGTCCTGTATCGAGTACGGGGTAAACTGCAGCCAAGGATGCAAACAATGCTACCTCGTACTAAATACGGATCTTGCACTACATTAAACAGCCCCATTATATGTCACCTAAGTTGAGCGCCATAGTGTCGCTTAAAAGAGGTCGAAGAGAATTTTTCCAGCTTCCACTTTGGTATACCGCACTCTTTACATTCAGTAGAAATCCATTTATTGCGAAGCCAGCGCACCGCTCGACTTCTCTTGGAATTCCGTATAATAATCCTGCGGTTACAATGAGTGATTATCTCAGCATAAGCCCCCGTTACTACAAAGGATTTAACTCCGTGAAGAATACCGTTGCGTGACGGCCACAACTTTATCTTTCGAATAAGTGCAAAAAGGCCCACTTGCTTACGATAATACTTCTTATGAACTTTTTTTATTTTCGTCATTTTATTTAACAGCCATAGCAAGCATTGTAGCTACACCGATTTGTAAAGGGTCATGCACCAGACACTCCTTTGCCATAGAATAAGCCTCATTGCTCAAACCAAAAGGAATACCACAAGCAGCAATTACAGTATCTGGCTTAATATGCTCTGCCTTGATAATCTCCGCAGCGGGGCAAGCATCAAGTAGAATTGTGTATCGTAGCAAAGCGTCTGCCAGATTTTCTTCCTTAACCGCTTCATATTTTCTCACCAAAGTTTCAGCTTTAGTCTGATCGATATCAAACACTGCGACTTCGGCACCAAGCTTTTTAAGGGCCCTGATAGCACTTCGCCCAACTCGACCCGCACCTATCACCAACACTCTACGCGCACGTAAGGCTCCCGCCAGACATTCTAGAGCAGCAACATAGCCTCTGCCAGTGGCTTCAGCATTATCCACTACTAGCCCACGAGATAAATTTATAGCAATAAAACGATTGTCATCAGCTAGGAAAATAATCTTTGCTCCTCTATTAATTCCTTCCGCCAGACCAGCAACATCATATTCATGCGTAACGAAAGACGTAAAACCAATATAGCTAACAATGCTTTGCACAGCCTGGGTAAAGCATTCGATAATGCCCTTACCCGCAGTAATTGGAATCACTGCCACTGGTGTGGAACTGCTAGCTTCACATAATTTTCTTTCTGTAGTACCAGCAGCTCGGCTGGCAATCCCCGAGAGAGTACAACCTGTTTTACCCAATAATTCCCTATTGTAATTGTCAAGCTCTCTACCTATGTCTATTAGAAGTTCACTGGATAAACGCATCCTTCTGCTTCTTTCTTAGTACTCGCAACCTCACTCCAATTTGGTGCCGGGTCATAATAGACCGATAATCCAAAGTAATCTCTAATATCTTCGATGACCAGGCAACGCTTGTTCCAAGCTTCCTCGCGGCTATTCCCTGTGGTTATTAAAGTAGCTACCCAAGATGAATGCCCGGGCACAAAATCGGTCAAGGCCTCATCGGCGCTAAAGAAATGCTCGTAAAAGTTAAGAGGGCCAGCATTGGACATAATGTGTTCGCCTGATACTTCCAAAATTCCCGGACACACCTTTATATGCTCATAAACCACACCTCGCTCATGTTTAACATCGGCTATCTTGGGAATATTGCCTTTAACAAATACATCGTACAAAAGTTCTAACATATTTATACCTGTTGACTTGTTAACCACCGTAGGTGTCTGGCTCGGTAAACGAGCATCTATTTCCAGAACCTTTAGAGTGCCTTCATGATAAATCACCTCTACATCCATAATGCCATTCAGATTGAGAGCACCTGCAATTGTTACGGCAATTTCTTCGAACTTTTTATTCATCGCGGGCGAAAATCCCGCAGGAGCCAGCACACGCTTACAATCATACTGGCTATCCACCACAATTTCTGTCGATTGGAGACTCACAAAATTATCTTTTACACCAATAACTTCGATAGAATAAGAAGGGCCCGTTAAAAACTCCTGGATTATCCAGTCATGCGGTTCCCTTGTTACAAAAGCGGTAAGTTCTTCCATCCTATTTATCCTGCGTACTCCCCTGCTCCCGCTTGAATTGGATGGTTTGACAACAACGGGCAAAGCACATCTCGGCCAGGTTGTGGGTATTGGGATATTAAGTTTGGCAAATAGAAGATCAGATTTCCTTTTAGAGTAAGAAATTGCGTAGGCTTCAGCGTCAAAAGCCAGCGGTATACCCTTCATGACCGCTCTTTCGCTCAAATACTTTAAAGCAACCGGATCTTCCAGAGCGGGTATAATCAAATCGGCCTCTTTAATAGCTTTGGGCAAATCTAAAGCCTCGCTAGCTACATCTAACTGATAAAAGTCATCGCATAAACCTGCAGCGGGCACCATAGAATTTCTATCTACTAGAATCACTTCCCAACCAGCTTTATGCGCCAGGTAGGTTGCCTCTACACCCTGTAACTTTCCCCCGACGATTACTACTCTCATTTCTTTATCCCATTATAAATCCCTTGCTTAACAAGCTCATTCCTCTCCATATGAATCCAATGCCCATAGTCCTCTACCTTTGCAGTTCTTAATCCAAGCCCCTCTAATATGGGCAATACGCTTTTTACCGTACGATAACCACCGCCTATATCTAAAGAGGCTTGAGCCACACCAGCTAACCCCGTATGTGCTGGAATCAGGGAGGTAACTACATTCGCCCCAGCTTTTAGCCTTTCCTGTAAACCCTGCACGCCATCTATATCCAGAGAAGCAGGTATCAACCGATCTGGAAATAACAGACGCAACACTGCGATGATTTTCATCTCATAAATACGAGGTGGCGATGGCCAACTGCTCATGGGGCTGCCTCTTTGAGGTATGAAACTCATAACACGTACCTGATGGGCGCCTAGGTCCCGCATAGCCTGCATCGAGGCGGCAATGTCTATCCGGGATTCTCCTACGCCGGCTAAAATACCCTCTTCCACCAACAAGCCCAACTCTCTAGCAAAATATTTTTCCTCAAGACGAGAATCATAACTCTGATTGGGACGCAAATAACGAAATAGTTGTCTATTGTGTGTTTCTTGATAACAGGCATACCAATCAATATCCATGTCAGCTAAAGCAACCAACACCTGTTTGGGGACTACCCCAGGAGAAATCATCACGGGAAGCCCTGTTTCCTGTTTTACCTTCCCTATTAGCTCCACAAGCGATTTAAACCCGTCATTTTGCAGATAATAAAGAGGGTCTTCGCCCATAGTGAGATCAATTAAATGAACCCCGGATTCTGCTAGTCCCTGTGCTATCTCTATTATTTCGCTTTCACTTTTCCGATATCGCAGGCACAACCTGTTAGGTGAACGATAAATACAAAATGTGCAATGGTTCCGACAATAAGTAGAGAAGTATATGAAACCGTAAAGGAAGATTTTGTTGCCAAAGTATCTTTGCCTTAAACTGCGCGCCCTATGAAAAAGCTGATTTATCTCCTCTTCCTCTTTAAGGCTAAGTAGAAAAATTATTTCTTCGTTGGACAAACACTGTCGGGCACATGCTCTTTTAAGCACCTCTTCTAGCTTAAAATAGGAAATTGTTTTTGCCATGATGTAAAATATTTTATCATTTCCTACAAAATCTGTTTGACGCTTTTCCATCCTCATCATTTGCTAGTATAAAAAGCATAACTAGGCCTGAATTACGCAAGATTTAGCTTATAATCGGTGGGTAGTGGCAAAATATCGATGGTCAGCGCACTATCGCTCTTTGGGGCTTTTTTCCTCTCAATGTTATAATAAGTCCTGAGTCTGTATGGACATCTTATCCACGCTTAATCCTGCCCAGAGAGAAGCTGTGGAGGCCATCAAAGGGCCTGTACTTATCCTGGCTGGACCCGGCAGCGGCAAGACCAGAGTTATTACTCATAGGGTTGCCTATCTGGTTAAACTCTGCGGCGTTAGTCCTCACCACATCATGGCAGTTACCTTTACCAACAAAGCCGCCCGGGAGATGAGAGAGAGAGTAGAACAACTCCTAGGACAGGCAGCGGAGGCCTTGACGTTAGGCACCTTTCACGCCATTTGCGCTCGAATTCTCCGTCGTGAAGGCAAAGCTATCGGCATTGAGTCGAGTTTCATTATCTATGATGAAGATGACCAGTTAAGGTTGATGAAACAAGTCCTGGAGGAACTGAACCTCGACCCCAAGCAGTATGCTCCTCGAGCTCTACGCTCAGCTATCGGTGCTGCTAAGAGCCGTCTCATTAGCCCTGAAAGCTATGCCCAGCGGGTCGGCAGCTATTTTGAGGAGATAGTCCACAGAGTTTATCAACGCTATCAGCAATTGCTCAGCCAGGGTCGCGCGGTAGATTTCGACGATCTACTGATGAAGACGGTACAGTTATTCCATGCCCATCCTCAAATTCTTAGCAGATACCAGTCAAGGTATGTTCACATTTTGGTTGACGAATTTCAGGATACCAACATCGTCCAGTATATGTTGACGAAGCATTTAGCAGGAAAATATCGGAATCTGTGTGTGGTGGGCGATCCCGACCAATCTATTTATTCCTGGAGATTTGCTGATTTACGTAATATCCTGAGTTTCGAGACGGACTACCCCGAAGCCAAAGTGGTATTTCTGGAGCAGAACTATCGCTCCACCAAGACAATTTTGGAGGTGGCTTCAGATGTCATCTCGGCCAACGTGCAGCGCAAGCCCAAAGAGCTGTGGACGGAAAACGAAGACGGAACACCGATAACCCTTATCGAAAGTTATAATGCCGAGGAGGAAGCTCAATCCGTAGTCAACGAGATAGAGAATCTCACCGTTCAGGAGCAACTATCCCTCAAAGATTGTGCCGTCATGTATCGGGTCAATGCTCAATCACGAGCCTTGGAAGAGGCTTTCCTGAGGTACGGTATACCTCACAAACTTGTTGGCAGCACCCGCTTTTATCAGAGGCAGGAGGTGAAAGATATTATTGCCTACCTCAGAGTTATCCATAATCCGCAGGACAATATTAGCTTGACTCGGATTATAAATATTCCCGCCAGAGGTATCGGAGCTCGTACCCTCAGCCAGCTTCAATCCTGGGCAAAAGCCCATGACACCTCTCTTTTTGAGTCACTAGAAGAGCTTGGCCATCTCGATTCTGGCGGGGCAAAGCGAGTTCTTCCCCCACGCATTGTTCAGGCTCTGGCGGGATTTGATGCCCTCATATCTGAACTCACAACCTCGAGCCAAGGGCTAAGCCTTTCTGATTTAGTTGACAAGATACTGAAGATCACCAGATATAGAGAATACATTCTGGACAAGGAGGATGGAGAGGAAAGATGGGATAACATAATAGAACTGCGCAACGTTGCCAGTGAATATAATGAACTCAACCCCGAGGAGGCCTTGACTGCATTTTTGGAAAAAGTGAGCCTGGTATCGGACATAGATGAACTGGATGAGAAAGCTGATGCTGTAACTCTGATCACCTTGCATCAAGCCAAAGGCTTGGAATTCCCTGTTGTTTTTATTGTCGGTCTGGAGGAAGGGATTCTCCCACACAGGAAATCATTTGATGACCCGCAACAAATGGAGGAGGAGCGCCGTCTTTGCTACGTGGGAATAACCAGAGCGAAAAAGCGACTCTACCTGTTACGCAGTTACCGTCGGAGCTTATTCGGCGGCAGCACGGCAAACCCACCATCCCGCTTCCTCCAGGATATCTCACCTCACCTGATAAGCCCAAGAGGTCTGTGGGAGGAAAGCCCGACTCCTGTAGCTAGTCTCGATTTTAGTGGGGGCTCCCAGTCTTCGCTTAAATCCCTCAATACTCTGACATTAAAAATCGGTGACCACGTCCACCACAGCAAGTTTGGCCCCGGCATAGTCATGAATTGCAACCCAACAAGGAATGATCAGGAGCTGACCGTAGCCTTTGAACAGGCTGGGGTTAAGAAGCTCCTGGCCAGCCTGGCACCCCTGGAGAAAATTGAGGAAGATTTCGATTTTCCCTCATAAACTATTGACAGAATACACGTTATCGTGTAATGTATAATGTAGATGTCTATTAAGATTTTACAACCAGAAGTAGTCTCCAAGATCGCTGCAGGGGAGGTGATTGAGAGGCCGGCCTCAGTAGCCAAGGAGCTTATTGAGAATTCCCTCGATGCTGGAGCCACCCAGATTGCCGTCGAAACCCAGGGTGGTGGAGTGGAGCTGATTAAAGTGAGCGATAACGGAGTAGGTATTCCGGCATCTGAGTTAGAGCTCGCCTTTCACAGGTATGCCACGAGTAAAATTGACGATTTAAGCGATCTGGAGAAAATCTCAAGCCTCGGCTTCCGGGGCGAAGCCTTGCCCAGTATCGCCACTGTTGCCGAAGTTGAAATCCTCACGCAAAGCCCTTCCGAGGTTGTAGGAAGCTACCTGTATTTAAGAAATGGCGAGGTAGTCCGCAGAGAGAGCCGAGCCAGGTCCCGAGGCACCGCCATAACTGTGCGCCGATTGTTTCGTTATATCCCCGTACGACTTAAGTTTCTCAAATCTTCAAATACCGAAAATAGCCACATCGCTCATTTGGTAAGCCAGTATGCCCTGTCTTTCCCCGAGGTTAAGTTCAGCCTGGTTCTTGACAAACGTCCAAGCCTGCGCACTACGGGCAATGGCGACCTGCGCGAGGTGGTAAATGAGATATATGGTTCAGAGGTAGCTCAAAGTATGCTACGGGTGGAACAAAAGGACGGCCTGGGCCAGGCTAAAATCAGTGGCTTGACAAGCCCGCCTTCCCTAGCCCGTTCCAATCGAAACTACCTCAGCTTCTTCGTCAATCGAAGGTGGGTTCGCAGTCCCTTGCTAACCCGGGCGACCGAGGAAGCCTATCATGGCTTACTTATGGATAGCCAGCATCCTATCACCGTAATCAATGTCTCTCTCCCTTCTCAAGAGCTTGACGTCAACATCCACCCCGCCAAAGCTCAGATAAAGTTTTGCCATGAGCAAGCGGTCTTCGGCAGCGTACAGAAAGCCATAGAAGAGGTATTGGCCAGGACTCCTATAGCCAGCTCGAAAGCTGTGCCCTTCTCGGTCAGCTCAGAGCAGTGGCAGAGCCCCCGCATGATAATGGATAACGAGCCGGCTTTTAATGTTGTTCAGCTGCCGACCATGGAATTACCTGTTTTAAGGGTATTGGGGCAGCTAGTCAATACCTATATTGTCGCCGAGGGACCCGATGGACTCTATTTAATCGACCAGCACGCTGCTCATGAGCGCATAATGTATGACCGAATTTCAGCGCAGCGGGCACAAAAGGAAGTTGAAGTCCAGGGCTTACTCCAGCCGATCACCATAGAACTTAGCCCCAGAGAGGAAGAGACGCTGAGAGCCAGTAAAGGGTTTCTGGCTGAGTTTGGCTTCACCATTGAGTCTTTTGGAAACAGAAGCTATGTGATACGCGCCATACCGACAATACTGGCCAGGGCGAATATTATTGAGATAATAAGTGCGCTGCTTGATAATCTCGCCAGCAAAGAAAGCCCCCATCGCTGGGAAGAAAAGATAACTCAATCTTTGGCTTGCCACGGTGCTATCAGAGCAGGCCAGCAGCTAAGCAATGAAGAGATGCGAGAGTTAATAAAGCAGCTAGAGCAAACCAAGCAACCGCGCGCCTGTCCTCACGGCCGACCAACTATGATTCATTTAAGTTTGCATCAACTGGAGAAGGAATTTGGCAGGATAAGCTAGCACATTTTCAGCCCAGTCAAGTGTGACAAACCTGGTTAAATCTCGGTTTAACTTTCCTGCCGCGGACAAGACTTCACTGGGTAAGCTACCTAAATCGTCTCTACCGCACTCATACAGCTCTCTATCAAATGAATTTTTACCAGGCTGGTTTCTAACGGACTGCCTGTAATTGCGTTGAACACCTCGTGGTCAGACTGATACACAAGGGACATTCAACTAATACTAATGTTATTGCCGTGTGCAACTTCACTTTCCCGACTCATGTCAACGGGCAAATCGTATTAACGTTCAACCTAATATCCCTAGCTGCCGTGTTTTGCGATAGCGGCGAGGAATAGTCACGAGCTTTACCTTAATGCTATGCTACACTTATCGGCTGGAAAGGATTTCCCTTTGAATTTTCTGACTCGACAAGTGGCTAAGAACACAATACAATTTCACCATTTAATACAATGATATAAAGACTAATGTTAGGCTGAGATATGGAAATTGTTATTAAGAAACCAAAGCCTGAAGATGCTGAAGAGCTTACCAAAGTCGCGATAGCCTCTAAAAAGCATTGGGGGTATCCTGACAGATGGCTTGATTTGTGGAAAGATGAATTGACAATGATCAAGGGTAGAGTCTTGCCAATATTGGAATATGAAATTAAGCCTAGCAATGCCCAGCTAACTGATGTTGATTCCGCTGCGCTCCATCCACATCAGTGACGCCAGACGTTACATATCAATTCTGACGGTAATACATAAATCCCAGAGAAAGAGCTTTGGGAAAGCAGTAGCTCCTATAATACAATAATCATAATGGTTTTAGCTCTTTTCCCAAACGACTACTGGACTTTTCTCACTTTGAGCAAATTCGTAGAGCCAGCCACTCCGATAGGAATACCACCAGTAATCACTATCAAATCACCTGCCTTTGCTAGCCCCAGCTCTTTAGAGAGCCTAGCCGCCGTATTGAACAAGTCATCCACCGACGAAGGTCCCGCTATCTGGAAAGGACAAACACCCCAGCGCAGTATTAATCTTCCCACCACAACAGCATCGGGAGTTATTGCCAGAATAGGCACCCTGGGACGGTATCTTGATACCCGCCCTGCTGTGCTGCCAGATTGTGTAAAGGCCACAACAGCCACTGCACCAAGGCTCTGTGCCGTGTGGCAGGCATTATAGCTTATCAGCTCATCTGTCTTATGCTCCAGCCACCTGCTCCTTTCTGATAGTATCTGCTGATAGGGTAGCTTTTTTTCTGCTTCCCTGGCAATCTTTGCCATCATTTTAACCGCGTGCACCGGATACCTTCCGATGGATGTCTCAGCAGATAGCATGATAGCATCGGTGCCGTCAAATATGGCATTAGCTACATCAGTGACTTCAGCCCGAGTTGGTCGGGGAGCGTTAACCATTGATTCCAACATCTGGGTGGCAGTAATTACCGGCCTGCCTGCCTGATTGCATTTCCTGATAATCTCCTTCTGCACCAGTGGCACTTTCTCCAGTGGGATATCCACACCTAGGTCTCCTCGAGCGACCATTATGCCATCGCTGGTTGCTAGTATATCGTCAAATTTATTAACTGCCACGCCTCTTTCAATCTTGGCAATAATTGGTATGTCTGTATTGTTCTCACGTAATATTGCTCTCACATCTGTTATATCACTGTCATTGCTGACAAACGATAGAGCCAGGTAATCAGGGTGCTGCTTGATAGCAAAGAGAACAGCTTCCCTTAAAGCATCGGTAACGAAAGGACCGGGGATATGCATTCCAGGTATCACTAGCCCACGCCCCTCGGTAAGTATTCCCCCCACCATGACCCTACAGCGAACCTCGCTTTCTCCTTCCTCAAGCACCTTGAGCTGCATTGCACCGTCATCAAGCAACACGGTATCCCCCACTTTTACATTCTGAGGAAGGGGAGAAATGTTAATTGGTATTAATTCATCATCTCCCTCAAGTTGTCTGGTGGTGAGGATAACCTGTGCACCTTTCTTTAACTCGGCTTGACCATCTTTCAACTTGCCCGTGCGATATTTTGGACCTGGTAAATCCATAAGTACGGCAACGGGGAATGCCAGACGGTGAGATAGCCTCCTTATAATCTGAACATGTCGGGCATGATCTCTGAAGTTACCATGGGAAAGGTTAAATCTGGCAACATTCATGCCTGCTCTTATCAATTGCTCAATCATGGCAGCTGAATCAGTAGCCGGCCCAATAGTACACACTATCTTGGTTTGCCTTGTAAAAAATCGGGAGCGTTTCATATCACCATCTCTTATTACATGCAGCCTAACATTATCTCTCAAGGCAAAGATAGGGGACTGAAATCAATAACCTCGATACCAGCCCTCAGCCACCGGGGAGAATCTACCTTTTTCAGCTTCCAACCCGGAATACCACGGTTTGCCGTATCTATTAGCTACCTCAGCTAGTTCTTTCAATCTCGGGACAGCTGTATTCTGGAAAAAATCTGCTCTTCTTTCTTGAGAATGACTTTGAGCGCCCTCCTGCCACAGGGCACGACCAGCCAGAAAACCAGAAGCCCCTGCCTTACAGGCCATCTCTACCTGCTTCCTGAATGAGGCAAAGTCAACGCCAGCACTGAGCAGCACCCAGGGCAACCGGGATGCCCGATCTAACTCCTGGCACAGCTCCAGCAGCTTTACCTCATCCCGCTCAAACGTAATATCCGCCGGAAATTCAGCTTTCAGTACATCTACGGGCAAGGCACTAATCTGTCGGGCAGTTTCAATTACCAACTCAGGCTTTATTTCGGCAAATTTTCTCGACGGTGCCTCACCTTGATTTATCCGTTCTTCTTCCTCAACAGGATAGCTTACCGGTTCAACCAGAAAAGCAATATCTTCGTCGAGACACTGGTCAGCAATTCTCGCCACCAAATCGAGTTGTTTTGAGGCGATACCTTTCAGGTCGGGCCTGAAGTAGATTAAGAGCTTGACCGCTGAAGCTCCCATTTTCTTTATCTTTTTTACGCTCCAGCCTGGCAAAAGCTCGGTAATTCTGGCCATACTGTCTCCGGTATAGCCGCTCTTTTCCAGGCTAACAAGAAGTCCCTTAGGCCCGGGCATGATGCCCGCAGCTATAGCCTGAGCAGCTCCATATTCCGGGTCAAGTAATATACCACTGGCAAAAGGGGCTACCGCCTGGCAAAGGTCGAGCTTGAAATCAACCATTTCCTGATAACTCACAGCATCGGGATTCCTTTCGTTCAATGCTCGCTTAAGCGCCCCCCTGTGGTCAATAGCACACATAGTCATAATCCCCTTGGAATCAGCTAATTGCTGAAGTCCTCTTAACTTGCCGCTAGATATCTTCATTGCATTACCCCCATAGCAGATTATTTTTTCATTCACAAAGTAGCTTTCTCATTTCTACAAGTTCAACATTCAGTTCCTTCTTCTTTTCCCACGTATATTGAAGCGGAGTATAGGCTACTCTCCAATTCATCTCGCCCACCATAAATCCACTTCTGCCGGCCGCTAGTGCCCGTACAGCCGCCACACCAAGCTTACCAGCTAAAACCCGGTCACGTGCCGTCGGCGAACCTCCACGCTGGAGATGTCCCAAGATACATACCCGGGAATCGAAACCCAGCTTATCTCTTACCTCATCAGCTATACGGAAACTATTGCCCGGCTGCTCAGTTTCCGCCACCACCACAATGGCACTTCTCTTTTCCCCTTTGAAATTCCTCTCCAGATGTGAGCAAAGTTCATCAACGCTCATAGGAGCCTCAGGAATAAGAAGTTCTTCGGCGCCACCAGCGATGCCACTCTCCAGAGCAATAAATCCAGTGTGATGTCCCATCACCTCCACGAAGAATAAACGTTCATGAGACAGGGCGGTATCGCGAATGCGGTCAATAGCCTCCAGGGCACAATTTACGGCGGTGTCAAAGCCAATGGTATAATCAGTACCAAAGACGTCATTATCTATCGTCCCCGGCACACCGATGATGCTAACGCTGCATTCTTTCGATAACATAGCGCCGCCTCGGAAGGTGCCATCACCCCCAATAAGAATCAGGCCCTCGATTTCCCTCTTACCAAGATTTTCTATAGCCAGTGCCCTGCCCTGGCTGGTCATGAATTCTGGTGAGCGGGCAGTGCCCAGTATAGTCCCACCCTGATGAATAATATTGGCGACGGCTTTCCTCCCCAGCAGCTCAATTTCATCACCGATGAGTCCGGCATAGCCGCGCCTTACGCCAAAAATTTCCAATCCCTGAACTAGGGCTGCACGCACTGCTGCCCGTATACAAGCATTCATGCCCGGTGCATCACCACCACTGGTCAATATGCCAATTCTTTTCATAGATTACTACTCAGTTGTCCGGTTCCTTCCAAATATTGTTACAGCCACATTTTCCAGCATAAAAAGCACAGAGCTTATGAACTCTGCTTTTTCATCTCCTGGAGTGCAAAGACAGCAGCACCGAGCACGCCGGAATTCCGACCCAGCTCAGCAGATGTAAAACGCACCGCCTGGAAAGCCTGTTTATATGCTCGCTCTCCAGCCACTTTAAAGGCTGGCCCAAACAGCATATCACCAATGTTCGATAAACCGCCACCGATAACTATTAATTCTGGATTAAATATGTTGATTAAATTAGCCAGCCCCACACCAAGGTAGTAGCCAGTCCGACCGATGAGTTCTTTAGCCAGGCTGTCACCCCCCTCAGCAGCATCCTGAACCACTTGCGCCGTCACTTTTCCCACGTCACCCTTGGCATATTCTAAAATTGAAGTCTTCACCCCTTCCCCAATCCGATATCTTGCCTCTCTGGCCAGAGCTGTACCTGAAGCCAGCGTTTCCCAGCAACCTCGGCTACCGCAGTTGCAGATTGGGCCATCGTCGTCAATAGTCATATGCCCCACTTCTCCAGCAACGCCGATAGCCCCGCTGTAAATCTTGCCATTAATGACAATGCCCCCACCTATGCCCGTGCTAACAGTAATATAGATGAAATTGCGAGTACCCCGAGCAGCACCGAAATTAAATTCTCCCAAAGCAGCCGCATTGGCGTCATTGATGAGAAAGGTCTGCTTGCCCAGTTTTTCTTGTATTGCGTCCCTGAGAGGAACATCTCGCCAGCCTGGCAGGTTCGGTGAGGTATAGAGGATACCCGCTTCGGGATTTAAAAGACCGGGCGCCCCGACTCCTACGACAATAAGATTTGAAATGGCGACATCCGCCTGCCCCAAAGCACGATGCGCAGACTCCAGAATAGCTTGAATAACCGCCTCATGGCCTTTTTGGGCTGGTGTTATACTGTGGTCGCGCGATAGTATTTTCCCCTGAGGGTTGGTCACCGCTGTTAGTATCTTGGTGCCTCCCAGATCAACACCAAGAATTAAATCGTCGGCATTATCACCCAATTTCAAACTCCTGTTTCAGGTCTCAGCTATAAGTAGAATCCTAATATGTCTTTGACGAAGCCAGCATCATACCAAACAACATCATTGATTCTTACATTTTTTAATAGTATACTTTACACTAACATACAGAGTAAACTTTGTGGGAGGTATTTCATGAAATTATCCTGTCTTCAAGAAAACCTGAATAGAGGGCTAAACATTGTAGGGAGAGCTGTAGCCGCCAGATCTACTTTGCCTATTACCCAGAATATCCTTTTATCCGCTGAGCAATCGCGACTCAAATTGGCAGCCACCAATTTGGAAATGGCTACCACTTGCTGGATTGGTGCTAAAGTGGAACAGGAAGGTAACATAACTGTGCCTGCTCGCTTGATAATCGACTTTGTTAATTCCTTGCCCAACGATTTAATCGAAATAAATCTTCCTGCTGCCGGTCGCATCTTGGAACTTAAGAGCGGCCATTCTCAAGCCCATATTAACGGTATTGATGCCGCGGATTTCCCACCTATCCCTCAGATAAGCGATGGCACAACTACCACCATTGAAGCAGCTAAACTCAAGGAAGGCATTACACAGGTGGCCTTTGCTGCTGCCACCGAAGAATCACGCCCTGTATTAACCGGAATCAACACTGAATTTGATGGCGAGCAGCTCAACCTGGTAGCTGCCGATGGCTTCAGGCTGGCTGTTCACAAGACAACTCTTGGCTCTCCAGCTAGTGAAAAATTCACGGTTATCATCCCGGCCAGAACACTCAATGAAATGAACCGTCTTATTGGTGAGCAGGAGGAGCCTATCGAAATCACCGTGAACAAAGAAAAAAGCCAGGTTCTCTTCCGCCTCAAGGATGCTGAGATAGTTTCCCAGCTTCTTCAAGGTTCTTTCCCCAACTATTCCCAGGTCATTCCTCAAAACTATACCACGCGAGCTGTAGTGGAAATTAGCGAGTTTCTCCGAGTTACGAAAATATCTTCCATATTTGCCCGCGACGCCAGCGGTATAGTTCGCCTGGTCATCACCCCGGGTGCCGAACTTACCCCGGGAAAGGTAACTGTTTCTGCCCAGGCCGAAGAAGTCGGCGACAATGTTGGTGAAATCGATGCTCTTATCGATGGAGAAGAGGCGAAAATCGCTTTCAACGTAAAGTATCTTTCTGATGTTTTGTCTG
>Ga0180433_10006141_pt1 | contig 15885 bp, 13 predicted proteins | sample SS_ome_8_FD_132980 | JGI IMG/M metagenome (GOLD analysis project Ga0180433, IMG submission 132980) | Hypersaline lake sediment archaeal communities from the Salton Sea, California, USA - SS_1_D_1 metaG | ecosystem: Environmental > Aquatic > Non-marine Saline and Alkaline > Hypersaline >... | reverse complement strand
TTTAGAGATATAGTCGAAATCGAAAGAATGTTGAAAGCGCTGATAAAGTCTTTAGAAAACAAAGCCTTGAATCCTTGACCCCTTGAATCCTCTTCTCCAACTAAATTGGAGAAGAACCACTATCTTTTAATGGGGTGACCTATGTTTGAAGAACTCTGTAAAATGACGCCGGGGTGTCAGCCGAAGGCCTTTGAACAAACCATCCAACTGGCCGTGGAAATCGCCCGTGAAGGCAGAGAGGGGCGCAAGATTGGCACCATGTTCATTCTCGGTGATGAAAAAACAGTCCTGAAGCAATCACGTCCCTTGATTCTGGATCCTTTGCAGGGGCACCCGCCAGACCTCAAGAAGATTTCTGATTTCAACATGCGGGAAACTGCAAAGGAACTCGCTCAACTGGATGGCGCCTTCGTCCTTTCGGCGGACGGTGTTGTTCTCTCTGCCGCCCGTTACATCAACGCTGATTCCACGGGAATCAACCTGCCCCTGGGATTGGGCGCGCGCCACATGGTCGCTGCAGCTATCACACAGGCGTCCCGATCTGTTGCAGTCGTGGTGTCCGAGAGTTCTGTGGTGAGAATTTTTCACCGTGGTAAAATGGTCGCAGAGATTATTCCGGAGATCTGGATGCTTGGCCGAGAGAGTATCCCCTTAGAAGAGCCTTATGTGGAACGTAAAACCGCCGGCCTCAGAATCGTCGCCTCAGAATGTCAGGATCAAGCTGACAATGGGAAACCAGATGCCTCTTGAAAAGGCCCACGTTTTCTATGAAAATGAGATATTTGCCTAACGCATTTAAGCGAAGATTATGAGCCACATTCGCCCCCTTGAGCTGAGTGACCGCCCCATGGTTGAGGATTATCTGCGGCGCTATCCACCGGAGACTTCTGAACTGACCTTCACCAACCTTTTTGTCTGGCGCCATTCAAGGCCTGTCTTCATTGCGGAGGTGGAAAATTCGATCGTCTTCATCACCAAGACTGGTGATAATAGCGACGAGGCAAGTTTTATTCTTGGGCAGCCTATCGGTGAGGCCTCATTGTTAAGTGTGGCCAATGCCCTCGGTATTGAGGTAGCGGGCTTTGTCCGCATTCCCGAGAATACGGCCGGTACATTGCGGGAAGCGAACCTGCGAGTTGACCCCGACAGGGACAATTCAGACTACGTCTACCGAGTCACAGATCTCGCCGAACTGGCAGGGCGGCGTTTTCACAAGAAACGCAATCTTATCAAGCAGTGCCTTGCAGCCTACGCATGTGAATACGAGGCCTTTACGCCGACGCTCATAGCCGAGTGTTCTGATATGCAGGACCGCTGGTGCAAGGCGCGCCAGTGCGGACAGGATCCCGGTTTGTGCAGCGAGGCTGTGGCCATTGGGAACCTGTTTGACTACCTTGAAGACCGTCAGCTCATCGGCGGCGCCATTCGCGTTGACGGGCACATTCAGGCCTATGCCGTTGGTGAGGAATTGAGGCCGGGAACCGCGGTTTGCCACTTTGAAAAGGCCATGCCTGATTTCCGTGGCCTTGCCCAGCTTATGAACTGTTGGTTTGCCAAGTATTCGCTAAAGGACTTTGAATTTGAGAACCGTGAACAGGACCTCGGCATTCCGGGGCTGCGCCAAGCAAAAAAAAGCTACTACCCTCACCATATGGTTGATAAATTCAATGCTTGGTTCTCGGCTGCCCGCTCTGACATACCTTTGCCGGTCGAGCCTCGTGAATGCGCAAAACATGGGGTGGACGAAGCATAGAATGCGCTTCGCATAACCCACTTGAGAGCTTTGCACAACCTCGGAAAGCGACATATTCAAGAGCGAGATGAGGTTATGCAAAGTTCTCTTTGCGCGACGATTGTGAGCACACGTCATCCTAAACAACAACAGGCCGCCCTGCTAGGGGCGGCCTGTTGTGCCTTGCCATAGAGACCTCAGGAGGGGTTCCGCAATAAAGACCTTACCGCGAGGCGATGGCTACTGCTCCCTGAGATTTCAGAAACTGTCCTGCAGGCTTGTATCCCATTTGAGCGGCCTTCTTGAAGTCCTTGAGAGCCAGCTCCTTGGACTCGATTCTATAGTAAGCCACGCCCCGGGCATAATAGGCTGAGGCGTCTTGGGCATTGAACTCAATAGCCCGATTCAAGTCCTTGACAGCCCGGTCACCATCGCCCAGGGCGATGTAGTCTATCCCTCGATTTATGTAAGCGTTGGTATCTTTGGTATTCAATGCAATGGCCTTGGTGCCGTCATCGATGGCCTGCTCCGGTTTTCCCAAGGCTCCATAGGCAATGGCCCGATTGTAATAGAGGATGGCGTTTTTGGGATCAAGTTTGATGGCATTGGTGAAATCATCAACGGCCTGCCCGTGGCTACCCAGCCTACAATAAGCCACAGCGCGATTGTGATACGCCAGGACATCTTTGGGGTTTGCCTGAATGGCCTTGGTATATTTCTCCACCTCGGTTTTGTGCTTTTGGATATCTTCTGGCCTCAATTTCCCTGCTGCCTTTGTGTCCTGAGATAGGGCAACCACCCCGGACTGGCGTTCTGTTGCCTTCTCTGTCTTTGACCGATCCACCTCAGGCCCTGCGACCTCTGTGGCCAGTGTTTTTTCTCCCTCTGAACCACCCGGGCGTTTCAGGTCTCCCGGGGCCGGTTTGGCCAAGTCTTCTGCCAGCACCGCCTTTCCATCCTTGAATGTGGCGACCTTCTCCTGGCTTGCTTTCCCCGGTGTACCCATGTCGGCCCTACTATGGGGCTCCATCCCGGGGTCAGTCCACGTTGAGGCCACCGGGGTGATGGGGACACCAGGCTCTGGATTGAAGGACCCGTCACCGACCAAGGGGAAAGGGGACTCGCCCGTGACCTTTGCCTTTAACAGGGAAAAAGGCATGAACAACATGGAGCTCATAAAGACGAATACGATCACGACTGGCAGCACATAGCCTACGGTGCCCGTGGCCAAGACACCGATCTTGGCCCTTGTTGCAGGCTCAAAGGCCATGTTGCCCACGAGGGCCTTGAGATCTTTATACAGGAGAAAGGTGTAAATGAAGCTAAAGGGAATCAGGAAAAGAGCCAGCAGCTGTCCTGCGATCGGTATGGAGGCAACGAGTACAGAAACGAACCAGATGGCGACGAGCCTCACGCAGACGCCGAACCATCGGCCCCGAACGTATGCTTTACTCTTTAGCAGGGCATCCATCCCCCGGACATCTTCGTCAATGAACACAAAGGGCGCAAAGAAGAACCAGACCGCGAAAATAACCCCTGGGATCACCAGAAGCAGGTGAGCGCCTGTAACAATCAGACCTGACAAGACACCCAGCCACACATGGGCAAGGATTTTCGGCCTGGCCTGCCGGAAGGCCTCCTTGATCCCACACTCCCCGTCGGCAACCGCAGTGAGAAAGGCTGACATCCCCCAGTTTCCTAGCCAAACCGCCCCCACCAAGGCCAGGAGCATACTCACCACCAAAATCACCGCCTTGAAATCCGGCATGGCCTGCCAAACCACGTATCCGAGCCCAAGGGAAACGGCCAATGAAAGGATGGGCAAGAGCACCGCAGCAACCCCCACAGCCATGAGGGTCCACATGCGCTCTTTATAAATCTGCCATGTTCTTCCGAGTAAGTCCCCTATGCCCGCCAGTTCACCTGATGACGTCTTATCCATGGTCTGACCTCCTGCGCCCTATTTGGTACTTCTCTCCCAGCTTTTCGATCTTTGCACCCAGAAACTTTAGAAATCATTTCATTTTTGCCCAAGGAACAAGCAGGAGAATGGAGGGAAGTAGCTGGGAGATGGGAGGACGTGGCCTATCCATAGGCCTGAGGGTGGAAAACAAGGCTTACTTGTTGAGATGGGCGGCCCTCGCCTAAGAGGAAAACCATCATTTTTACCGAAACTCGCCTTGAGCCAAAATCGGTAAAAAGTTGATGGGTGAATTGGACGGTTCAGGACGGGTTGTGGGCGCGTCAGATCCCAGGGAGGCGTGTTGGTTCAACCGAATGAAATGCCGGGGAGCTCTAATGGGTGGGCCAATAGGTGGGCAAGCAGAAGAATCTCACAGGGGTTGAACCTGTTGTAAAATCTGAGCCTTTTCCTTTTCATAGTCCTCATCGGTAATCAGGCCCGCCTCTTTCCATCTTTTAAGGGCATGCAGTTTTTCCTCTCTGAGCTTATCGGGGCCAGGAGAAATTACCTCACTCGGGGTAACCGCCGCTTCCCGTGGCTCCTTAGACAGGGCTTCAAGGGGCTGTAACAGCTGCTCGTCGGTTATCTCTGCCACGATCTCGGGCTCACCCTTTAAGTGGTGGACGACTTTGATGACCCCGGCATGTTTCTTGTTCTGGACGGACAAACCCGGTTTTTCTTCAATCGTCCAATCCCCGCCGTCCAGTGTGAAGGGGTCCGGACCCAGAAATGTGCGGCCATCGATCTCTTTAAATATCCAAGCCAGCTTATCATCTTGGAGATAGACCTCCCCGAGAGTCGGCTGACCGGTTCGCCCCGATACGCTAAAAAGGATCTTGTCCGATCGGGAGGCCTCCTTAAAGGCCACGACCAGGGCAGGGGCTAGCCTTTCCGTGGCGGCCTTGGTGAAGGCCGGCTCACGGACCCACTGGTTGGTCCCGTGGTCTTTGTCTCCCGTGTATTGACGGACAACGAGCGACCCTATCTCGTTTCGTATCATCTCCTCGCTGAATTCATGGGGGTGGTCATAGTCCATGTTGACCGCCACCCCGCTAACGCTGAACCGCCGCTCAAGCTTCACGACCCCATCAGGAATCTCGCGCAGAGAAAGGGCTCGCACCTTGGGCGAGCGTTTTGGGAAGAGCCAACTGCATCCGATCACCATCAGGATGGTGACAAGGCAGAGGGCCATGGCAAAAACGATGGTTACCGTCAGGCCCCAGCCACCTGTTGTCGGAATCTTCTTTGAGTGCATATCCCCTATAGTTTAAAGCCCTTTGTCACTCGCTTCGAACAAACGAGTTCAACGAATCCCATATTCTGAGAAAGGAACTCAATATAATCGTCTATACTTCCTTCCTGGCTATTCATTCGTGCCGCTAGAAAAGCCTTGCGCCGTTCGGGGTCTTTCGCGTCTTGAATCATCTCGCGCTTTTCCTCTTCACTCAATACCGCGAATCCACTCATCCAGCAAGGCCTCCCTCTAGGCCGGTCGCCGGAGTTGAAAGCGGCTTGATATTTCTGAGCTCATCGGTTTCAGATTTCTGGGCAAAATATAGATCCCACCGAAGCTGCAAATTCATCCAGAAATCAGGCGAAACGCCGAAAAACCTCGAAAGCCTCAAGGCCGTACTCGGTGTCATTCCGCGGCGTCCGTTGATGAGTTCATTAATCCTTTGGTAAGGCACATGGATCGCGTCGGCCAATTGGCGCTGCGTCAGGTCCATTGGCTTCAAGAATTCTTCAAGAAGCATCTCACCAGGGTGTGTTGGCGCTCTGTGGGTTGGTATCCGAATCATTCTCGGCCTCCCTAAGCATATAGATTTCAATGATAATCGCTGATTTCAACATCCGCCGGGCCATTTTCCGTCCATTTAAAGACTATCCGAAATTGATCGTTAATTCCGATGCTGAATTCTCCCTTCCTTTTGCCGGACAATGATTTCAGCCTGTTTCCAGGTGGCACATTCAATTCTTCCAGCGTTGAGACCGAATCCAGCTGGTCGAGTTTTCGTGTGGCACTTTTCCAAAGGCGTTTAGGACAGACTTTCATGGCAAGCTTGGTTGCCTTGCCGTTGAAAACGTCCTCTGTCGCCTTGTTTTTGAACGAGCATATCACGGGTTAACATTATCACGGATACCATGTTATTTCAAGACTATTTTTTCGCGTTTTGTTTACCCAAAGTATCATAATAGGTGGATAAAGAAAGGACTCAAGGTGTGAGGTCCCTGGCAAAAGGAGATATGTCCCTTGAGCTTGTGTACTAGAGCTGATGCTTCATCCCAGGTTTTAGGATTTAGGTTTTAAGTGTCTGTTAAAAAACATAATATCGGCAACCTAAAACCTAAAACTTAACACGTGATGAACTCCACTCTCTGCGAGTTCATCATAGCTTCTGCAGCTGCTCCAGGATCTGGGTTTTCTGTTTTTCGTAGTCCTCATCGTTAATGAGGCCAGACTCTTGCCATTTTTTAAGGGTCTGTAGCTTTTTCTCCAGCTCCTCTAAGCCAGGAGAAACCACCTCACGAGGCGGGGGGGGAGAAACGACCGGCTCCCTCAACTCCCTGTACACGGGTGCGGGAGGGGCTGCAGCGGGCGGCTGTGACGGCTGCTCCTCGGCCATCGCTGCCGCGGTGACCTCTGGCGCCACGCTCAGGTTGCGGACCACCTTCATGACCTTGGCGCTCTTGTTCTTTCTTACGGTCATGCCGGCTTTTTCTTCAATCCGCCAGTCCTCGCTGTCGAGCGTGAAGATGTCCTTGCCCAGATAGGTGCGGCCATCGATCTCTTTGAATATCCAAACCAGCTCATTGTCTTGGAGGTAGACCTCCCCCGAGGTGGGCTGGCCCGTTTTCCCCGTTACATGAAAAAGGATCTTGTCCGATGGTGAGGCCTCCTTGAAGGCCATGACGAGGGCAGGGACCAGTCTTTCCGTGGCACTCGCTGTGAAGGCCGGCCTGCTGATCCATTCACTGCCCATGCCGTACTTGCCCCACTTGTGTCTCCGGACAACAAGCGCGGCCACCTCGTCTCCCATGGCCTGCTCGCTGAATTCATGGGGGTGGCCATAGCCCATGTTCACCGCCTCGCCGTCCGCGCTGAAACTCCGCTCGAGTTTCACGATCTCGCCCGGGATTTTAGCCAGAGGAACGGGGCGCACCTCGGGTGAACGTTTTGAAAAAAGCCAGCCGCACCCCGTCACCATCGTGATGGTGACGAGACAAAGGGCCATGGGAAGGATTCTTTTCATGAAGCACCATCTCATAAAAAAAGCCCCCTCCACAGGGGAGGGGGCTTTGGTAACTCAGCTTTAGAAAGCCAAGGTGATGGAGGTAAAGAGGTTGTCGAAATCCACGTGATCGTAAGAGGTCCTTTCCCACATCAGATCAAGCTGCAAGTTCTCTGTAAAGGCATATCCCAGACCGATCTGGTAGGTCACCCAGTCGTCGGTTTCGTCGTACTCCTCCTTATAGGTCTCTCCTTCCTTATCTCGATCATAAGGCTTGGCATCACCATCGGTGTAGTCCTCGGGGGTTTCATACAAATCATAAGGGCCAGGGCTGCCGCCGATGTCGTCACCCGCGCCGTCGACCCACGTCCACCGTTCATCGTGGCGGTCAACTAAGCGCCCTTTCTCGTCAAATTCAACCCGCTGATGGTAATAGGCGGCCCCTGCGCGGATCATGAGTTTCTCTGTCACATCAAATTCTGCAGCCACGGGGAAACGCCACGTCGTGACCTCTTCCTCACCGTCAAAGGTCTCACGTTCCGACCAACTGCCGTTAAAAATCCAGTCGTCCGTATCGTCGTCCTCGGAATCCCCGTCATCAAAGGTCCATTCCATGGTTTTCCTGCAATTGGTGACACCATCCCACTCCATCTGCTCGTAGTGGTAACCCACGCCAAGGCTGAACCTCACGGGGTCGTAGTTGAAATAGACCCGCGGCTCAATGGCCCACTCGTCGGTGTCATAATCGCCTGTGGAGGTGGCATCAAATGTTTCGAAGGCACGGAAGGTATTGGCATCGTCCCATTCATAGTCCTTTGTAACCCAAGTTGCCTCCAGGGTCCCAGAAACGCCGTCCCAGGTGTCCAGATCACCATCCTCTGTGGCATAGTGGACGTCCAGGCGCAGGGTGACAATATCGTTCACCTCGTAGACGGGTTCCAGATAGAGCCACCACCGGTCGCCGTCCATGTCTGCATCATAGATGCCGAAATTGCCTACCACACCCTGGACATTGATCTCCCTGTCCCAAGTCGCAACGTTACGGCCGTTTCCAACGTCTTCTCTGTACACTGCATGCTCTTTGAGCCGGCCGTCAAAGTCCGTGTCCACCTTAATATCAGCGTAACCTATCCCCGCCAGCAGATGCCAGTGGTCAGCCGTGTGGATCTGACTTTCCAGATAGATGGGGTGGTAATCTGTATCCCGATCCTGCTCGCCGTTCCATGAAGTGGAAGCGGTATAATCATCGAACACGTCGTACTCATTCCCATTTCCCTGCCAGTCCTTCATTTCGTGAAACTCGGTCCAATTGCCCTGTCCTGAAGGAAACCACATGGAGCAGGGCCAACTGCTCGACCAAAAACTGGTCGGGTTAGCGAGTTCCCACACGTCATCGACGGCACTTTCGGATATGCCAAAGGTTTGCGTGGTTTCACTGAACTCCGGAGCGTAGCTCAAGCCCAGGGAAAATGCGCCAAAATCCATGCTGTAGCTGAAATAGAAGTTGTTGTCCTCGTCCTCGTATTTCTCGTTCCAGGTGTTGTCGTCGGCCGTCCGATAATCCCAACCATCCGGGCCGCCCTCATCGTAATTGGGCCAGTCATCGGGGTTGCCAATGTCCAAACCGCTTTGGTCCTCCCGCTCACGATAATAGGTTTCTCGCTCGTTGTAATCCCATTCAGTATCTTGGTGCTCATAAAAAAACGCCATACTGCCTGGCCCCAGCTGTCCCGAGGTGCCGATCAGATAGGAATCACTGGATTCATACCCACTCAGGTTGGTATAAAGGCGCCAGCGATCCACCTGATAGAGCAGCCCCGGCCTTAAGGTGATGTCAAAGGCATCATTTCGGTCATAAAGCCCCTCCGTCGTCTGGCTTTCCAGAGAAGCCCCATCCATCGCATAAGCACTGCCTACCAACGCGAAACTGAGCACAACTCCTAGAGCCACTACAAAAAATTTCTTCATCTTGCTCATCCTCCATCTAAGATTCAGGTAAACGTTTTCTGGTTGCTCACGTCTAAAATCCAACACATCTAATCAAATCAAGCTTCTAATGCTCGCCCATCACCCCCTTTTTTACCGTTCTTTAAATTTTTTACCCTTTCAATGTCAAGCACCTATGTCCATGATTTATTAATTCATTTTGCGTAAACCATATTGTGCATCCCCTGTCAAGAAAAAGATTGATGTGCCCTGCCAAATTTTTTCACCCATCTGGCCTTTACCCATGATATTAATAACTTATTGATATAGCGATACTTTTGCTGCTTTTCCTCCCATAAATTGGCTAAATCTGTGGCTTGGTGGGCAGAAACAAACACATTTTTTTAGAAAAAAGAGGGCGTTGCATAACCTCGGCAAGCGACCATGACGAGGTTGTTGGGCCCCCATTCATTTCTTCAGAAAACCAGCATGGCGCGTCCGAAAGACGTAGACTAGGCCGCCAGGCAACCGCAGGACCAGGTACCACAATCGCACCGTCAACATGATCGTGGCCCCTGTTTCCAAACCGAATCTGGCAAATAGCACGGAAGCTGCCGTCTCGCCCACCCCAATGCCGCCAGGAGAGATAGGCAAGGCACTGGCAACAAAGACCAGGGGGCAGACCATGAAGGCCTGTTTCCAACCCACTGGGGTGCCTATGGCATGCCCGGCGATCACAAACGCCCCCATGGCCATCACACTGATGGCCAGAGACAAGCTAAAGCAGGCCAAGAGACATCTGCCACGGCCACGGTAGGCCTCCAGCGCCCCTTCCAAGGGGGCGCGGAAACGTCCCGGCACGAAGCCCAACATGAAACTGCGGGTCGGATGGAGCCACAGTGTCAAAAAGACCAGACTCGCACCCATAACCAACAGGATGGCAACCACACCCACGTGAAGCATGGGCCCGGTCAAGGGTTCGGAAGACCAGACCGTTAATGCCAGGGCCGTTAGGCTCAACAGAAACGACGCGTAGAGACCCATGGATCGATCCAGCACAATGCTCGAAAGGCCAGCGATCTTGGCCGAAGGCGCTTCCCGAGTCACATAATAACCACGCACCATGATCCCCCCCACCGCGCCAGGAAGTACCATGGCCAGGAAGCGACCGACCCAGACCAGGCCAAGGGTTCTCTGGAAGGAAAGGCCGATCTGTTGGACCTTGAGCAGCCACCACCAGCGCCAGGCCTGCATTACCATGCCCACGAGCAGGACCACCAAGCCCAACCCATGAAAGAGATTCAGGGGCGTTGAAAAGAGGATGTGCAAATCAAGGCGACCGCTATTGGCGAGCCAAACCAGCAGGCCGACGGCCACAAGGATCTTCGCGATGGTGTACCTATTAACCACATTTTCTCCTGGAGAGCTTTGCGTAAGCCATTCGAGCGACGATTATGAGCTTTTTGGGGTACCCATCCGAGCGAAGCGAGTGGCCCACTTCGGTGGGCAAATCCTAAACTGTCTGAGGCCGTTAGGCCGAGTTTTTAGGATTTAATGAGCAAGCCCATGGATGGGTCAAAAGGCTCATACAAACAAGCGAGAAGGGGTTATGCAAAGATCTATTGAAAAGCCTCAAAGGCGTTGGAGGGGTTAAGCCCATCCTGTTTTCACCGGGAGCGGACATAAAATTCTTTCACAGATGCGACCACCATGCTCAGGGCCTCATCACCCATCTCATAATACAGGGGCAGCCTCAGCAGTCTGGCACTGATGTCCTCGGTCACCCCCATGTCTCCGCTGACACGCCCGTACTTCCTGCCGGCCGGGGACGTGTGCAGGGGCACATAATGAAAAACGGCCAAGATCCCTTGTCCCTGAAGATGCTCAATCAGCTGCGTGCGCTCCTCTAACGAGCGGGTAATGATATAGAACAGGTGGCCATTACAAACACTGTCATGATCTACGGATGGCAGGCGAATAAGCCCCTCCTCTTCCAGGGGACGAAAGGCGCGGTAGTACAGGTCAAAGAGGCGACGTCTTGCGGGAATGATCTTTTCCGCCTGCTCTAGCTGGGCGTACAAAAAGGCCCCCACCATTTCGCCCGGCAGGAAAGATGATCCGATATCCACCCATGTGTACTTATCCACTTTGCCTCGGAAGAATTGACCGCGATTGGTCCCTTTTTCGCGAATGATCTCCGCCCTCTCAACGAATCTGGAATCGTTGACCAGCAAAGCCCCGCCCTCCCCGCTGATAATGTTCTTGGTCTCGTGAAAGCTCAGGCACCCCAGGTGACCCACGGTACCAAGATATCGCTCCTTGTAAGTCGAAAGCAATGCCTGGGCTGCATCTTCCACCACCCACAGGTCGTGGCGATTGGCGATTTCCATGAGCTCATCCATGGCACAGGGGCTGCCCGCATAATGGACCGGCACAACAGCCTTGGTCTTCCGTGTGATAGCCTCTTCTATCTTTGTTTCATCCATGTTGAGCGTATCTGGCCGGATGTCTACAAAAACCGGGCGTGCGCCGCGCAAGACAAAGGCATTGGCCGTGGAGACAAAGGTGAAAGACGGTACAATCACTTCATCACCAGGCTCAATGTCACACAGGATGGCAGCCATATCCAGTGCCGCCGTGCAGGAGTGGGTCAGAAGGGCCCTGGCGCAACCCAGCGTCTGCTCTAGCCATTCATGACAGCGTCTTGTAAATGGCCCGTCACCCGAGAGGTGAGATTCCACCATGACCGCCTGAGCGATGTAATAGAGTTCCTTGCCGGCAATAAACGGTTTATTGAAAGGAATCTTCATCTTGTCTGCCCCATTATTTTTCTACGCTCCAATGAATATAATACTTCTCTTTAGTCCCTTAGTCATGGAATTCGTGCTTTTTCTGTCAGAAAACAAAAAGACAACCACGAAAGCACGAAGACACGAAATCTTTTCTCGGAATCTTTTTTTCGTGCTTTCGTGTCCCTTCGTGCTTTCGTGATAATTTTGCTTTTTTGGTTCTGGCTTGTCCAGGTTAGGTATGATATAGAGCCATATAAATCCACCCAAATGGATGGAATCAAATCGTACTCACCACGCTGTAAAACACAAGCCCTGAACCACTCCTGTTCCTGAAATCGTAAACAGGAACCAATCTGATCTCCCGTCCCGGCACGATTCGCCTGGACAAATAGGATCTCCACAGATACGTCATCTTCTTCTTTCTTTTTTCCTCAGTCACCATAAGCACCAAGAGGACCTCGTCATTGTTGACAACCCATTTGAGAAATTCACGGCCCCCTGCCAGCCCCAGGCGTCTCAGTCTGTTGAAATAATCTGGTGAGTTAATGCGGGAGCCGGTTGGAAATATCCTTAGATCTGGAAAATCGGAAAGTTCCTTGAGTGGATGAACCGTCTCAAAGTGCAAGCCATATGAGGGGTCCATCAACACCAAGAGTGGATTGCCGTGAAGACTTCTGTTCTTTACAACCTCTAGACATTGGTGAACGTAATCCTTTTGTCTTTTAGAGATCCCCAAGACACGGAGCAGGCTTTTGCCCTGTCCATAGATCTGTCCTAATGCGAGTGCGACCAGAACGACTATGGAAATCACGGCGGTTTTTTTTAACCTTGGCACGTTGTTTTGAGTTTCTACTGGCCTGTTTTCATTTCGGAAGATCAGAAAAGATATCACAAGCAAATAAGTATATAACGGCATAAAGAATCTCGCCGGAAACCGATAATACATGAAAAATACAGTACCTGCCCCAATGGTTCCTAAAACACAGACTATCCTTAACCTTTTACGACCTGATAACCCACGAAAGCCTTCAAATCGATAGACGAAAAGTGACATGACCGAAAATACAAGGACCAGGGTGCACCGTTTGCTTCTGCCAAAACTCTTTATGATTCTCTGGGGAATTAAGTCAAAGAGAGAGGCCTTGTTTTGAGGATCATTCTCTTTGGTGAAAGTCTTTATCGTTTCAGGGTTAAAGACCTTGTCATCATAGAGAACCCAGCAACGGAAAAAACCATAATCATCCAAAGACCATCCAACCTTGTCTAAGGCCTTGAGGGTCATGTCTCCGTGATATTGTCCCTTAATCGTATCGTTGAACTCGGCTCGTATGAGATTATAGGCAATAAACGCCTTATGTTCGTCAGTACTGGTGTAGTGGAAGAAGGCTCTGTCCCCAGCCACGATTACAAGGGACGCCACCACGAAAGGCATGGCCTTTCTCACTTGGTTCTTGTCTACAAAAAACAGGATAGGGATGGCAAAACCAGTGGCGTATAAGGCCAAACGCCACCTCAAGAAGAAGGACAGAAAGAAACAAAAGACTAGGAACACACCGAACCATCTGAAGCGTCCGACAGGGGACTGATCCTTCAACGTCCATTCCATAAGGCAGAGAAAAACACCAAACTCAAGAAGCAAGGAGGCCGCCGTAATACTCATAAATGAACAGCAATAGCCAATGAATAACACCAAGGGTGGCATACCCAATAGGGTGTACTTTCCATCATTGACCCTGAACAGCAGACCAAGGATCAGTGAACAGCCCAGATAAACAGCCAGTAACATGAACACCCCCAACCATGGGATCGAGGGCCAACACTTGTAGAGAACATAGAGCATGTCATTGAAGGTTTGGCTGATAAGGAAAGTGCGGGAGGAATCGGGGTCAGGGCGGACGCCCCCCTGTTCATTCAGGGTTCTGACGATGATGCCAAATTCATCATTCACCTCATATCTCACCGGCAGAAAAACCAATACCATAAAGACAAAGACTGCAGAAAAGACAAAGCCTTTCAATAACCAATGATTCCCCATGGCCGGTTCCCTCTTGCTGGCCTTCTTGGATTTTCTGACGGCTTTCTGAACCACTTTTTGGGTTTTATCCTTCACCTCCTACCTCTTCGATAGCACGGAGCCCGGAAAATGGCTTGATGGCGACATTTTACTCTTTAAGGAGTTTTTCAAGGGTCTCGAAAGGGTAAAGATCTCTTTGGAAGGTGGGCTCTTGTACTTGTCAGAAGGAAAGCTGCTTTTTCACCACCGCCGGCACACCGGCCACCAAAACATGGGAAGGCACATCTTTCGTCAGAACTGACCCTGCGGCGGTCTGAACATTCATGCCTATTTTGATGCCGTCAATTGAGGTCGTATTGATCCCAAGAAAACAGCATTCTCCCACCTCGGTACTGCCGGCAAGATTGACAGCGGGCCCGCAGTAAGTGTGGGGCCCCACCCTGACATGGTGAGAAACAAAGCATCTTGATGACAGAAATACGTTTTCATGGATCTCGCCATTCATATCAATGGTACAATCGACCAATACGATAGATCCCTCTTTTATGACAGCCGACTTTTCTACATGGGAACTGGGGTGAACAAAGGTTGCAATGGGAATTTTACAATTTTTTAAGTATTCGAAAACCTCTTTTCTAAATTTTCTGTGCTTGTAGCCAATGGCCACCGTCACAAGGTCAAACGCCCCTTTCTTAAGAAGCGCCGGAATGTCTTCTATCTTCCCTAGTATGGGCTTGTCATACTTGATCACGCCCTTGGTTTCAAAGTCATCGAACATGCCTGCAACTTTTGCAAACCCCGTGTCTTCAAAATAATAAATCAGGCGATCACTCAGTTTGCTCGATCCCACCATGGCAAGCTTTTTCATTCTGTCGTCCCAACCCGGACAAGCCGGGGCCCAAAAAGCAAATAACCACGAAAACACGAAGTCACGAAATTCTCGCTATTTTTCGTTTTCGTGCTTTCGTCCTTTCGCGTTTTCGTGGTTGTCTTTAGATTCTTCTCCAACAAAAAAACCATTAGTAACAATCTAGGAGTCTGTCGGAGAACCCTGTTTTCGGAGGCTGATGGAAAATGCATAGATGCAAGGCATCCAACATCCCGAGGAATGAGGCGTACTTATAAGTACGCTGCAGTGACGAGGGATGAGGATAACACCGCAGATGGGCGTTTTCCGACAGCCTCCTAGACTTCTTTATCTCTGATCAAGTATTGGGGCACACGATACACCTCCTGCGTAATGCGCAAGAGATACTCACCAACAATGCCCAATGAAAACATGATGATTCCTGAAAAGAACAGGACGAGCAAGACCAGGGTGATCCAACCCGGCACCGTTATTCGTCCCATCAAAAAGAGCGTTAGATAATATGCGGCTAAAGCAAAAGCCGAGCAGATGCTGATCATCCCGAAAACAAAGACGCCCTTCAACGGAAGGGTGCTGTGATAAAGAATACCGTGGAAGAAATGCCTGATCAGTTTCCCTGTCGTATAGGTCGTCCTTCCGTGGAGACGTGCTCGCTGCTCCACAGTGATGTTGCCGATCCTCTCGGTGATGTTTAGTATTAGAGGGCCTACCACGGGATTCGGCGTGCGGCTGTGAAGGATGTGCTCGATCACAGCTTTTTTTATGATCCGGAAATTGCTCATGTGAAACGCGGGATCCCGTTTAAATATGCGGGAAACCAGCCAGAAATAGGCAAAACTGCCTGCATTTCTGACCCAAGAGTGTTTCCTTCCTTCAGGTATGCCGCAGATGACGTCAAGATCTGATCCCTTGATGGCATCGATCAATTTGGGGATCTCTTCAGGCGGATTCTGCAGGTCATCATCCATGGTAATGATATAGGTACCTGTCGCAAAAGAGAATCCGCACATCAGGGCATTGTGCTGTCCGAAGTTTCTGGTGAGCCTGATGATTTTCACCTTTTGGTTTTCCTCACGAAGGGACCTCATCACCTGCCAGCTCTTGTCCCAGCCTCCGTCTTCAACCAAGATCAATTCATAGTCGCCTTCGATATTTTCAAAGGTCCTGTCAAGGCGTTCAGTCAGTTCCCGCAACGATTGCTCGCTATTGTATACCGGAACGACGATTGAATATAGATCTTCACTCATGACTCAAACCCCAAGGAGGTCTCTTGTGGCTTTCTGAGAATAGGGTTTCCGGCCCATGGCTTTGGCGATATCCAGGACTCTTTCAACTAAATCACGGTTCGAGGCCAGACGTG
>Ga0180433_10006140_pt1 | contig 15885 bp, 28 predicted proteins | sample SS_ome_8_FD_132980 | JGI IMG/M metagenome (GOLD analysis project Ga0180433, IMG submission 132980) | Hypersaline lake sediment archaeal communities from the Salton Sea, California, USA - SS_1_D_1 metaG | ecosystem: Environmental > Aquatic > Non-marine Saline and Alkaline > Hypersaline >... | reverse complement strand
CAAAATTAACAATTAGATTTACTGTTTGATTTTCAGTTTCAATAAGAAACTCATCATACTCTCTTAATGTATAATAAGACATATCTAAAGCCTTATCATTATTAACTATACAAATATTACCATCAATACATTGAAATGTTACTATCTGTTTTGGCACGTGAATAACCAGTAATTCTTTTTCTTTTAAAGTATAAAAACCCATTTTTACTCATCCTCTACTTTCTGTAATAACTCAATTAATTCGTGAAGATTACTTTGAATCCAAGATTTAGTATAATCCCCTAAATCACAATCTTCATAATCTTTCTGCATTCTTACATTAAGAAGATAAAGTATTTGTAAAACATCCTTTAGCTTTAAATATTTAACACCATAAGGATGATTTGGTTCTTCAGGATCAGTATTATCTTCTCCAATTAAATTATAAATATTAAGTCCTGTAAATATCTGAGTTTTTTCAACAACATCTTTCATCTTAATTCACTCCAGCTTAACAAACTACACTTACAACCTTTACAAATAGGAATGTTTTCCTCATCATAATCAGGCTGATCATCATAATAATCATAACCACAATTAGGACATTTGTTATTGTCCATTAATCCTCACACCCATCTTTGTTTGTCCTGTTGGGTCTCCGAAGATTGAGTATTCAAAGACATCTTTGCCTTCTTGTTCGTTAATGTATCTTTTTACTGCTTCCTGTGATACATGACCAGCAGAACCACAATAATAACCTCTTGCCCATAGAGCCTTAAATCCTTTACCGAAGTGCTGTTTATAGCCTAAATATCTGATGTCAGGAAAAACACGCCTAAGCTGAATACTTGTATTGCCTTTCAGCTTATGCACAATCTCACAAGGTCTATGTGTTGGCTTTGCTCCTATGAATAAGTGTATGTGGTCTGGCATAAAGTTAAGACTTCTGCGTGAGAAACCCCACGCTTTAGCGTGATTTATTTGGGAGTATATCATTTTTCAATCCCTCTCTTTCGTTTATGTACGTAATCGAAAACTGAGCAAATATTTAATGTTTTCTCTACTGTAGTATATAAGTCTTTAAAAAGGGTACTCCCCCCTACGGGGGGTATGGGTCGTAAAATTGATTTCAATATCACACACGACTTTAAGAACGAGCCACTACACAAGCTCTCACACAAGATTATACACGGAGCAATAGTTAACAGGCTCAAAGCCAAGAAGCCATGTATAGTATTTATTAGCGGAGACTCAGGAGAAGGGAAGACCTACGCATCTGCAAGACTACAACAGGCAATACTGGAAACCCAAGGGCTAAACTACAGAGACTATATAGACGACATAAACGTATTCTCTCCCATAGAATACCCTGAAAAGATCAAAGCATTACTCAATGATAAAAGACTAAAGAAAGTTAATACTATAGCAATACAAGAAGCAAGAGACATAGTAAGGAGTAAGCAGTGGTATGACTTCCTAGTACAAGCAGTAGGGGATATTAATGCTATGAGTAGAGCCATAAAACCCTTATGTATTATTATAGTATCACAGTTCATAAGAGACATCACTAATGACATAAGGTACACTCTTAACTATTACATAAAGGTTAGTAGGCCTACGGTGAGGTATGCTAATAGTAAGCTTCACTGGTATGTTATATACAAGGATGATTATGATATTGAGAAGCCAAGGCTAAGGACTCGTAGGCTAGCCGGAAGAATAAAGGATCAGGATGGTAATGTTAGATTATTAATACCTTCATATATAGAATTGTTAAAGCCTGAAAAAGATATCTGTGAGCGTATTGATGATTTGGACTTTTCTGCTAAGAAAAAGGTTTTAAAGAGAAAGCTAGACAAACTCCTTGACGAAATACGTAAAGATATCGGAGAGGGTAATAATCGTGTTGATGCTATGGTAGAACATTACAGTAAGAATCTTGAGAATATTCACCAGATCGGAAAGGTTACCAAGAAAGGTTTTAAGACTACGCCAAAGACTCGTGAGCTTCACGCTATCACAAAAGAGGATGCTGACATATTTGAAAAAAGATTGTATCAAGTACTTAAAGATAAAGGAGTGATTGAGAATGAATCCTGACTATATTAATAAACCTTCAGACTATAGTAAGTATATGACGGAGTCTGATAGCGATATCAGCACTACAGATATTAAGATTAATCCTGATTACTATATTCATTTTTCTCTGGTGGCCTTGCAAAAGAGTTTAGATCATAATGATATTAATGAGGCAGTGTTTTCTTATATTCTTAAAGCTGACCATTTCGAGACTTTGTCTCGTTCTTTTGAGAGGATGCCTAAAGATTTTGATGATCGTGTTGAGGAGTATAAAAAGTCTGATGAGTATGTTAATGAGGAGGATGGTAATATTAAGCGTTTCCGTCTTGCTCGTAAGAAGGTGCAGTTTATACTTTCTAATATTGGTGACCAGAGGGTTATTATTGACAAGCTTAAAATGTGATGGTGACTCATAAAAAGTATTATATACAATAATTCTTATTTTTTTGTTTATGGTGGATAGAGTTCGTGAGGCTGAATTATCATATCTTAAAAGAGTGAGTCGTAAGGGTCTTTCTGAGAGTGCTAGGGCTAGGCTTGATGTTAGGGAGCAGGAGCTTTCAAGGCCTTCTTATAGTGGTGGTATGAATTTACAGTTTGAACTGAAGGATGAGTCTGGTAAGGTTGTTGCCCAAGCAACTACTAAAGAAACTTTAGAACGTCTAGCACAAAAACGTAGTGCTAGGACTGTTAGAAGATTTCAAGACCCCACAGGCAGACGCATAGGCCCTACAAAAGAAAGAGCTGAAGACATTTCTAGAGGCGCTACTGCTCGTCAAGCAATTACTGGTGTGAGTACTGCAAAAGATATTTATACTTCTGATACTGTTATTAGAAGGTCACCAGAATCGCAGGAGGGCGCAAGCGTAAATTATACTTCTGATACTGTTATTAGAAGGTCACCAGAATCGCAGGAGGGCGCAAGCGTAAAGTCCCCTGCTTCTAAAGTGGCAGATCGTGGCACTCCTGGCATACGCCCTGCTGGCCGTGTTAGTGATAAAATGCTTTCTGATAGGCAGAGGGCAATACTTTCCCAGGGTGAAAAAAACCCTTTGCTTCGTGAAGTTGAAAGACCTGCCACCACACCTATACGTTCAACTTTTAAATCTGACTTTTATAGTATTGCAGGACAGCGTGAAAGATTCGTTGCAGCATTTACCGCACCAACTAAGATCTTTCAGGCATTAACCAAGACAGGACCTTTCAGGCAAGGAACTAGTGGGAAGTCTGCTATTGCACCAGAGATACGTGGTAGTGCGCCAGGAGAAATCTTGGAAAGCACACTGGGAACTCCAAAGAGGGCGGCTATTACTATAGCAACTGCTCCATTTTCTTTTGGTAAAGTTAGGGCTGCTGCTAAGGGTGCTACTATGACAGGACGTATTGCTGAGTCTGTAATCAGTCCTGCTACTAAGTCAAAAATATTCAAGAACACTTTAAGATTAGGAGGAGGCTTTATTGCTGGAGAGCGTGTAGCCACAGGTACAGTATCTTTTGCAGGTCGTACAGCTCAAGGAAACGAAGGAGAACTTTATCGTGCTGGGGCTTTTAAAGGTGCTTTGTCTGTTGGTCGTGAGGCAGAGCGAGAAGTTATAGCAAAAGGTGGTATTAGGATTCCTGGAACACAAAAAAGCATTTCTCTTGCAGGAATTACTAACGAGGTAATTCCTGGCAGTCCTGAAATACTTGCTAAATCCAAGTTTTTGCGTGAGACTTTCCCTTCTCTTAACAGGGCTGCTGCTGCTTCTCAGGCACGTCGTGACGCTTTCAGACAGCAGGCATTGGCTAGAGGTCTTAGGGGTCGTGATGTTGAGGATTTTGTAAGGCTTGGTGAGCGTCAGGCTAAGGCTGAGGTCGTGGGAAGTTTTGCGGGTCAATCAATATTTTCTGGTGGTATTGAGCTTGTTGGTCGTCAGGTGTTTGCTAATAGGCTTTTAGGCAGTACGGTTGATAGAAATAAAGCTTTTCGTAAGGTTGCTAAAAAAGTCTTTTTACCACTTATGGGCTTTGGTACTTTAGAGGGTGCAGGACAAGAGTTTATCGTTCAGAGGGCTCGTGGAGATACTAGGCCTAAATCAACTCGTGCTTTTGAAATAATTACAGGAGGACTTTTTGGTGCTGTTAGCGCTCCTCTTCTTGGTTCTCCTATTGCTGCTGCTTCTGCTACTAATCGTAAAGGTACTGCTTTTGTATTACAACGCTTGGGTGACGTGATAGACCCTACTGAGCCTGTTGGTGACATACTGGCTAGTGGTGCTACTCGTGTTGCTGGAAGGTATCGAAGGGTTACGCCTTTAGGGGTTGGTAGTGTTACTCGTGGTGATGTGATAAGCTTTGGAGTGTCAGGACGTGCTGGCACGATAAACCCTAATGTTGCTTCCCGCACTTCTACTAGGACTAACGTGAGGCTTCCAACATCAATTAATACTTTGTTCAATACTCCTATACCTGTAGACCAGAACACCCCAATACCTGTTAATCAGAAAACTCCTGTTACTATAGAATCTGATCCTAGAATTATTGTACCTACTGGTGTCAACCAACAAGCACCTACTAATAATCCTACACAAGTATTTTCTGATGTTAACATTAATGTTACTAATCCTGTGAGCTTATTCACTCCTGTACCTGTTTCCACAGTACAAAGCACTTTCCCTTTGCCTGTACCTCCTTTGTTTCCTTCTGGTACTGGTCGTGGCGGTGGTTCTGGTAGGCGTGGCCGTGTGTATGTTAGGGAATTAGAGGTCGGCCAGCAGTTTGCTCGTAAGATTTTTGGTACTGGTATTTTTGGGGAGTCTCAAGTGCCTAAAACTTTTAAGAATGGTAAAAAGCGCAAGAGGAGTAAAAAATGAATAAGAAAGGACAGGTTACCGTGTACATTATTGGTATTATAGCTATGCTGTTCATTATTGTTCTTGCGGGCTTTTTTGCTCCTATTGGTGTGGATTTTAATAGTAAGATTTATTTGGAGGGTGAGAAGCTTTTGTTGTCTGCTAATGATAGTATTTCTGCTATTGAGAACGTGCAGGTGCGTGACCAGTTGTTGGAGACTGTTGGTTCTGCTCAGAGTGCGACTCAGGATAATATTGAGATTAATGCTGCGTTTTTCAGGTATGGTTGGGTTATTGCTTTGGTGCTTGTTGGCTTGATTATTTTTTTGTTTACTCGTCAGTTATCTGAGTTTCGTGGTGGTTTTGCTTAGTATCTTTTTGTGTTCCTCCCCAAGTAATTAGTGTGTATACCTCGAATTCTGCCGCCCTTCTTCTTCTGGGCGGCTTTTTTGTTTTTTGTATTCTCTAGTATAGAAATATTTATATATTTTATATTTCTTAATATAATATAATATTTATTATTTTTGAAAAAAAGGGTATGGTATGTATGTATTTGTTATGAATAAACTACTACTACTACACCACCCAAAAAAAAGAAAAATATAAGAAATAAAAGAAATAATAAATGAGATGAGGTGAGAGCATGAAAAAAAGAGAAAACTTAAAATTTACAACAACACAAAATAAGATACTCTCAGAGAAAATAATGGAACTGATAAGTCTAACAACACTAGACGAACACGTAAACAAAAGGAGGTGATTAGAATAGTTAGCCCAATAGAAAATGAGAAAAGACTAAGAGAAGAAATCAGGCAAGCAGTAAAAAAAGCATCCGCAGGAAAAGTAATAAATCTTAACAGCCTAAGTATTAGGCTTGGGGAGATGTACGGTTGCAGTTATAATAAGCTGTTAAAGATTGTCAGGCAGCATATTATAGAACGAGGCAATTTGGAGATTGTAGGTATGGAATTAAAGCTTAGAGAGATAAGAGGTGATCTTGATGATATTCCTGTTAGCCCTGATGATGGTATTAGAGAATAATACCCGGCCTCGTTACGAGCTTGATGAGTACATAAAAAAAATCATTAATAGTATTGTTGAGCATAAGATCAGGCATAATAGTGTTAACCATATAGCTACTGATATTTCGGAGATTTATGGTGTTAGTGCTTCTTTTGCTAAGTACGAGCTTTGTGAGGCCGTGAATAATGATTCTAGGGTTACAAGGGTTGGTGATGCTATTTATGCAGCATCATGGGACAAGAAAAAACAAAATGGAGAAATCAAGAAAGGTGATTAGTGTGTCTGATGTTGTTGTGTCTGTGGTTATGCCTTTGGAGCGTAAGAATAAGATTAAGAAGCTTATGCTTGAGAAGTGTTACTATAATAGTGTTTCTGACTTTATTAATTGCGCTATTAATAACTATTTTGTTTTTTTGTCACTGGACATGTCTGCACGTGACGTATTAAAATTAGAAGAAAAAATGATGTGTAATAAAAAAAATAATATTTGCGAGGTATGCGAAAATGGTAGAACAACTAAACGAGTACGACCCACAACAATTTGAAGAAGAAAAAGGTCTTAGTCCTGGCTGTAAGGCTGAGGGTGTTATTGTGAGTATTGAGACTGGTCCTATTAAGAACTATTTGGATAAGGAACAACGTGATAAGTGGAAAGGTTGTATTTTGAAGCCTACTATTAAGGTGTCTGTTGATGTCTTTTATGATGGGCAGGAGTATAATACTGATGAGTTTCTTTCTCATAGTGTTATTGCTCAAAAGATTATAGTGCCTAAAAGTCCTAAGTCTAACCTTCGTAAGTTTTATGATAAGTATGGTAAGCTTCCAGAGGTTGGCATGAAAGTTTTGGTGGAGACTAATAGTAAGGGTTATTGGAAGTTAGAATTATGAATACCTAGTCTGCAACTGTGAGGGAACTGCATAAGCTTACTTGGACGTGGACCTCTAATTTCCATACCTTGCAGTTGCAGGGGAAGAAAAGATTTAACAAGTTTGTACACGAAGTGTTTGAGAATGCAAAATAAGACATCATAAAAATGCTAGAGGATCATGGTGGTTAGTCATAATTATTTCAAGCTGGGATTGTTTCTTTTGTTCTATATAACCTGTACGCTAACCATTAATTACTTGTTTACAGACCAGCATGAGAGGGCTCACGCACAAATAAGTTATCTTCACGGCTGCGAAAATATTAGTATTGAAATATCATTCTTAGGACTCAAGGGTAGTACTATGTGTGTTGATAAGAACTTGTCATATCATTACCCAGCACAAAGGATTTACTTGGATAGTATGAATGAAATAATAGGTTACAATGTTGCAGTACTAATATTTGCTGTTTTGGCCTCTGCGTTTATCGTGGGTATGGCGATACTCCTTAATGGAGACTCTTAAAAAGTATTATATAATAATATGACAAAAAAATTGGTATGAAACGTAAGGCTTTAAGATTCTTGATATTTATAATAATGATAATAGTTTTTGTTCCTATAGCATTTTCTAGTTTAGAGGAGGTATCTCCTGGTATTTGGTTTTGGAGCAGTCCTGGGTCTAATATTACGTCTTCTTATAATATTAGAAATGCTAGCTTTATAAATGATGATAATATTTCTACCAAGCCTGCAGTAAATCTTACGGGTCCTTTTGGGGGACCGACCTATGGTGATGTGTATGTGGATTATGATCTTAGAACTTTTTACAACCTGACAAGTATTAACCTCACAGCTTATGTAGAACAAGCAGCAGGTGGTTTAACTGATTGGTATGCTAAATGTACTGATTCTGAGGATTACTTAATACTTACATCTTATTCAGGACCTGGCAACGTATCAGTATCGCTTTATAATAGTAGTGGGTATACTTGTCCAGTAGTTGGAGATAAGATAAGGGTTACATACCACATAAGGGAGGGTTTGGCTAGATACTATACTTATGAACAATGGCTTACGGTTAACGGAACTCCGACTACGAGCCTAGGAATAAGGTTTTTAAATGATGTTCCGGAACTAGTAAAGAATTATAATTTAAGGCTTTACAATATTAATGATAGTACTACGTACAACCTGACAGTAAATAATTATACAGGCACTCTTAACAACATGACAAGAGGGGTTTATAACATAACTTTTAATGCCATGCATGAATACTTAGAAACTAATTATACTGGCATTACGTTATTGTATGGTGATAACAATCTTACACTTAACATTTCGAGGGTTTTTAATTATTTTGTGGTTGATGAAAAGACTGGCTACCCTTTTGATTTTTCCAACATCACGGCAGGCAAGTTATGGTTTGATGATAATGCTACATATATGGATTTGAAAGTTAAGGGTAGCAACGGAACTTTTTATCGTAACTGTACTGATAAGTTACGCTTAGACCTTGAATACTTGTCTGGGGATATTGTTGTCAGGTTTGTTGACATAAACCTTTTAGATAGTAATATTTCTTTATGTGCTAATAAGGAGGGGGTTTTGCATACTGAGCAGTTAATTATTTCTGGTGTGCCAAAGGTTGCGTTTGTTCAGAACTCTTTTACTAAGTGTTATGTGGTTGCTGATTATACTCGTTTTGCTTATCAGAGTGCTTTGTCTTTGAGGGCTTTCACTATAGATAGTAATTATGAGTTTCGTACCTTGCAGTATGGTAATGGGGTGGTTCTTGGGGCTGTCGATGGAGCAGTACAAAGCGTTATAGATATTGGGGAGTTAGAATTTCAGAATCGTGATTACAAGTTTGATATCGTAGGAGATACTGTTAGCTTTATAAATGATTATGATCGTCGTGAAATGCAAATATTGTATGATAATAATCGTGAGGACAATATTGCTAACAGATTAGTAATTACTCGTGAGGATACTGATGCAGTGCTTTTTGATAAGTCGGATTTTTTAAATCCTAATAATTGGATTGTCATATTTGATTACTCAACTCTTAATGTTACTAACAACACTCTCTTTAAGGCTTCTATCACTAGAGAAACAATTTTTGGAGAGCAAGACTCTGTGAATCGTTACTTTAACATTTTGGGCCGTACAGGGATCTTGAAGTCTGAGCTTGCTTTTGCTTTAGCATTATTAACTCTTTTTTTTGGTCTTACGTTCACGGTGACCAGGCTTACTCTTGGATGGTTTGGTATGATAATGGTTCTTATAGCAATAACCATACTATCCTTAGCAATAATTCAATGGTATATCACATTTTTAATGGCTGCATGTTTTGTAGTCTTAGTAATACAAGTATTATTATTCCTAAGCACTTATTATACTACGGTGGTATGAAATGGCAAATATAATGCAATTATTTACTGGTATGCTCATAATGTCGCTTTTTTATAGCTTTGCGATTACCACAATGGCTCATGCCACAGAAGGCACAGGCATGGCTGATTATGTTACATCAGGCTCTGATCTTGCAGATCGTATAAACCTTGGTAGTACTGCTGATACTGTACAGTCTTCATTAGAGGAACAGGTAAAGATTCCAAATACTAATCTTGGTGCTTTAATGTTTTATTCTGGTAACTTGTTAATGGACTTGTTACTAAACTTTGTCTTCGCAGTGCCTAGTATGATAGCAGTATTATTCCAAGGACTAATGAGCCTTGTAGGTATAGATTTTGTTCTTAGTGGTGCAATACAGGCTTTTTTTGCCTCGCTGTTCTCAATAATTTATTTTATTGGTATCATACAGTTGCTTATGGGTTTGAGGTCTGGTACTGGAGGTATGACATGATAGGAGCTATTGATGCTTTACTAAGCAATATAAACATGGGTTTTGAGTGGACTGTGATGATAGTTTTCTTAGTCGCAGGCCTTGTGTTCATGGCTAAGAATGTGATTATAGGAATGATACTTTACTTTATTGGTTCTGCATCTATCAGCATGTGGTTTTATCATGCTGGTTATGCTTATGGCATACCTTTAACCTTGATGTTCATGTGTATAGTAATACTATCTTTCCTAATATACCTTAATGGAAAGGCAGCTAGAAATGTGGGGTTTGCATGATGAGTAACTTGTTTAACGCAATATTCTTAATACAGTTCATAGTAGTTGTAGGCATAATTCTTGCAAAGATATATAATAGTTTGATGTTTGGAAAGTGGTATACCATAAGGGAGGGGGTATTGCTCTTTGTTGCTTTTATGATTTCTTATGCTATTGGTTTTAGCGTGGTAATAAATTATTCTACAGGCATCACTAGTTTTAATGAGTTAGTCCCTATTACAATGTTTAAAGTAGAAACCTTTTTATGGTTTCTTAACATGATGTTTTTAATAGTTGAATTAATGTTTCATTTTAAGGTTTTGTCAGAGCCGCAGACTACGGGAATATTAACTATTAAGAGGTAATATATAATGGCTGAAATAAAACAAAGGGTATTGGTGTGGGTTGCTGTGGGCCTTGCTTTTTTTGGCTTAATAGCTGGTATGGCTTTCTCTGTTGAGGATTATGAGATCATAAACCTTATTAATAATACTGTTGATGTTTTTGAGTATCTTAACCCTTTGTATTTTGTGGAGGGTGTTTCTGGTGTTAATATGACTTCTGATGGTGAGAACTTGTTTATTAATGCCAATGGCAGTATTGTTATTAATGGTAATCCTGTGAATATTACGAATCTTACTTGGGAGTTTTCTGCTAATCAGTATTGGGAAGACACCGGAACAGTACTACAGCCTGTGAGTACTGCTAGCCAATCAGTATATATTGATGAGAACATTACTGTGGGGGGCACTTTAACTGTTGGTTCTTCAACAAATCATGGTATAGTTCTTGATGGTGATGGTATGGGTGCAGACATAGCTTTTGGTGACAGCCAAGACTTCATAATAGATGGTGATAGTACTTACTTAAACCTAAAACAAGTTAGCGGGACTAACATTATACGTTTTGATGGTACTGGTAATATGGATATTAACCCTTCGGGGTTTGATGGTGGCGGAAAGATCACTGCAAAAGCAAAAACAAACACTGACGACATAGAAACTATTTATTCTGCACAACTAGAAAGATCAGGAGGATCAGGAGGCAACGGCTTAGGACTTGAATACTTGTTCAGAATGGAAGATGGAAGCGCAGCAGAATTTGAAGACGCAGGAGCGTTTCAGTACGTATGGAACAGCAGCACTGATGATAATGAGTATTCAGACTTCAACCTCATAACGCAGTGTGGTGGTAGCATGACAGATGCCATGAGGATTAATTGTAACGAAACACAAATAAACAGTGAAAAAGTAATAGTTAATAACATAACCCTAAAATCATCTATCAACTACGAAAACCAAGTTGTTTGTTATACCAAAAACGGATTATTAGGACACTGCGCTAGTATTGTTAATGCTACTGGCGGGTGTAACTGTGTAGAAAACTAGTAAAATCGGAAAGGTACAATATGTTAGAAATTAACGGTTTGGGTACGCCAAACGTACAAATCAGTAAGACTCAGTCAAGGAAACATTTAAATAATAATTTTTTTTTTGGCAACATTGGCAACTCCTCAAAGCCTTTATATAATTTTTGTGTTAGTATAACCTAAGCCTTAATCGGCTGGGGGTTATGTTATGGAAGAATACAAAGAAAAAGGACAGATTCAAGGGATAATCAGTGCGGTCATACTATTAGTTATTGGAGTTGGAGTCGCAACACTAGTACAAGTATTTGTTGGCGTACTATCAGGACAAACTTATCAATTGTCTGAAGACAAGATCTCTGCGATTACAAATACTACAATCCAAGGTCATGTAAGAGAGGCAATCGTTTCAGGATTTCAAGCTCAAGAGACTACAGGAAGCTACCTACCAATCATAGTATTGGGAGTTGTTATCTTCTTAGTACTCACACTAGTCCTAGGCTTCACCAGTATTGGCGGAGGCATGGGAGGTAGGGGAAGCGCTCTATAAGAGCATTCCTTACTTTTTAGGTGTTATCATGGCTAAGAAAAGAAAAAAGAAGAGATAGAATACTAAAAAGTGTATTCATAATTTTTTGTTTCTTCATCCCAGTAGATGATTCCTTTGTCTACTAGGGAATTTATTGATTTTATCTTGTCTTGGAATGTTGGCACAACAATTATTTCTTCGTTGTACAAGCCTTTGTTTATGATCTGCTTTATTATTTTCTCGTCAGTTATCATCCTTCTGAGTAGTATTGCTGGCCTGTTATTCTTAACGGTTATCGTGATATAAACCCTTAAAGGGATTTTTTCTATCATTCTCAAAACATTTTTTGTATCACGTCACCTTTTGTTTCAAGCATCTTATCCATTACAGCGTCTACTATGGTATCGTCTAGTATTGTTAGGTACTTGTCAAGGTCTTCTTCTTCTATGATATAGTCATTTTTTATCTTGTCGTACACTTTTTCTATTTCTTCGGACTTTTTTGCTTTACCAATCTTTTTTATTAGGCTACAGTATATCCTGTAACTGTTTATTACGTGATACCTTATTTCTCCTACCATTAATTCTACTTCTTTGCTTTCTTCTTCTGTATAGCTTTCTTGTGTAATCTGTTTTCCTTGGTACAGCTTTTTTATTTTTAGTAATAGGTTTATGTATTGAGCGTATGTGTGCCTAACATTTGCTACGGAGTCATAAAAGAATTGTAGGTGTGCGTTCCTGATGCTTATCTGGTCTACTGCTTGATTATTTTCTGTCATCTTTAACACCTACTTTTTTTATGCTTTTGAAGTCTATGTCATACTTTTCTGATAAGTATTTCATTTCCCTGCTGACTTTTTTTAGTGTGAATGCGTACATTGTAAAGCCTACTGCTGTGCCTGCTATTCCTGCCCATGTATTTATCTGTACTGCTACTACGCACCCGAATAGTGTTACTATGCTTACTATTAGGCTGTTTCTTAGGTCTAGTACTTTTCTTGCTACTTCTAGCACTATCCACCTGTATCTTTTGGTGTCTTTTTCTTTTTGTTCTTTTGTTGTTTCATCTGTTGTTTCTTCTTGTGTGTTTTCCTCCAGTTTTATCCCTCCAAATATTTTAGTAGTACTACGTTTATGATTTTGTCGTCTGAATACTTTTTTTGTTCTGGGTTTTCTTTTAGGTATTTTGCTCTTGCTTGGTTTAGTAGTATTCTTGTATCGTTGGTTAGTTTTGCGTGTTTAAATATCATTTTATCATACACAAACTAATAACTATATAAACATTTCTATAATTATTGGAAAAGTTTATATAGTTGTTGTTTGTGGTGTTTATTAATGGGAGACATAGAAAGAAACCTGCAAAGTATCGCACCACTAGCCAGCAAAGAAAAAACCTTCATGGACAAAATACTAGCCAGGCAAGACATAGAAGCAGTAAGATTACTAATAAAAAAAGAAAAACTGAAAAGAGAAGAACTACTAGAAATAATGTACTTGTTAGCAAGCAGCGAACTAAAACTAGTAAATCTTAACGATTGGAGCAGGCACGTCGTGATGAAGTACAGCGTATGGGTAGGACAGTTCGTAAAACTAGCAGAGAGACTATATGATTATAAAGACTATATTGAGGGGATGCACATAAACATTATTGAGAGGATCATCAAGCATAACAAGATAGACACTAAAAAAATCCCTATAATGTCAGTACTAGAACTTTTCGAGGAAAAATCAAAATATCCTGATAGGACACTAGAAATAAATATTACTCCAGAAGCTATAGACGAGTATACAAAAAAACGGTTGTCATCGGAAGCTATGAACGTGTTCGAGCAGTGCGAGCAGATCATGGACCATGATGCTAAGTTTTTAGCAAACCTTTTCTTCATCATTACTAGGTCAAGCCTCTCAGAAGGTGCTAAAGGCTTCACAGACCTCCTAACCACTTCTGCGAAAACACACGTAGAATATCAAGGTCTTGAAGGCTCTATGAAGCATGATGAGAAACCACAAATAATAAAGCCGAGGTAAAAAAAATGTTTAATCCTTTTATAGCAAAAAAGTGGGCTGTTATAATACTAACACCAGCAATTTCAGCGTTCATGTTTTACATAGGGATTTATTATTATGGCCTCACAGGAGGTATAGCTTTTGTTTTTGTTGGCATGCTCCTAACATCATTATTAACCATTATGTTGCTTAAAAACCCTTTCACGGATATTGTTGAGGGGAAAGGTGTCTTAGCGTTTGCGTTTTCTTCTACAGGGATTTGGCGACCTTTTGTTGTTAAGACTGCCCCCCCTTTCCTTTTTGGCACGGTTGCAGGTAAGAAGATAAAGGACATTTTTGATAGGAAAGCAGCGTTTTCTCTTACTAAGCCTACTGTAGTATCAAAGCCTTTAGAAAAGATTACTAAAGGCCCTAATGCTGGAGGTATAAGGATAGAGATTTCTGAGGAGGATTATAATAATTCCCGTAATGCCATGTACCATTGGCCTATGCTTATTTATAACGAGGCCATTGGTTCATTTATTCCTAAGCAGTACTTTATGGACTTGGAGCGTAACGCTTTTGCAGAACATAGTATTTTGTTCTTGTTGAAGGAATTGCAGGACTTGTCGTATAATGTTAAGGATTTTGGCCGTCATGTTATTGACCAGTTAAGGCCTAAGCTTAAAATCTCTAATAGTATTATTTTTTGGATCTTGCTAATTCTTGGTTTGGGTGTTGCTGCGGTGTTTTTCGGTCCTGATCTTCTTAGCATGATTTCTGGCGCTGCTGGGCAGGCTGGGCAGACTGTTACTGAGGCTGCTGGGGCAACACAGGGGGTTGTGACCCCTGTAGGATGATTTGGAGGTTGTTAGTATGGAAACAATGGATATCATGGTATTGATTGGTATTATTATAGGTATTACGGGTGCTACTTTGTATTTTTTGCTTTTTAAGATTGTTTGTAACCTTAAAAACCGTAATATTGAGGACATCATAGAAATGACTAAAAACTTGTCAGCAGAAGATTATAAAAAGATGCATCTTGAAAAGTTACAAAGAAATATTAATCGCAACAATGAGATTTAGTATCTATAAGGTGTCGTACCATGGGAGCTTCTGGTTATCACGAGTTAGAACTTATTAATCCTACACAGTACCGTATGAGTATCGTGGTGGATTCTGGACAGTCTAGAAGTTTTAACATGCTTTTTAGGATTTCTAAGGCTGCACTAGCACGTAAAGGTATAAGGATTTCTCAGGGTGTTAGCGATGTTAAGAAGATCAGTGAGTTCCCAGTGGACACTAATTATTATCGTACTCTTGCAACATTTCTTAATAGTGTTATTAAGGAGGCTGAAAAGTTTCATAAGGCTAAGGGTATTATTGTGCAGTCTTCAATGATGACTGATGCTTTTTTTAAGCGTGATAGTAAGGGTAACTGGATGGTTCATGTTGTTTTGGAGGGTGATTGTGTTGACACACGCTGAGTCTGTAAGTACGAATCTTAAAATTTTGATAGTTATTATGGTTATCTTAATTATTTTCTTGGTTGCTTCTTTGGTGGTGCATCTTGTTAGCTGAACACTTTAATTATTGGGTTTATATAGGTACTCTTTACTTGGTATTTCTTGCTTTTCAGGACTTGAGAAATAATATGAATGTTGATGGCAGGCTTAACTATTTTATGATGGGTATTACTATGTCTTTATTGTTTTATGTTGATCTTACTTTGTGGTATTTCTTGTCAGTTTGTGGTGTTTCTGTGGTTGTATACTTGGTTTTTAAGATGACTAATGTTTTGGGTGGTTCTGATATTAAGACTATTTTGTGGGTTTTTGTTGGGTTCATGCTTTTAAATCCTGTGGTGATGTTGGTGTTCTTGTTTTATTTGGTGTTGCTAACCATTATTTATGGTGTTGTTAAGTCTTGGATAAAGATGGAAAAAGCACCATACTACACCGTATTATTATGCAGTTTCTTCCTCACAGGAATTCATAAAGGTTTATACTGGTGACTCATAAAAACCATTAAATAGGCAAAAGATTAAGAAATTGTTTATATGAGAAAAATATTATTGTTGTTTTTGATTGTACTGCTTTTT
>Ga0180433_10006139_pt1 | contig 15887 bp, 15 predicted proteins | sample SS_ome_8_FD_132980 | JGI IMG/M metagenome (GOLD analysis project Ga0180433, IMG submission 132980) | Hypersaline lake sediment archaeal communities from the Salton Sea, California, USA - SS_1_D_1 metaG | ecosystem: Environmental > Aquatic > Non-marine Saline and Alkaline > Hypersaline >... | reverse complement strand
TTCCGCCAGGGTTGTCGGGATGTTTCTCACGGTGGCATCGTCCTCCATGGAATAGACCATCTTGATGTCTCTGTCACCCGCCTTGCGGCTGATGATGGCCCGTTTACCCTTTTTCAGTGTGGGCTTAAATACATAGTATTCATCGGGATTGACCACCCCTTGCACCACATTTTCCCCCAGGCCGTAGGCGGCCGTGATATAGACCGCATCTCGGAAACCGCTCTCCGTATCAATGGAAAACATTACCCCGGAATAGGCTGAATCGCTACGTACCATTTTTTGAACCGCGATTGAAAGGGCAACATCGAACTGTCCGAAACCCTTGTCATGCCGATAGGATATGGCCCGGTTTGTGAAGAGACTCGCAAAGCACTTTCTGCACGCATCCAGTACGTTTAATCTGCCCCGAACATTCAAAAAAGTGTCTTGTTGGCCGGCAAATGACGCATCCGGCAGGTCTTCGGCCGTAGCCGATGAACGGATGGCCACATCCAAGTCGATAAGACCCTGCCCTTTAAACTGATCTGCCAACTTGTCATACGCAGAATAGATCGCTTGTGTTAGATCCGGTGGAAATTCCGAATGGACGATGACTTCTCTTACTTTTCTACCCTTCCTCATTAAGTTATCGAGAACGGCGGTGTCCAGGTCCTTCAGTATTTTCTTAATCTCATCTTCGATCCCTGCATATTTGAGAAAGTAGCGATAGGCATAGGCTGTAATGGCAAAACCGTTGGGGACTTTAATCCCCTGACTGTGCAGCTTTTGGTACATTTCTCCAAGAGACGCGCTCTTACCCCCAACCAAAGGAACATCCTCGATACCGATTTCATTGAACCACAGAATGAATTTCTTTTCCGTTCCTCCTGCCATCAGCTTTCTCCTCTTCACACGAAATTAATGGTCTTTCCGTCGGCTTGCTTTCCCCGAGATCCCTTGTTTCCATTGAAAAATAGACTACATAGCTTACCATTAATCTAATTTATTGTCAATTATCAAGATTTGTTCTAATAAATTCAAAAGGTCCACAAGGATCATTTTTTTGAAACCCCCGCAAGAGCGCTGACCGTCCATGAGCTCTCTCGCAAAGGGACGCCGGGGATTGTAAAACGGGGGCGAATCCCAAGAACTGTGTCCGTCAAGAAACGCCTCAAGTTCTTTTTAGGAGAATCTCAGATTCAATGGAGGATACTTCCATGCCGGGACAGAGAAGACCTTTCATATATTTGGATCATAACGCAACCACCCCGGTGGATCCGGAGGTCGTAAACGCGATGATGCCCTACCTAAGGGAAGAATTCGGTAATCCGTCCAGCGGCTACCTACTTGGCCAAAGGGCCAAAGCGGGTCTCGAAACGGCACGAGGAGCGGTGGCGGACCTACTGGGATGTCAGGCACGGGAAGTTGTCTTCACCTCAGGCGGCAGTGAATCAAACAACATGGTTTTGAAGGGTCTCATTGATTTCAAGCGGCCGGAAAACTTTCATATTATCACCTCGGCGGTGGAGCATCCCGCCGTATTAAATCCTGCGCTATTTCTGATGGAGCTGGGGGTTAAAGTGACAGTTGTTCCCGTGGATCATGGGTGTCGTGTGGACCCGGAAAGCATCCAAAAAGTGATCTCACCCAAAACCACACTGATTTCAATCATGCTGGCCAACAATGAGACAGGGACCCTCCAACCCATCCCTGAGATTTCAAGAATCGCAAAGGCTCACGGGGTTCCTTTTCACACGGACGCCGCCCAAGGGGTTGGAAAGATAGGCGTGGATGTAAATTCATTGGGCGTGGATTTTCTGACGGTTGCCGCACACAAGCTCTATGGCCCGAAGGGCATCGGCGCATTGTTTATTCGAAACGGGCAGCGCCTTACTCCCCTGATTCACGGTGCCGCACAGGAGCGCGGAACGCGACCCGGAACAGAAAATACGATCCTCAGCGCAGGGCTTGGCGCCGCGTGCAGAATTGCAGGAAAAAGGTTGAAAAGCGACTCTCAAAACATGGAAACACTCCGGAATCGCTTGCAGACCCTCCTGTTTCAAAATTTGGATGATATCGTCTTAAACGGTCATCCTCAAGAGCGGCTTCCGAATACCCTTAATGTGAGCATCCCCGGCATCGAGGGGGCGCGGATACTCGACGGACTCCCGGACATTATGGCCTCCACGGGCGCCGCATGCCATGACCGGTCCGTGAAGCTTTCTCACGTCCTTTCCGCCATGAAAGTTCCGCCCAAAATCGGCATGGGAGCGCTCCGGTTCAGCCTCGGAAGACACAACACCCCTGAACAGATAGAGGCGGCGGCGGAGTCGATCATCCATGCGGTGAAACGCATAAGAAATGGGAGAAAGAAATAGAGGAAAGCCGGCCTTTCTGCGTGTTGACAGGTTCAAAGACAATTTCGCTGGATGCGCAAGCATTCTGCCGTGCTTGGAGTCGCTCAGGCCCCAATGGTCCCCACTAAACCACGTTTTTGAACGCATCCGTTCCGGCGCCACACACAGGACAATTCTCAGGCGGCGCATCTTCAGCGACATAACCGCAAACCTGGCACACGTAATACTCGGTCTGACGGTCGGACAGCATGTCATTCATGGCCTTTTTGTAAAGGTCTGCATGCATGCTTTCCACATCCCGGGCCTGGGAAAAGGCCTTCTCCGCAGCCTCCATTCCCTCCGCGTTGGCATCCTTTATAAGCCTGGGGTATTCATCGACATTGGCCCTGATTTCATTTTGAAAGGCCGCTTCGAGGTTCTCCTCTGTGGAACCGATTCTTCCACGCATCAACGTCAAATATCTTGTGGCATGGACAGATTCCGCCTCTGCCACCGCCCTAAAAAGTCGTGCGATCTGAGGATAGCTCTCCTGATCCGCCTTTTGAGCGAAGGCGCTGTTCCGCGCATAGGCTTTAGATTCACCGGCAAACGCATAGGCCAAGTTTTTCTCGGTCTTTCCCGGCATAGCTGATTCCTCCTTTGACCTAAAAAGAATTTTTTCGAGACCATCATTCTTGAAAACGGTGCTTTTGACCCCCGGCACTAGCCGTTGGAGTTTAATCTGTGTTCCCAATCAAATTCACGTGTTGTGACGGCATCTTCCATCCGCTGAATCCGACGTTCCAGGTGATCATATCTCCGCTTTACCCGGTCGACGGCCCCTTTACGCGAAGAAACATAGCTGTCGTAAAACTCCTGCTGGTCATCCGTTTCGATGCGCACTACCGGCTCCGGCTTCATCAACAACGCCGCAAGGAAGTAGAGGCCCATAATGGGCCAGAACCCGCTGAAAAGAAAAACGATGACCGTGAGCGTTCGCACCCAAAATACGGATAAATCAAAGTATTCAGCGATGCCGCGACATACGCCCAGAAGCATACCATGGCGGGAGCGATACAGCCCACCATGCAAAATATTTTCGAATCGTTTCATAATTGCCGACCCTTTCTGTCACGATCTAGAATAATTGTCTCCAAGGCCTCCACGCGATCTTCCATCCGCGAAAGGCCTTGGTAGATCTCTTGTATTGTTTTGGTTTCCTCTGCCTGAAACTTCTGGTCCTTGCGCGAAAACCCGCCCTTTATGATCTTAATCGCCATCAGAACCGTACTGCCGATAATGGCCAGCGCCAGAACCGAACCCCCAAAAATGATTGCTAAAACCAAAGCTGCATGCATGATTGAATTCACTCCTTATTCCTGGTTTCCTATCGGCCCGGCGCTTTGATATAAGAAAGTACGCTCCGCCGGCACATCATTGGGTCGCAGGAGTCCGTTCTGATGATTGTTTCTCATCTTTCTTTTCGTGGAAAGATTTCATTTTTTGAAGTTCCTTTTCGATGTCCTCATCAACCGAAAGCGTGTTGAATTCCACTTCGATCGTCGGCTTTTTTCCGAAATTCACGAGATCAGCTTCCGCCTCCATCCGCTCAATGCGGTTTTCCAGCTCTTCGAACTTAATTACGGCTTCGGAGCTGTCCAGGCGACGGATTTCCTGTTGGGCTCGCTTTTTCTTATTTGCGTGGATGTGACGTTGTGCGAGGATACGTTGTTTTTCGCGTGCGGATCCGAGCTTATCCTCGAGCTGCTGAATGTCTTGATGATACTGCTCCGTTAGGGCTTTCAATTCAATCCGTTCTTTTTCGAGTGATTCCGCCCGCTCGCCATACCGACGTTTCTCCACAAGCGCTTCCCGTGCCAGATCGTCTCGACCCTTCATGACTGCGAGTTCCGCCCGTTCTTTCCAGAGTCGCTCGCGGGATCGAATTTCATCCAGTGCACGTTGGGCCTTTTTGCTGTTCGCAATCACCCCGGCACAGGAGGCTTTGATTTCAACCAGCGTGTCCTCCATTTCCCGGATCATTAATTTGATGAGTTTTTCCGGGTCCTCCGCCCGATCCAACATGGCACTGATGTTGGAACTGATGATATCTCGAAATCGTGTAAAAATTCCCATGATCTGTCCTCCGTTTCTCTGAATTTTTTCAAATCGGTAGGCAGAAATTGTGCCAATCGGCATGGACTCCCAAAAGACCCAGAAAATTCAGGCCTTTTCAGGCTTGACCCTGCTGATGCCTATGTGGTATTTTTAACCTAACATTAGCAATTTTAACTATTAACTTACATTACCAACCATGAAAAATCAATCACCGTCTCTCAGATATCCCACCGAATTTAGATCCTCCCCGGGAGCCGCCGATGCCCTCGGACAGTCCGAGGTTTTCTTGGAGTTTCAAGAGCATCTGTCCCGCGTTGCACCCATTGACCGACCCGTTCTTTTGTTGGGTGAGCGCGGCACCGGAAAGGAGCTGGCAGCCGCCAGGCTTCACTTCCTTTCAAAACGGTGGCAAGGTCCTCTGATTGCGCTCAATTGTGCCGCCCTCACCCCATCGTTGATCGAATCCGAATTGTTCGGTTATGAAAAGGGGGCTTTCACCGGAGCTGAAACACGGCGGACCGGAAGATTTGAGGCGGCGGAAGGAGGAACGCTGCTCCTGGATGAGATCGGCACCGTTCCTATCGAAGTACAAGAAAAGATATTGCGTGTTGTGGAGTATGGGACCTTTGAGCGGGTCGGAAGCTCTGATCGTATCGAGGTGGATGTGCGAATCATTGCCGCGACCAATGCGAATCTGGTGCGTCTCTCATCAGAAGGTCGCTTTAAGCAGGATTTGCTCGATCGACTCTCTTTTGAGGTTCTTGTTCTACCAACGCTTCGGCAGCGGACGGAGGATATTCTTCTGCTGGCGAACCATTTTGCAGTTCGAATGGCGTTTGAACTGGGTCGAGAGCAGATACCCCAATTCAGCGATGCAGCCGTCGCTTCGCTTGAATCCTATTCCTGGCCCGGGAATGTGCGTGAATTGAAAAACGTGGTTGAACGCGCGGTTTACCGGTCGGATTCCTCCTTGATCACCGACATTGTTTTCAACCCGTTTAGGGCTTTTTCCCCTGAGCATTCTCTGCCGGAAAAAGAAGGGGCATATACGGCGAATGATCCAATGTCCATTGAGGACCTTGCGGGCAAGCCTTTTAATGAAGCCGTCCAAGAATTGAAGGTCTATTTGCTGAGACGGGCACTTAAACAGGCAAGGCACAACCAGCGAAGAGCGGCACGCATTTTAGGGCTCACGTACCATCAATTTCGGGGATTGTATCGCAAACTCAGCCAAGAGATTGAGTAAATCCCCTTCGATATGTCCGTATCCGGGGCACCCATTTTCCGCTGGGCATATCAAAGAACGGACGAACCGATTTTACTTTTGCAGTTTTGTTTGCGGCTCACCGCCCAAACATGGTAGTAAAAACTTTCGATCGTGATTGAAAAACGGGCGCTGCATGTCTTCCCCCGCAGCAAAAAGAAGGACGTCTCTTCGCGAATCCCTCGTGAGATCAAAATCGAAGGAGGTGCCGGTTTAGGGGTTCAAAAACAAGGCGCTGAGATCTGTGGATTCAATTCTTTAGATTGTTGAATTGTTGCGAAAGGAGCATCACAAAATGAGTCCCCATGAAGCGGATATAAAGCAAATGCGGGAACAGGCCACTTTGATTTTTGACGCAGCGCTTCGGGCGGTGGATCCGGAGGAAGCCGTCTTTCGCCATGTAAAAAGGAACGGAGACACCGTTGAGATTGGGGATAAAATACTGCATCTTAACCACTATGACAGAATCCTCGTGGTGGGTGCCGGCAAAGCGGACGCCCCCATGGCCAAGGCCGTGGAAGCCATCCTGGGAAAAAGAATTACAGACGGTGTCATTGTCGTGAAGGAAGGCCACGGGCTGCCTCTTGAGCACATTCAAATTCATGAGGCCGGGCATCCCGTACCTGACAGACGTGGCATTGCCGGTACCGAAGATGTCCTTTCACTCATAACCGGCGCTCGAAAAAGTGACCTGATCATTTGTTTGATTTCCGGGGGCGCATCAGCATTGCTGGTGGCGCCTGTGGCGGGTGTCAGCCTTGAGGCGAAGCAAGAGGTTACGCGGCTTCTTTTGGCGTGCGGAGCAACCATTCACGAAATCAATACCGTGAGAAAACATCTCTCCAGAGCCAAAGGGGGGGGGTTGGCACGCCTGGCCCATCCCGCCACCCTGATAAGCCTCATCCTTTCCGATGTGGTGGGAGACAATCTGGATGTCATTGGATCAGGGCCTACCGTCCCCGACTCCAGCACCTTTCAACAAGCAGCGCAGGTTCTCAAGGGCTATGGCATTTGGGATCAGGTTCCCCATTCCGTAAGACGGCACATCGAAGGCGGCACACACGGAAGGGTGGCTGAAACCCCTAAACCGGGGGACCCCGATTTTGAAAAAGACGCATGGGAACTTGTGGGCACCAATCTCCAGGCACTCACGGCTGCGAGTGAAGAAGCGGAGCGGCAGGGATATCGACCCCTGATCCTTTCCGCAATGGTCGAGGGAGAAACGCGGGATGTGGCCAAAGTGCACATTGCCATCGCAAAAGAAGTAGTTTTATCAGGCCATCCGATTTCACCGCCGGCGTGCATTCTCTCCGGAGGAGAGACCACGGTCACGCTCCAGGGCAAGGGAAAAGGCGGACGCAATCAGGAGTTTGTGCTGGCATCCGCCATCGCCCTTGAGCGGGAAAAACGCATTGTCATTTTGAGCGGTGGGACAGATGGGACGGATGGCCCAACCGATGCAGCCGGCGCCATCGCCGATGACACAATCTTGGCGCGGGCGAGCAAAAAAGGCCTCGATCCCTTGGATCACTTAAAGCGAAACGATGCCTACCCCTTCTTTCAGGAGTTGGGTGACCTATTGATCACAGGCCCCACCCGCACCAATGTAATGGATGTTCGGATCGTTCTGGTGGGAAAGGACTGAGCCGGGCGACGACCACCTTTGCCATCGGGCGCTCCGCCTGCTTCTCGGCTGAGGATCTTCGCGGTGCGAGGGTCATTTGGGCCAGGTCATCGGGGAGCACAAAACGCTTGAAAGTGATCGAGATTTGACGATCATTTTTGCATCTGCTTCAGGGTCGTGCCGCCGGGAACGCGGCGGCACCGTGTGTTCTTTGGCCGATTGCCGGAATTCTTGTGCGGATTTTATCGAAGGAGGAAACAGTGAGCTTTCGCAAATTGTTTGAACCCAAAACCATGGCCGTCATTGGCATTTCTTTAAGCAATGATCGGCATCCCGCCAATGTTGTCTGTTACAAAAACCAGCTCAGATATCCGGTCAGGGTCTTTCCCGTTAACCCGCGAGGGGGGATGCTGCAGGGAGAAAAGGTATTTAGAAACATTTCCGAGGTTCCGGAAAAGGTTGATCTGGCAGTGATCGCCGTTCGTGCCGAGCAAGTTCCGGATACTGTGAAGGACTGCATTGAGGCTCACGTAGCGGGTGCGGCGGTGATCTCGGGAGGTTTTTCTGAAAGCGGTCGTAAGGATTTACAGGATCGAATTGTGGCCATCGCGAAGGAAGCCGAGTTCCCGCTCATTGGGCCGAATTGTCTGGGCATCTATTCTCCCGCGTATGTGGATACTTTTTTCCTTCCAAGTGAACGCTTTGTGAGGCCTGAACTCGGGAGCGTGGCCGTCATAAGCCAGAGCGGAGGCATTTTGGTCGATCTCATGGTCAAGTTTGCCCAGGAGGGTGTAGGTCTTTCTCTGGCAGTCAGTATTGGCAATAAAGCCTTGATCCGAGAGGTGGATTTGCTTCGGTACTTGAAAAGAGAAAACAGGACAAAGGTGGTCGCGTTCTATGTGGAGGGGTTTGAAAAAAATGAAGGTCGGGATTTTGTCTTGGCCGCCGGCGAATATCCCAAGCCGGTCATTGTCCTTAAGGCAGGCAAAAGTCCCGGCGGAACCCGGGCTGTTTCCAGCCACACGGCATCACTCGCCGGAGACTACGAGGTTTTCTCAGAGGTGCTCTCTCAGTACGGCATCGTCGAAGCCAAAAACGAATTTGAGATGCTCTCTTTCTGTGAGTCCCTGAGCTGCTATCAAAAATCTATTGAAGGTAAGATCGGTATCATTACCGGAAGTGGCGGTCATGGCGCCCTGTCCGTTGATGTGTGCGCTGATCAAGATCTTACCGTCCCGAATCTGACGGCTCAACTCCAACACGCAATTCAGGAAAAACTCTCACCCAGCATACAGTCGATCGCCGCTACGGGCAATCCCATCGATCTCACGGGAAGTGCGGTGGATGATGACTTTGTCGCGGCGGCGAGTGTATTGAGCGACTCGCCGGAGGTTGACTGTGTGATCGTTTTGCTTTTACCCTATTTGCCTGGAATTACTTCGGATCTTGGGGCAAGGTTGAGTCAGGTCTCCCGCAGAGCCGGCAAACCCTTGGTGGCCTATGTACCGCACGTGGAGAAATTTCGAATGCTGATTGAGGGTTTTGAACTCAACCAGGTGCCTGTATCCCCATCCATCGAGGGTGCCGTGCTTATGACTGAGGCCATGAGGAGGTGTCGGCCATGCTGAAAAAAGAGGCAAGAATGATCTTCGCTGCATCGGAAAAAATCGGCTGGGTTCTGGAACCGGAAGCCAAACGTCTACTGTCTCTCTCCGGAATTGACATTCCTAAATTTCACTGGGCCAAGAGTTTGGAGGAATCTATTCAGTTTGCGGGAAAAATTGGTTATCCCGTTGTGGCGAAAATCGTTTCGCCAAAGGCGCTTCACAAATCCGATCTAGGGGGAGTGGTCGTGGGGATAGACAGTGATAAAAAATTGACTGAGGTCTATCAAACTTTTAAATCCCTTGAAGGTTTTGCGGGCATCTTGGTTGAGGAAATGGTTTCCGGAATCGAGATGATCGTGGGAGCCAAATTGGATTACCAATTCGGCCCAGTGATCATGTTGGGTATGGGGGGGACGGCGGTCGAAATATACCGGGATACCACCTTAAGGATGGCGCCTCTCAGACAGCAGGACGTCACCTCGATGTTACGGGCGCTCAAAGGTCACAAGTTACTTAAGGGCTACAGGGGCTCCGCATCTTTGAGTCAAGCGGCATTGGCCAAAACACTCATGGCCTTTTCAGACTTAGTTATGGAACTTGGCGAGTATTTCGAATCTATGGATCTAAATCCGCTCATGTGTTCGCCGAAACGGTGTGTTGTGGCGGATGCCAGAATAATGCTTAAAAGAAAAGAGGACAAAAACGAGTAACCGCACACGTTCAGGGTATCGGGGCGATTGTCCGATCCCGGTTCGGTAAAACTGCGGCGCCGGGCACGCCGCTCGGGGGTTAATTGGCTTTCTCGATTCACTTTCCCAATGCGGCTTCACGACTCGACGATGCCCGGAAGCTTTTTTAGTGTGCCAAATCAATATCGCAAAAAGGAGGCTACCCAATGCATTATGACACCGGTCTTCGGAATTACACTTCCAAAAGGCTCGAGGAAATCGAATCCGCCGACATCCTTGTGGGGATCCCATGCTATAACAACGAAAAAACGATCGCCCATGTGATTCAAATGGTCACACACGGCCTTGCCAAGTATTACAGGGAACAAAGGAGTGTAATTTTTATCGCCGATGGGGGTTCGACGGACGACACCCGGGAAGTGTCGAAGGACTTCGAGATCAAACCCTGGCAGGAAAAAATTATCTCGATCTACCGGGGTCCGGGCGGAAAAGGAACCGCGCTTCGGTCTATCTTTGAAGCGGCGGAGCGACTCAAGGTTCGGGCTTGTGCGGTGGTGGACTCAGACCTTCGGAGTATCACGTCGGATTGGGTTCAACACCTTCTTGACCCGGTACTCAGCAATGGCTATCAGTTTGTTGCACCCGTCTACCTCAGACACAAGTATGATGGGACCATCACAAACAACATCGTATATAACTTGACCCGCGCACTTTACGGCAAGCGCATCCGACAACCCATCGGGGGTGACTTCGCCGTATCCAGGGATTTGGCCAAGTTCTATGTCACGCAAGATGTCTGGGAAACGGACGTCGCACGATACGGAATCGACATCTGGATGACGACAAACGCCATTACCCAAGGCGTTCGGATTTGTCAGTCAAATCTGGGCGTTAAAATTCACGATGCCAAAGATCCGGGTCAGCATTTGGGGCCCATGTTCCGTCAAGTCGTCTGGACCCTCTGCTATCTGATGGAACGTTTTGAGAACTATTGGAAAGGGGTTGTGAACAGCGAACCTGTAGAAACCTTCGGGCATGAAGGATATGTGGAGCCGGAGCCCGTCCACGTGAATCTCGAGGGGATGATAGAGCACTTTAAGATCGGCTTCCAACAGTTTTCTCCCCTCTGGAAGGATATTTTCTGCGAGACGTGCTTCGGGGAGATCCGGAAAAGTGCGGAAATGGAACCGGATAACTTTTATTTTTCGACGGATGCCTGGGTTCAAATCCTTTATGAGCTTGCAGCTACCTTTCATGCTTGGAGTGTCAACCGTTACAAGTTGATTGATGTGATGACACCGCTCTATTATGCGAGAGTTGCCTCATTCGTTCGACAGACCTGGGACATGTCATCTCAGGAAGCCGAAGAGCTCGTTGAGGAGCAGGCAATAAAATTCGAAACGCATAAGGACCATCTGATTCGTGTATGGGACGAGAAGTTCGCTCAGAAAGCAAGCGCATAGATACCGGTATCTCGCATCCGCAATAGTCCTTTGTCCCGAACAAGACCGGGTTCTTAAGTTAGCGGCATTGTCACGAACGCTTACAACAGACGGAGGTTATTCAAAAAAGCAAAGCGGAAGCTGGTCGGCCACGATTAACCCTTCCGTGGTGGGTATGATTCTATCCCCTTTGACTTGCAGCAGCCCCAAATGCTGCAATCTCGAAAGCACGCGGACTGAAAATGGGTTGCTTTCAATCTGTTGGGCCTCAAATCCGTCGCGGGTTCTCAGGCCGAGCGCAATACATTCCAGTTTGATTTGTTCGTCCGTCAAGTTCTCGCATCCTTCAATCGGTGCCTTTTGGGCTTCCAAAGCCAAACAGTACTGCCTGACGGAGCTCAAATTCCACCATCGCGTCCTTTCCTGAAACGAATGCGCTGAAGGACCGAGGCCCAAGTACGGCACGTGGTGCCAATATTTTAAATTGTGTCGAGAATAGTATGCCGCTTCCCTGGCAAAATTTGAAACCTCATAGTGAAGATACCCATGATGCTCAAGCATCTCCGATGTGGTCATGAAAAAAGCGCGCGCTTTCTCCTCGTGCAATGGTTTCATCAACCGCTTTTCCGTCATTTGCCAAAAAGGCGTTCCTTTCTCGAGGGTAAGCTGGTAGCAGGAGATATGTTCGGGTTGCACTGCCAATGCGTCTTCCAGCGTTTTGATCCAGCCCTTCAGGGACTGCCCTTCGATACCGTAGATGAGATCTATCCCAACATTGGTAAATCCACAGGCTCTCAGATTTCTGAGGGCGCTTAAGGCATCTTCGGCCGTATGTCTCCTGCCCAAGAAAACCAACTCCGGTTCATCAAAAGACTGTACGCCTACGTTCACCCTGTTAAAGCCCAGCATTTTAAGATCTCTTGTTTTTTCCAGCGTTAGATCCCGCGGGTTTGCTTCAATCGTGAGTTCGGTATCTGAAGCGACGTCAAAGTAACTGAAAACATACCTTAATATCGCTTCGAGTTCTTTGACCCGAAGTGACGTCGGAGTTCCGCCACCCAGGTACAGGCTATCAAACGATTCGAATCGGGTTTTGTAGCGCGCCATTTCCTTCCTCAACGCCGCCAACCATCTGGGGACGAGAGAAAGGGATGCAATAGAATAAAATTTGCAATAAGGGCACTTTTTTTCACAGAAGGGTATGTGTATGTAAAGGCCGGGATGCTGGAATAGGTTCACGGTTGTCGGCGCTCAATTCTATAGTGGAAAGGAGAAATTCCCGGCCGGAGATAATATCCGGGATGATGGATACTTACACGAACTGTCCGCTTCATGCGCCGACTATTTCGATTCTGCTTTGAACACGGCCACAAAAGCGCTCTGAGGGATTGCGACCGAACCGATCATTTTCATTCGCTTCTTTCCCTTTTTTTGTTTTTCAAGCAGCTTGCGTTTTCGGGTGATATCCCCGCCATAACACTTGGCTGTCACGTCTTTTCGAAAAGGTGAGATGGTTGAACGCGCGACGATCGTTCCGCCGATGGCACCCTGAATGGGAATCTTGAACATATGCCTCGGAATTTCTTCTTTTAGCCGTTCACACGCATGAAGCGCGCGGTGTCTTGCGCGATCTTTGTGAACAATCTGAGAAAGTGCGTCCACTCTTTCTCCGTTCACAAGAATATCCAACTTCACGAGATCATCCTCTCGGTAATCAAGAAACTCATAATCCATCGAACCATAGCCCTGGGTTACGGTCTTCAGTCGATCATAAAAATCGTATATGACCTCGGCCAAAGGCATTTCAAACCGCACTTCGATTCTACCGGGCGTCGGATAATTGAATCGGGCATTTACACCTCTTCGCTCCAAGCAAAGATCCATCACTGCGCCCATGTAACGCTCGGGGATAAAAATGCTTGTGCGAATAAAAGGTTCCATCGCCTTTTGAATGGTGACAGGATCCGGATAGTATAAGGGATTGTCTACCCGGATGGTTTCTCCGTTTGTCAATAGAAAATGGTATTCTACTGTGGGGACCGTCATGATGATGGATTGGCCGAACTCCCGCTCCAGTCGTTCCTGAACGATCTCCAGGTGCAAGAGGCCCAGAAAGCCACAGCGAAACCCCATGCCCAGGGCCGCGGAGGAATCCTTCTGATACACCAGTGCCGCGTCGTTCAGTTTGTATTTTTCGAGTGCGTCAACGAGGCTCTGATAGTCTTCCGAGGAAACAGGGTAGATAGAAGAAAAGACAACGGGCTTCACCTCCCTGAAACCCGGCAGAGGTTCCGAAGCCGGGTTGGACTCCGACGTCATCGTATCGCCGATCCGTATGTCACTGACCGTTTTAATACCGGCGATCACATAACCCACTTCACCCGCGCTGAGGATATCCTTGGACACCCTTTTCAGCCGAAAGATACCCACCTCTTCAACTTTATGGACAGCGCCGTTGGACATGAGTCGGATTGTATCGCCGGGACGAACACTGCCCGAAAAAATCCGCAAACTGACAATCGTTCCGCGGAAAGGATCATAATTTGCATCGAATATCAACCCCTTCAAAGCTTCGTCGGTTCGACCTCCGGGTGCTGGAACCTGCGTTGTAATCGCCTCCAGCACCGCCTCAATACCGGTACCATTCTTGGCGGAGCAGAGAATAACGGTATCGGAATCAAGACCCAGATCCACTTCGATCTGCTCCTTCACCGCTTCTATGTCTGCAGAGGGGAGATCGATTTTGTTGATAACCGGAATGACGGTGAGATTCTGTTCCATGGCTGCATAAAGATTGGCCACAGTCTGGGCTTCTACACCCTGTGCGGCATCCACCAGAAGAAGCACGCCCTCACTCGAGGCGAGGGCTCGTGAGACTTCATAGGAAAAGTCAACATGTCCCGGGGTATCAATCAAATTGAGTTCAAACGCTTCCCCTTTGCTGTTGATATAAGGGAGCGTTACAGTCTGGCTTTTAATCGTGATGCCCCGCTCTCTCTCAATGTCCATGTTGTCCAAAATTTGATCCCGAAAATTTCGATCCTCCACGAGATGCGTCAATTGAATCAGGCGATCGGCAAGGGTCGATTTCCCGTGGTCAATGTGGGCTATGATACTGAAGTTTCTAATTTTGCTCATCCGATACGGTTCCTATGAATGGTCGGCTTTGAAAAGATCCACCCGGAGTCCAAAGAAACCGGAAGATTTCCGACCCGAGAGGAAAGTGTTTGTAAAACAGTGGGCGGCATTTGTCAAAAGAATCATGGACAAGAAAACGCCCCTTCCGGGGCAGCCATGCGGACGGCCCCTCATTCAGTCAAGCCGCTTGCCTCAGCCAAATCCACGCTTCTGGCGGGAATATCAGAGGGATGAATTAAGGGTTGTGGCGTCTCAGGGTGGGCGTAAAACCTTGTTTTTGGATTGTTCGGTGTCGCGTGGGCTTTTTCGCAGCGCTCCAAGCGGCAAGGGCTCACGCAATGCCGGAAAAACCGGTGAACTGGTCTTTACCGGGATCCATGCTCAGGCCGTATTGGTCTTTACCGTTGAACTTGAACGCAATGTGTGAAGGATCGATGGTACCGTCGGCGGCCGGGTTCTGTTGAACTTTGAAATAAATGGTCGCCATGAGCGTTTTCGAATCGTATGTCACGGCGTCTGGTATGGGCGCAAGCGTTACTTCAGTATCCAAAATGGTCATACCAAAATTGTATGCCTGTCCCGGCCCCCCACCGGTCGTCCGGCTGATTGACCAATTGAACGGGTTCTCAACGGACGTCCGGTCCATTTCCTTGTTAAACTGAAACTTCATGGTAAAGGTTTTGGTGGTGTCGGCGGTTTTCAAGTAAGCATCCAAGGCGGAAACAGGGGTCTTTGCCGAGAGGCGATATTTGAAGGTGCTGCTGAAATAGGCGAACATCAATTTGGGTGGGTCCACTTTATACATATAACGACTCAATGTATCTGCCAAATCGGGTGCTTCCTGTTTAAGGGACGCTACGATCTCCTCAGCCTCCCCCATTTGGCCGAGATCGGCATACGCATATCCAATTTCAGCATAGGCGTCAAAAAGATCGTTTTTAAGTGTTAGTGCCTTTTCAAACTGGCGAATCGCCTCTTCGTGGCGCCCTTTTTTACTTAAAACAAGACCCAACCCATAGTAACCGTTCGGCTTTTCCGATTCAAGACTTCGTACCCTGTTGAACTGACTCTCCGCCTTATCGAACTCACCGGCATTCAAGTATGCTTGCCCCAAAGAAAAATAGTTGTTCGCACTCGGATTGATTCTCACGGCTTCTTGGTACCGACTCGCCGCTTCTTGGTAACGTTCGTGGGAGAAATAAAGATTTCCCAGGTTGACATAAGCATCCTCTCGTTCCGGGTGCAGTCTGATGGCCGTTTGATAGGCTTTGATGGCATTTTCCGAATCATTCATTCTAAGGTATGCATTTGCCATATAATGAGACGCATCAGCCGAATAGGATGATAAGGGTGAAAGACCGATTGACCTACGAAACTCCTTGATTGCGGTTTCGTAGTCTTGTTTCATATAGAGATCGATTCCCCTCGATAGGGCACTGTTCGCCAGGGATTCCAATTGGGAAGATTGTTCAGCGGCTGAAAGGAATATGTTCGTTTCGGTAGTGATACCCAATGTGTTCATGCGATTCAACTTCGCCCAAAGAGATTGCTTTGATACCGTCAATATCGGTTATTTGCTTACTATTCTTTAGCTTCTTTCTGTGCCCTGCTCGAAGGAGCGCATTCTTGTGCAAGAAGACACGTTACACTGAATCCATTCTCATTCAGCAACCGGGAATGAGGCAAATAA
>Ga0180433_10006138_pt1 | contig 15892 bp, 12 predicted proteins | sample SS_ome_8_FD_132980 | JGI IMG/M metagenome (GOLD analysis project Ga0180433, IMG submission 132980) | Hypersaline lake sediment archaeal communities from the Salton Sea, California, USA - SS_1_D_1 metaG | ecosystem: Environmental > Aquatic > Non-marine Saline and Alkaline > Hypersaline >... | reverse complement strand
TCCGTAGATATCCAGAACGAAGCTGGGAACAAGGTTATGGTAAAACTGAATGCCTTTGCCTAGAAAAAATGGAAATAAAAGAGATTCAATTAGAAGTCGATGGACTCGAACTTGTCGGCGAGCTTCATATTCCATCTAATTATAAAATTCATCCTGCTCTGTGCATCTGCCATGGTATTCCGGCCACTCCCCCCGATCCTACAGACAAGGGCTATACACTGCCTGCGCAACGCTTTTGCCATGCTGGCTTCATAACTTTAATCTTTAACTTCCGGGGGACAGGCAGGAGTGAAGGTAATTTAGATATCCTGGGCTGGACTCGAGATTTGCAGGCTGCCTTTGACTTCCTCTACAAGCAGAAGGAAGTGGATAAAGCCCATTTCTGCCTGCTAGGCTTTAGCGGAGGCGCAGCGGTTTCCGTTTATGCCGCAGTTCATGACCCCAGGGTATCTTTGGTAGCGACCTGTGCCTGCCCCGCCGACTTTCGCTCTCTTACTCAAAGAGAAACGACTAAGGACACCATCCAACATTTTCGCCAAATCGGGGCAATCAGAGATAAAGATTTTCCGCCTTCCGTAGAAGAATGGGAAAAGGGATTTGAGGCCATCACCCCCATCAATTGGGTCAACAAGATTTCACCCCGGCCCCTACTTCTTATTCATGGTGACGCCGACGAACTAATACCCCTAGACCACGCATATAAGCTTTATCAGAAAGCAAAAGCGCCCAAAGAGCTCAAAATATTACCTGGTGCTAAGCACAGAATGCGTCTGGAGGAATCAGCAATGGCTTTTGCCCTAGACTGGCTAAAGGCAAGATCTTAAATCGGATTGCTTACTCCAGCCATTATAGGATCTGAGCGAATTGAGGTTGCTCAGGCTGCGCGTTCGAAATGTGATAGCCTTATAACATTCTTTTACTTTCTCGTAAAAGTCCTGCATTGTGACCAATGAGCATATTTCAGAGCCTTCGGATTAGCGGACCTTGGGGCAGACACCAAAGGCAAACTTTTTCCTTCCAGTGTCCATAGAGGAACATACCTGCGCTATCACATTCAATATGTCGGTATCAACAGATTCACGCTCCACTTCTTTTACCAGCACGAAGCCCCTTACGTTACCGTCTTCCTTCAAAGCGGAAGGCATTCCATACGGTTTAAGAGTCGTTTGTATCGATTACCCCTCCTATACTCGCGGGTCTACCTCTTTCGGGCGGCAATGACCACAAAACCTCCTTCTCCATAACCTTCTTTAACAGGTTCGATGGTAGTTATGATACTCGGATTCTTGAATATTGTCTGACAGGTTTTAATGCGTTCAAATCTTAATTCTTCAAGCCAATCCCAAACTTGTCTGACAGCATAAAAATTGGCGTATTGATAGAATTTACTCTCTTTCTTTTTTGATTCGTACAGTGCACCAAGAAAACTCCCTTTATCAATCATGCCGATAATGCTATTTCCTCCCGGCCCGAGCACTCTTTTTACTTCATTGAGCGCTTCTACAGGATCCTGTATAAAGCACAATGTTGAAACCATTAGCACAAAATTAAAAGAGGAATCTTCAAAGGGAAGTTTTTCGGCCCTCGCTTTATAGACTCGTATTCCACGTTTTCGTGCTATACCTGCCATTCCTTTTGCAGGCTCCACCCCCACATTAATACCAAGAGCAACTGCAAATCTTCCTGTCCCCACTCCAACTTCTAAGCCATCATTAGTCGCCGGAACAAACTTCTTTAAAGCCAGGACTTCGGACTCGTAAGCAAATCTATTTGCATCAAACCACTCATCGTATTCCTGAGCATATTTATCAAAGACTTCAATATTATTCACAATTACTTATAAAACCGTGAAGGAAGGGATTCCTTCACGCCCCGTAATTCTACACGACTCTACGCGTTTAACTGTTTCTTTAAGAAGCTATATGCTCTTTCGCCTTTCCTCAACAACTTGAACAATTCACCATTTGTTAACTGGGTAACTATTTCATTTTCTTTCATATGGTGGTCACTGAAAGATAAAATTCCACCTGGTTTCAATATTCGATGTAGCTCCCTTAGTATCGAATCTGGGTTGCTTAAGTGGTGAAAGGCATCGTACAATAGAACGGCATCTAAGGTATTATCCGGCAAGCCTGTTGGGCAGTCGGAAAGAATGGTTGCCACATTTGTCAGGCGCTTTTTTAAGACAATATTTTGAACCTTGCGAATTGCCAGTGGATGAATATCCAGAGCATAAACTTTCCCTGACTTTCCTACCAATTTTCCGAGAGGTACTATATAACTCCCGGGGCCACAGCCATAATCAAGCACCTTAAATCCCGGTTTTATCCCAGCCGTTTTCAAGATATTCTTGCGGGGCAAGAAGAAATCGCGAAACTTGTAGCCCAAGGACATGAATCTGAAATCGAAATCAGACATCGGTTTATCCATGACAGTTACCTTTGCTATTTTAAGAAACAATTTTTGCAACGTTTGTCAATTTTTAACATTTTGCCGTAGCATGCTCGCAAATGCAAAATATGAGCTTTATATACGGGGCGACTAGCGGGGTAGGACAGATATAAGTTGTCAGGCGATGGCTCAAGCAATCACTTTTCGGCAATAACCAGCATTTCAAAATCTTGTGTTGTAAGTTTATCACCTCTCGAAAAGGCTCCTAGTTTTGCACCATAAATCTCAATCTTCTTAAATCCAAGCGATTTTAATAACCATGTTATTTCAGAAGGTACATAATATCTTTCATTACATTCTAGTTCTTTAATATTTCCAAAATCATCTGTAACGGTAGTAATATTAAAATCCCGAAAGGTTATTAAGTCGAAGGTGTTGTTTTTATATGTCGCATTCCCTTCACCTGTCGTTTCCGCATGAAATTCCTCAATTGAATTAAATAAAGGAAACAGCCCATTGAGTGTCGTAAATATCAATTTACCTGGAGATTTTAAGGCATTGTAGACATTTTTGAGTATTTCATAATTCATTTCATCGGTTTCCATCAATGGGAAAGCTCCTTCACAGATCATGATTGTCAGATCAAACTCATTCTTAAATGGCAATTTCCTTGCATCATGTTTCTGAAAGTCAATATGTAGGTTTTGCGCTTTTGCTTTTTCTTTTGCTCGCTCCAGAAGTGATTCTGATAAATCAATTCCCGTAACCCTGTATCCCCTTTTTGTTAATTCAATCGCATGCCTGCCAGTGCCACATCCGATATCAATAATTTCCAGCGACTTATCATAAGCTATTTCTTTTTCAATGAAATCACACTCGCCAACCGTACCCTGTGTAAAGCTTTCATTATCATATTTTTTACCGTAATCCTCGAATACAGATTCATACCACTGTTTCATATTTATCTCTCCGTCGCCCGGCTTACCCTTCCACAAAACCCCATATGCCCGAATTCAATTCGGATATACTCATTCCAGTCCAATCTTTCAATCAGCTATGGCCATGCTTTCTAAATCAAATCCAATGGTCTGCTTTTTTAGCTTGGTGTAACCAAAGTCAGCCCTTCACCTTACCGGCCCATTTTATCAGCCAGTACTCGACGCTATCGGCCAAAGCCAGCCAGCTAGCTTCAATGATGTTAGTGGAGCTGCCTACCGTCCGCCAGTTTTCTCTGCCGTCGCTGGATTCAATCAACACCCTAACCTGGGCTGCCGTGCCCGCGGTTTCTTCCAGAATGCGTACCTTATAATCAATAAGCTTAATAGCAGACAGGTCAGGATAGAATTGGAGGAGCGCCTTGCGCAGAGCCTGGTCGAGGGCATTGACCGGGCCATCGCCCTCAGCAGCCGTATGGACTACCCTGTTATCCACCCTGACCTTGATAGTGGCTTCTGATAACGGCTCTTCTTGATTTCCTCTGGTAGGCGGACGGCGGCGTTTCTCCACCACAATCATAAAGTCAACCAGTTCAAAAGGTGGCCGATAGTCCGGCTGAGCCCTATGGAGTAAGAGATCGAATGACGCCTCGGCAACATCGTATTGAAAACCCTGGTTTTCTAATAGCTTAATCTGCTTCAGCACCTCCTCTATTTTCTTACCTTCAGGGATAGGTAGTCCACGCTCCTTAGCTTTAAAGATAATACTTCCCTTCCCTGCTAGCTCAGAAATGACAACGCGAGGCTGATTGCCCACTAAATTCGGATTTATATGCTGGTAGCTATCTTCCCATTTCATTAAGCCTGATACGTGAATCCCGCCCTTATGGGTAAAGGCATCATCACCCACATAGGGAAGCCTATCATAATGAGGCATGTTAGCCAGTTCGGATACGTAGCGAGAGCCCTGGCTGAGCTTACTTAGCTGTTGGTCAGTAACACAGTCAATGCCCATCTTAAGCTTCAATGCTGGTATGATAGAACAGAGATTTGCATTGCCACAGCGCTCACCATAGCCGTTAATGGTACCTTGAACCTGAATAACCCCCGCTTCCACGGCAGCCAGGGAGTTAGCCACAGCAAGCTCGGCATCATTATGTGTGTGAATGCCCAAAGGCACAGGGCCTACTTTTTTAACAGCTTCAATAGCCCCCACTATCTCTTGCGGCAGGGTACCGCCATTGGTATCGCAAAGAATCACGCATTCCGCACCAACCTCAAATGCCCTCGCCACCACCTGCAAGGCATATTCAGGATTACCTTTATATCCATCAAAGAAGTGTTCGGCATCGAAGAAAATCCTCACCCCTTTTGCCCTGAGATAACTTATGGAATCTGTAACCATGTTCAGGTTTTCTTCCAATGTTGTCTCCAGAACCTGGGTTACCTGCTTATCCCATGCTTTTCCTACCAGAGTGCCCACACTGATTTTAGCTTCAAGCAGGGCCTGGAGGTTGCGGTCTTCCTCCGCCCGACATCCCATGCGTCTGGTACTGCCAAATGCAACCAGAACGGAATGTGCCAAGTTCAAATTCCGTGCTTTAGCGAAGAACTCAGTATCTTTGGGATTAGAGCCGGGCCAACCACCTTCGACGAAATCAATGCCCATCTCATCCAGCTTCTGGCAAATCTTGAGCTTATCCTCGACAGACAAAGAAATCCCCTCCTGCTGGGCACCATCCCTCAGAGTGGTATCATAAAGATGTACTGTTGCCATAGATAATTTCTTTAACCTTTCACTTTTTGAGCAATCAAATCACCCATCTCCTTCGTTCCCACCCGAACCTTGCCCTCTGACATTATATCGTAAGTCCGATAACCTTGCTCCAGCACAGCGAGGACAGCGTTTTCTACAGCTACAGCTTCGGTTTCCAGGGCCAAGGAATAGCGAAGCATCATAGCCGCGCTCAAGATGGTAGCAATAGGGTTAGCCAGATTTTGTCTCGCTCGACCGGGAGCGCTACCATGAATTGGTTCATACATGCCGAGGGTTTTTCCCTTGGGAATTCCTGCCAGACTGGCTGAGGGAAGCATGCCCATTGAACCAGCCAGCATCGAAGCCTCGTCAGTTAGAATGTCACCAAACATGTTTTCCGTGACCACGACATCTAGGTCAACAGGACGCTGAATAAGCCTCATAGCACAGGAATCAACCAGCATGTGTTGAAGCTCAACGTCGGGGTAGTGAGCAGCAATTTCTTGGGCAATCTGACGCCACAGCCGGGATGACTGGAGGACATTAGCTTTATCCACCGAGGCCAGCTTTTTACGCCGGTTTCGAGCTAACTCAAAGCCCACCTTTAGTATACGCTCAATTTCCATCTCGGAATAAGCCAGGGTATCAACTGCCTGCCTTCCCTCCGGAGTTTGCCATTGCTCCTTGGGTTGCCCAAAGTAAAGTCCACCAGTTAGTTCTCTAACCACTACCAAATCCACTCCCTTAACCACCTCTGGCTTGAGATTGGTAGAATCCACCAGCATAGGAAAAACTTTCACGGGGCGCAAATTAGCAAACAACCCCAATTCTTTGCGTAAAGCCAGCAATCCGTCTTCAGGGTGGATTTTGGCCTGAGGGTCATCCCACTTAGAACCGCCAACTGCACCCAGCAGCACTGCATCACATTTTTTACACATCCCCAAAGCCTCGTCGCTAAGAGCTGTGCCCAACGCGTCTATGGCAACGCCACCTATGAGACCATCATGGAGCAGAAAGCTGTGTCCAAATTTCTCACTCACGGTGCACAAAACCTTTAGCGCCTCGGCTATTACCTCAGGGCCAACACCGTCGCCTGGTAAAACTGCTATATCAAATTCCATACAATGCACCTCTCATTCTTCGCTGTTTATCATGGGAGCCGCGCTTATTATGACAAGTGTTAAGTTCATCACAAAAGCCTCTCGTTTTTATCCAACAAAATAATATTATCGGCTACCGTATCATATGAATCGCCCAGTGTGAATATGATGATTTGGTGTTCGTCAGCCAGCTTTTTTAAAAATCTTAGCGTGTTCGATAGTCGAATTGAATCAAAATTAACAAAAGGGTCGTCCAGCAACAAAGGAGGCCTCTTATCCCCAAATATCATTTTTACCAAGGCCAGCCGAAAGGCTAAATAGAGTTCATCAATCGCCCCGCCACTTAATTCCTCGGACCTAGTCCAGTCTCCTTTCTCATCTGAATATACCCACAACTCAAAGCCTTCTTTGTTGATTCTCACTCGTTCATATTTGCCATTGGTAAAAATCGAGAGGCAGTTCTGAATCTCATTTTCTAAAATTTCGTTAGCTGCCAAGAATGTCTCAGCCCTGGCCCTGGATATAAATTCCCTGGCTAATTCGTAAATCTTTACCCTTTTATCCTCTTGCTTCAAAGCCTTCTGAAGACTTTCCACTTCCTCTTCTAGCTTGATTTGCCTTTCAGCATCAATTTCCCTTTCTTCAGCTAGCTTAACTACCGCTTCGCTATATCTTTTTCGTTTTTCAAACTCGGCCTGCTCTTTCTCTAAACCACGAACTTTACTTTCCAATTCGATATATTCTTCCGGGCTCAGTCGCGTCTCCGTTAAGTCCTCAGTAAGTTTCGCCTTCTCTACTGCTAAATCCCTTGCTATTTCTCGTTTCTGCTTGTCGAAATCTTCCACCGTCTTACCCCTCAACATCCCTTTAAGTTGAGCTTCTAAGTTAGTTTTTTCTTTAAGTCTAAATATAAAATTCTTTTCTTTCTTATCAAACTCTCCCACCGTGTTACACTTAGCTTCAGCCAGCAACTCCTCCTCTTCCTTACCAAGTTTACCAAGAGCCAACTGCATGTCTTGAATGCGTTCCTCAATACCTGAAATACTGGTTCTATCTCGAATAAGGAAAGTTCTCGCCCTTATGGTTATGACAAGAAAAGCTGCGCCCAAGATTGCTAAACTCAAGAAGTATAAAGAAACAACCAAAACTCCACTTATCCCGCCTATCAGGGTTACTAGCGCAGTAGCCATGCCGCTCCCCGAACCCAGAAATCTTACAGATTTTCTTCTGTTCAATTTCTCCTTCGCTTCAGCTAATTCCCTTTCCCGCATAGTCAGATGCTTCTCAATATCCCCACGGCTATTCTGGATTGCATCGAGCTTCCTTTTTAATTCCGAGACTTGCTGCTCGGTTTCAAATTCTTCGATGTATCTCAGTGCCTCGTTTGCATTGCCAAGCTTGGTCATCAGTTCATTTATCCCGACAAGTAACTCTTCCAGCGCATCATACTTTTGTTCTAAATCCTTTATGGATGCCTCGATTTCCTTACGTTGTTTATTCTTCTCCAGCAAAGATCTGAACTTTTCATACTCTTCCTTAATCCGAGCCAGTTGCTTCTCCACCTGCATCAGCTCGATCTTTTGAGCTTCCACTCTGGAGACCTCGTTCTTGACCTCATTATGCCGCTCCGCAATATCTTGCAGCTTGGTCTTGAGACTGGCCAGTATGCCGGGATTTTTTGAAAGTTTATCCCGTCCTCTCTTCATATCAGCAATTCTGCTATCCAATTTCTCTAGCACCTGCGAGGCAAGTGTGCTTTCCTTACCCCCACTCACAACTTCCTCCAAGCTGGCAGTAATTTCTTTCTCACCCGATGATATTTCAGTTATTTGTGATTGCCGAATACAAGACGAAGATAAAAAAATTTTGTCAGATTTGGTTCCCAGTAGCTTGGCCATTTTTTCTGACACCTCTCTGAAGGTATCAAGTTCTTCCTGATCTTCATCTTCAATAAGCCTGACAGTTCCTCTATCAAAATCCTTCTCCAGCCAACACTTAATCCCTTCTCCCTCAAATTCGAGGCTGGTCTGATATTGCCTGGTTGAGCCCCAGGAAACATAATCTCTTATCTCCTTTGAAGTGCTCTTAGGGTTATAGAAAAGAGCAGCGATAATACCCTCAAGCAAAGTGGACTTCCCCATTTCATTCAGGGGTCCTTTAACCACATTTATCCCAGGGCTGAAATGAGCCTTAAAATCAACGAGTCTCTTGAAGTTTTTAAGCTCGATCCTTTTTAACCACATTATAGGACTTCCTTACCATCCAGAAGGGCTATGCCATACTGAAGAGCGTTCTCAGCAAGTTCTCTCGCCTCACCTTCCGAGTCCTCGATTTGACCCTTCATTAATTCAACAAATCTATTCCGAATTAATCGCCCTTCATCCACTGATATTTCCACGGACCGAGCATGAGATTCATCTATAATATCAAGATGGAAAAATTTCTCTCCCAATTCAGCTTCCAATTCCTCAGGATTTCCTATTAGTTCAGCATTGCGAAGTCCCCTCAGTGTGACTTTTCTTATTAAATTTGGATTTGCCTCCTCAGGGATTCTCATTTTTAGCGCCGCCAGTTCTTCTATTTCGCTCATGTCTATGTCTAGTTCGCCATAGTCACGTAGTCCAATCTCTCTGGGTTCAACCTTAACCTCCCCGGTATCCGAAAGATTGACGAAAAGCACAGCACCTTTCTCCCTCTGGTCAGGTATCCACTCCGGTGGGCCGGAATACCAGGCTGCAGGCTCTTTTGAACACCCGTATAGCCGATGCCAGTGCCCCAGCGCCAGGTAATTCATGCCACTGGATTGAATTTCCTCCAGTCTGAAGACATGGTCATCCTCCGCTGTCCTCCCCGGGATATAAAACGATCCATGCGCCAGAGCGATATGGAATTTGCTTGAGGTCAAAGGCTCGAGCCCTTTCAAGGGGCTCACGTGAGACCTATTACTTAGATTCGGTTTCCCATATACCGTTAAATCGAGGTCTGGATATTCCTTGCAGGATATATGCTCTTCAGTGAAAATTTTGAGATTAGGGCACTTCCCCTCAAAGTCAACTTTCCTGTAAATTGACGAGGAATCGAGAGAATCATGTGTGCCAGGGATAAGGCAAACTGGAATATTCTTCTCCTTAAGTAAATGAAATTGCTCCACTACTAAATCTATATTTCGTTGTGGCTGCTGGTTAGCATCGAACAGGTCACCCGCAATTAAAACAATGTTTGCCCCTTCATTTATAGCAGTGGCTATCACATTCTTGAATGTAGTTCTCAGCTGTTCTCGCTGAAGGTTGCTCTTATTCCCCAGACCTGAGAACTTCGTCCCGAGGTGAATATCAGCAGTGTGCAAAACTTTGAGCATAACTAATATCCTTTTATGAGAATGTTCCCTAAGATTATTGAACCACAGTCCTCATTGATATCGCTGCGCCTCGATAAATTGGGGCTCATGGTGATTTTATTAGCCCTGAATCCTGGGGAGCAGCAAAATATCTGGGATAACTGCAGTTTTTATTACGAAGAGCAAACACATTACTGCTCCCTCTTTTTTACCGCCAACAGACGATTTAGAGCATTCATGTAAGCCTTGGCACTGGCAACAATGATATCAGTGTCAGCACCACGCCCGGTATAAGTAACACCATCACTCTCTATCCGTATCAAAACCTCCCCGATGGCATCAATTCCCTCGGTAACCGATTTAACAGTGAATTCCGTGAGTCTATTAGGTATGCCAACCAGACGATTGATAGCTTTATACACGGCATCCACAGGGCCTGCCCCCAAAGCAGCATCCGCTAAACTCCGTCCATCTGGTCCGATCAGTCTAACTGTAGCCGTAGGGAGACTATGGTCGCCACAGGAGACTTCAATATGGTCAAGATGGTATGCCTCCGTAACAGTGCGCAATTCCTCGGCTATCAGGGATTCAATATCTCGGTCTGTGATTTCCTTCTTCTTATCCGCCAATTCCTTGAAGCCTTGAAAGGTACGGTTCAATGCTTCTTCGCTCAAAGTATAGCCAAGCTCAGATAGCCGCTCCTTAAAGGCATGCCGTCCACTCACTTTACTTAGCACTAAGGCACTCGAGGGGATGCCCACCGATTTGGGGTCAATAATTTCGTAAGTGATGGCCTTCTTAAGCACCCCATCCTGATGGATACCTGACTGGTGGCGGAAAGCGTTCGCTCCAATGATAGCCTTGTTAGGCTGGATGGAAAACCCGGTAAGCTCACTCACCAGACGACTTGTACGATAAATTTGAGTGGTATTAATATTGGTGGTGAGATTAAAAAAGTCCTGGCGAGTTTTTAGAGCCATGACAATCTCTTCCATAGCAGCATTGCCAGCTCTTTCACCGATGCCGTTAATAGTGCATTCAACCTGCCGCGCACCCACCCTTACTGCCTCCAGGCTATTAGCCACAGCCAATCCCAAATCATTATGACAATGTACGCTGATCACAGCCTTATCAATGTTGGACACGTTGTCCCGTATGTCCTGGATTAAGCCACCAAAGTCCTGGGGAGTAGCATAGCCTACGGTATCAGGTATATTAACCGTGGTTGCTCCAGCATCAATCACCGCCTCCAGAATCTGGTAGATGTAAGCAGGGTCAGCGCGACTGGCATCCATCGGTGAAAATTCAACATCATCCAAATAACTCTTAGCTCGAGCCACCATTTCTCGAGACATAATGAGAACCTCATCCCTGCTCTTCTTAAGTTGATGGGCAAGGTGAATATCCGAGGCGGAAAGAAAGACATGGATGCGAGGATGTTCGGCTTCTTTAACCGCCTCCCATGCCCTATCAATGGCTTTAATATTGGCTAGGGTCAGAGCACAAATTATGGGACGTCTAATCTTCTGGGCAATAAGGCGGACAGCCTCAAAATCTCCAACTGAGCTGGCAGGAAAGCCCGCTTCAATAACATCAATGCATAGTTTATCCAACTGCCTGGCTATTTCCAGCTTTTCCTGGAGGTTCAAGCTCGCTCCCGCGGCTTGCTCACCATCTCTTAAGGTAGTATCGAAAATGATGACCTCTTCCATGATTCTCTCCTTCAATAAAGTAGGTAATCTCCGTTACTTCTGCGGTGGACTTTACCCTGACTGCTGATTCTACTTTTATTTCCCTAAATCCAGATAACACATTAAGAATCACATAGTCTTCGAAGCCCTAGCCAGGAGGTCTTTTTTCAGTTATGATACAGTAAATAACATCTGCACTTAAAAAGCATGCCCGCAACTACACAGCAGACTGGTTTTTATAATGCGACAACGATGAATAGGATAAACGCCGAAGATAAATTTGTCAACAACGGCCAGATGGCTCTAATAATAGATAACTACGACTCCTTTGTTTACAACCTGGCCCAATATGTGGGAGAGCTGGGCTGGGAACCTGCAGTATACCGCAACGATCAGATTACTTTAGCTCAAATTGAAGAGCTATCCCCCAGCCATATCATCATCTCGCCAGGACCCTGCACACCCCTGGAAGCCGGCATCTCCAATGAGGTCGTCCAGCACTTTGGAGGAAAAATCCCCATACTGGGAGTATGTTTAGGGCATCAATGTATTGGCTACAGCTACGGCAGCAAAATTGGCCGAAGCTTGCCGGTCCACGGCAAGACTTCCCTCATACAGCATGACGGTATAACTATCTATCAGGGCTTGCCCAATCCTTTTCCGGCAACACGCTACCACTCTCTAATCATCGAAACTGAAAATATTCCAGCCTGTTTAGAGGTCACTGCCAGAACTACTGAGGGCATAATAATGGGAGTGAGACACCGAGATTATGTGGTGGAGGGAGTCCAGTTTCATCCCGAATCCATCCTCACTGAGGTAGGGCATGATATTTTGGCTAACTTTCTTGGTATTACCCGGCCGGTTTGGAAGTGAGATAGCATTTAACTGACGTGAAGAAACATCATCGTAATCCTAATTTATTAACACCGACGCCGCTTGTCATTGCCAACGAAGTGAAGTAATCTCGACGGTAGGGTATTCTTGGGAATTGCTTCGGCAATTAGGTACCTCGTAATGACGAGCAGAATTGAAAACATGGAAGAGATAATTTACCTCAACGGTCGACTTATCCCTCGCTCTATGGCTAAGCTGTCTCCTTTCGACCATGGCTTCCTCTACGGATACGGCTTATTCGAGACCATGCGGGTTTACAACGGCCATATCTTTCGACTGGACTCTCATCTTACCCGCCTTCGCTGCTCTGCTGAGAGCATCGGACTGACGCATAGCACCCTTACCACAGAGGAGGGGAAGCAATCTTTAAAATTCGCCTGCATGGAGACCCTGGAAGCTAATAAGCTCAGGGACGCCCGGCTGAGGCTTACCGTATCAGACGGAGAAGGCGACATGACACCTGACCTGGGCACATGCTCCAATCCTACCGTTTTAATCACCGCCCGAAATCTTATTCCCTCACCACCAGAAAAATATGGAACAGGCTTTAAAGCAGCACTATCCTTCCTGCGCCGCAATAGCCAGTCGCTCTTATCCCGATTAAAATCCACCTGCTATATGGAAAATATCTTCGCCCGCATGATAGCCAAGGCTGCTGGATACGATGAAGCCATCTTGCTCAATGAACAGGGATACCTTGCCGAAGGCAGCACCACCAATATCTTCCTGGTGAGTAATGGAAAGCTCGTTACACCCTCTCTTGAAAGTGGCGTCCTGCCTGGAATCACCAGAGAAGCGGTTCTGGAAATAGCTCGGGCTTCAAACATCGAAACCCAGGAAAGACACGTGGAGCTAAAAGAGCTAATTGAGGCTGAAGAAGCCTTTGTTACCAACTCGATACTGGAGCTTATGCCCGTGACCTGGCTTGATGGCAAGCCCATCGGCACAGGCAAACCTGGTCAGCTAACTAAAAAATTGATAGTCGCATATAAAGACCTAGTACAAAAAGCCACAGTACGCAGGACGACAACGTCTAGACACATTGACTAAATATGCATCGAAGTATACGATATACTTTACGAGCGAGCTTTAACTATCATGGTTCGGCGCGGTGGATTTCCAGAAAAATTAATACCACCGTCGAAATAACCTCGAAAGGTTGATATTATGCTTGAATATGCTCCTACTGGAATCCCTGGCGCCGATAAAATTCTCGGAGAGAAAGGAATACCAAGGGGCCACAGTATCCTGGTTGCCGGAGGGCCCGGCAGCGGAAAGACCACCTTTGCTATCCAGTTTCTGTATAAAGGAGCTACGGAGTACAACGAGCCGGGAATCTATATCTCACTGGATGAAGACCCCGAGGACGTGAAAAGGAACATGTCGAAATTCGGGTGGGACCTTGGCAAGCTTGAGCAGGACAAGAGACTCGCCTTCATCAATGTATCTCCGGTCAGGGTGACTTCATCAGAAAAGGCTGGACTCATTCAGCTAGGAATGAAGGAGTTCAAGCTTATTAAGCTGCTAGAGGCAATCAGAGAAGGCATAGATGAGGTAAAAGCCAAGAGGGTGGTCATTGACCCCATTACTATCTTCACCCTCCAATACCCAGATGAAGTTGAACGCATATACGCTATGAGAGACCTGATAGCTGATTTTAGAAAAACTGGCTGCACCAATCTTTTAATCTCCGAACTAAGAGGCACAGGCTTAGAAAGAGAGCATCAATTCGAAGAGTACCTGGCACAAGGCGTTATCCTGCTGCGCACCGTCATGAAAGACGATCGGTTAACAAGAATGTTTCAGGTAGAGAAAATGCGCGGACTGGAGGTTGACAATCAGCCACGCCCGTATAATATTACCAGTAGTGGCATAGAGGTGTATCCTACACTAACCGTGTTCAAGTAGGGAGAGGGCAGGATGGAGAAAAGGGGATTGTCATTAGCTGAAATCCAGGATATACCGAAGGAGAGCTTGATTCTGCTGTCAGGCCCTCCAGGAGCTGGAAAATCCACTTTTTGCCACCAGGTTGTGCTCAATGGCCTGGCCATGGAAAAACCAATCGTATATGTAACTACCGAGCACGGCCCCGCTGAAGTCATAGGTCTTCTCAAAGAAAAAGGGTTGGGGGAGCTAATGCCTGGGGCATTGAGCTTCATTGATGCCTTTGGCGAGACGGTAGGTGTAGAAACTCAAGAGCAGCAGGACACGGTAGGTGCCAACTGTGAAGACCTGAACAGCATAAGTATGGCAATCGCCAAACTGCAGGAGAGAATTGGCAGGCGGGCCATTCTTCTTTCCTTTGATTCGCTGACATCACCCTATCTTTTTAACAAGGAAGAGGTATTCAGGTTCATAAGGCTCTGTCTGGCAAAATTCGCTTCTGAAGGGAACTCGGTACTGGCTTTAATGGATGAAGGCTGCGGCAAAGAAGAAGACCTCGGAGCTATGATGAGCGTTGCTGACGGCATCATCAGAATGGAGATAAAGGAGAGTTCGAGGGTAATAAATGTTGTGAAGCACCCGAAGGTGACACCGACAAAAGTTGAGGTTCCAGTGACTGTTCCCCGTCGTGCAATCTGCTCCGTTTTCGATACGGAGTATGTGAGAAGAGAGGCGGAGATGGCTGCCCTGGGATTAGAAGTTACTTTAAGACAGGAAGTCGGGGACTACGTTAACATCGCCTGGAGAGACCTCGTATTTTGGAGTGGCATGCTATGGGATCAGAAGAGGTTCCCGACGATGATGTATGAGCTAACCAGGTTTTCCGAGGACCCAAGTAACTACAGCTTTAGTATGATTTCGCTACTTCCTTGGCACAAGAAACTTCTTATGAAATTATTCTTTCCAAAAAACTTCAGCAGGGTTCAAGACATGAGGAAATGGATTGAAAAGGTCTGGAAGCCTGCATTCACACAATGGAGAATTGGAACCATGGAATATCTTGATGGCATCTCTAAAACAGACGAACACTACTTCAGACTACACGAGAGTTATGAATGTTGGGGTTTGGAGAACGTCGGGACTTCGCTGGGGATTATGAAAACTGCCATGATGGCAGGCAGCTTCCAGGGAATGGAGGAGCTTCTGGGTGGAGCGGACAGAAGCTGGAACATTGTTGAGACGAAGTGCATAGGGCTAGGAGACCCCTACTGTGAATGGAAAGCAGTGCCAGGTAAAATCGATGGACTGAGGGATTCTTTAGAAAAAAACAGCGCTGTTATTAATAAGGTACATGAACGGTTGATGAGTCACATCTTGGGATTTCTGCTCCAAGGTGAACCTTCGATGGAGAGACCTACCTTAGGCAGTGAGGTACATATCCATGAAGTCCAGCATGTTACAGCTGCACCCACCGTTGATGAGAGACTTCAGATGGTATTTAGAATGGGTGGTGCCAGAGCAGGGAAAATTTTGGGTGAAGGCCTCATAGGAGCTGGGGTCAAAGGAGATCAGGCGATAAACCGGGTCATAGACTTTATGAGTTACTGTAAGGTTGGAAAGATTACCGTGAGTGATACGATAAAAATGAAGGAGAACTGTGAAAGATTCCGAATGAAAACCGAACAACCTTCATGCTATTTCACCACCGGTTTTCTCAACGGCTTTTTCTCAGCGGTTAAAAAACAGCATGTCAGGGAAGTCAAGTGCATCGCTGCCGGCCTTCTGTTCCACTGTGGTTGGTACACAAAAATTCTATGTTACCCTCTAGGGTATGGAGATAACAGATATTTACTATGTTTTGAAAAGAGGAAGTCAAAGAGTGGTTAACAGATACGTTTTAG
>Ga0180433_10006137_pt1 | contig 15896 bp, 19 predicted proteins | sample SS_ome_8_FD_132980 | JGI IMG/M metagenome (GOLD analysis project Ga0180433, IMG submission 132980) | Hypersaline lake sediment archaeal communities from the Salton Sea, California, USA - SS_1_D_1 metaG | ecosystem: Environmental > Aquatic > Non-marine Saline and Alkaline > Hypersaline >... | reverse complement strand
GTTTGTGTTGATTCATGCATTTTTTTATATTCCGTTACCTGCGTCCTAATTGGACATGGATACACACAGGCTTCGTACACGGATAAATAAAAAAGTGAAGAAACCCATATTCATCCGTGTTAATCCGTGTTCGATTAATAATAAATATAAATCACCCGTGCCCAAAAACGGTTTTAATAAAAATTAGCCAAAAAATGTCCTCCAAATGAGACACCGTGTATTTAACTAAACTAAATAAAAGGGAACCCAACAAACAGAAGGATAAAGTCATGGTACGATATGCGAGCTTGTTTAGTCAAATTATTGCTGTTTTTGATCGAAGGCATTTTTATCAACCAGCCCTTAAACATAACTCCAAGCGTTACGCCAAAGGATATAACCACCGGGATAATTTTATGGCAATGCCTAAATAGACTGCATCGCCTCGAGAGTTGTCACTGGATCATAAAAAACCACTATGGTCTAAAAAAGTGAGTTCATCGAACATAATGAAGGCTATTTTCATTTGGATATTTTTCTAAGAAAATACTGAAGGTTAACCCGCGTATAACCCGCCGAAGGCCAGATAAAGCTACTTGTTAATGGTTTTGACAAACCTTTTCCATGTGTTTTTCCGGCGCGGCAAGGCCTGAGAATCCATATTTTTTATAAAAACCATGGGCATCATCAGTTACCAGGTGCCATCTTGCAAGGTTGTTCAATTCAGGAAAATTCAAGATATACTCAATTAGTCTCTTCCCCAGACCTTTACCCCTGTGTTCTTCTAAGATAAACACATCCATGATGTATGCGAAGATGGCACTATCCGTCACAACCCTGGCAAATCCAATGAACTGCCCTGACTGGTCGTATATGCCAAAGCACAGTGAGGTATCGATGGATTTTTGCACGGTCTCGAGCGATCTTCCCCTTGCCCAGTATGATCTTTCACTCAGATATGTATGGATCGCTTGCACATCCAGCCTGGACTTATCCGTGGATATTACGAAGTTATCGGTCATTTTGTGATGTATCTCATAGCGTTAAAAACACTAAAACCTCACTCATCAATTTCCGCAATCAGAATTGATTGATTTTCATACTTGTCTTTATCTGGATATTCAAGAATACCGGCTGAATCACCCTCTTCTATTGCAACAACAAGCCTTTCAAAAGAGAAATATCGTTCTTCCTCCAAAAGTTTTTTCTCTTCATTCCAATTGAAGGTCGTGATTTAGTAATAAGAAGAAGCGTGTCTTTTGTCAACAATATTCATTCGATAGTTAAATTCCGGAGGATCCGTTTAACAGGCGTGATGCGCCGCAGCATAAAAGCCCGGGTGGCTGTAATTGTCATGGATGTAATTGCCCTTCCTCATCAACCCCGTTAATGGTTTCCATAACCTCTTTGAAACTCACCAGGCGCTACGGAAAAGGTATGAAGGGAGCCTCCTCACGATCTCCTGAATACCCTGGTTGACTAAAGCAGGCCCGGAAACGTGCGGGAACTGATCTATCACTTCATCCTTACTTTCCTTTACCGGCAATCCGATCCAGTAAGACATTTTCCTGCACCATAGGACATTTTCCTCTTTATTTGGACTGTTTCGTAGGAAATTGCCTCCATGGTCTGTATAGAGAAATCAAAGTAACTATCTTAAACTTAAAGGAAATCCGCCACTATACCAATGTTGGCATAGTTCTTGTTTTATTATCATAGTAACATGAAGAGATGGTGACTGACAGCAAACCAGAAGGATCAGCATCGAGCGAAGATCTCACTCTATTCAGCAGCAAAGGAGGACCCTGAAATGGGTATCAGCGCAAAGCTGAGAAGACTTGTTCCGGAGCAGGAACCGGAGATATATCGATCAATTATGAAGCTTGCGCACGGGCTCTATCGATTATACGACCACAACACGATTGTTCTTTCCCGGGCAAGAGACGGGGAAGAGCTATTACCTATCGTTTCCATTCGTGGTCTGGTCCAAGCCCTTCGGGTTATTCTCCTTATTCCCGATCGAGATAGAAAAACTATACCGCTCGCACACCGCCTGCAGCCCCGTTTTCTGAGCAATAGTAAAAACAATTTTTCAGACCCAATGGGGATGTTTAAAGAAGCGCTCGAGTGTATGGGAGTGGAGGGATGATGAATTCTTGGCATTGTGAGAGGAGCGGGCCATTGGGATTTGATAAAAGATGTAATGTAACGCATTACACGTTTTGCAACAACTCGTACATAAGAGGTACATGAAATGACTGAGATAAAAGTTGACTGTGTCGGAGAAACCTGCCCGGTGCCCCTGGTAGAGACGCGCAAGGCATTAAGGAAGGCTAAAGAAGGTGATATTATTGAAGTTACCGGAACCCATCCTTCTTCCAAAAAAGAAATACCAATGGCTGTGAAAGCTATGGGATTGGAAATCTTGGAAGTTAAAGAGGAGAAGGAAGGGGTTTGGATAATAAGAATACGACGGTAGAAGGAGGCAATGATCATGGCTAAAAAAACGGCTATTATAGTTCACAGTGGTGATATGGATAAGGTTTACAGCGCTCTTATTTTAGGCAACGGCGCCCTGTCCATGGGTATGGAAGCATCATTGTTTTTTACGTTTTGGGGGCTTCAACGACTTAAGAAAAAAGGGCTGGAAAAAGGGCCCCTTTCTAAAATGAACATGCTTGGCCTGGGCAAGTGGATGATAAAGCGAAAGATGAAACAAGCCAAGGTGGCTTCGCTGGAAAAGCTGATGCAGGATTTCAAAGAGCTTGGAGGTAAAATCCTTGCCTGCGATATGACGATGGATATTATGGGTGTCAAAAGGGAAGACCTGCGCGACGATTTAATATCGGATTATTGCGGAGTCGGAACCTATATGGATGAGGCTAAAGACGCAACGGTAACCCTGTTTATATAATAGGAGGTGTAAAATGTTCGAAAAACGCATCTATATGGATAATGCAGCCTCTACCCGTTTGGACGAGCGGGTGCTGGAGGCGATGCAGCCATACTTTTTCGATACTTATGCGGTGGCTACCTCAGAGTTTGCTTACACCCAGGGAATAGAGGCCCGCGAAGCGCTGGATGAGGCTCGTGGAAGGCTTGGTAAGGTTCTGAACGCAAACCCCGAAGAGCTCATCTTCACTTCCGGCAGTACCGAGTCGTCAAATATGGCCCTAAAAGGGGTTGCCCTGGCCCTTGGTAAGAAGAAAGGCAAACATGTTATTGTGAGTAAAATCGAGGACTTTCCGGTGCTCCACAGCGCCCAGTCCCTTGAAAGGCATGGCTTCCAGGTAACCTATCTGAACGTAGACGGCGAAGGCTTCATTAATATGGATGAACTCAGAGACTCTATTTCCGATGAGACAATCCTGGTTTCCATCCAGCACGCCAACCAGGAAATTGGTACGATTCAGGATATTCACAATATAAGTAGTATCTGCCGGGAAAAGGGGACTCTTTTTCATACCGACGCCACGCATACTTTCGGACATGTTCCCCTCGATACAGGGAAAACACCAGTAGATTTAATCACCGTATCCGCCCATACCTTACATGGGCCGAAAGGTATCGGAGGTCTTTATATCCGCAAAGGGACCCCGATAGCTAAATGGATGGACGGAGGCTTCCAGGAATTCGGCCTCCGGGCAGGGCTTGAGAATATCCCCGGCGCAGTCGGCTTTGCCAGAGCAGTAGAACTGGTTACGGAACGGGAAAATAAGCGCCTGCAGGCCATGCGCGACCGCATTATCGACCGTATACTGGCCGAGATACCAGACACAGCACTCAACGGCCACCGGCAAAAAAGGCTCCCGCAGAATGTCAATATCAGCTTCCATTATGTAGAGGGTGAGTCAATCACGCTCCACCTTGACATGCACGGTTTCGCCGTGAGCACCGGCTCCGCCTGTTTCAGCCGCTCTCTCCAGGGCAGCCACGTTATCTACGGCATCGGTGGCGACCATGAAAGAGCGCATGGTTCGATACGCTTTACCCTGAGCCGCTACAACACCATGAAGGACGCGGATGCTGTGGTGAAGACACTGGCCGAAATAATAGGAGAGCTGAGAAACATCAGCCCGCTGGGTAAAGAAAAACATGGGAAGGAGGAAAAAAATGAAATTTCCATATAGTGAGACCGTACTGGAACACTTTCGCCACCCCCGTAATGTTGGCAAGATAGAAGATGCCGACGGGAAATCAATGGAAGGCAGCCCTGCCTGTGGGGATATGGTGGCCGTATATATCAAGGTAGATTCCGGCACGAAAACCATCTCGGATATCAAGTTTGAATCCTACGGTTGTGCTTCCAATATCGCCACCGGCTCTATAATTACAGAGCTAGCCAAGGGGAAAACCCTTGATGAGGCCAAGAAGATTACCTGGAAGCAAGCCTCAGACGCGCTCGGTGGGCTGCCTAAAATCAAAGCGCATTGTTCGGTGCTGGCCATAGAGGGTCTGCGATCCGCCATCACGAACTACGAGGAGCGCCACGGCCTGGTGAAGGAACGGGTTTCTACAACCGTAACGATAATACGTAACCGCCTTAAGAAGGTCATGAACCCCATTACCGGGCTGGACCTGGTGCGTACCAATCTTATAAAAGACATTGAATTAAAGGATAGCAAGGCCCGCATAGTTCTTGATCTGCCGGCAAATCACCAGTTTGCTCCCGCGATAAAAGAAGAAATTATGGAAAAGATAGAACCTTTATGGGATCTGAAAGAGGTAGCGGTTGAATTTGCTGAATAAAACAGGTGGTCTGTTCTGTCCGTTAATCAGGTAAGGTTATTGGATCACACTAACTTTAACGAATAAAGGAGGATGTAATATGAGAAAGTTATTGCTTACCGTGACATTGGTATTAGCCCTGGGGATGATCCTGTTTCCCCTGGAAGGGCGTGCCCAGATGGGTCACGGTATGACGGGCCCGGAAGAATATGGTGAGTGGAACTACTGCCCCTACTGTGGCACTCCCCTGGGCCCGGGTATGATGGGCCCTGGTTATGGGAGAGGCCTTGGCATGATGGGTCCTAGCTATGGCTACGGTCCTGGAATGATGTATGGTGGTAGGGGCATAGGCCCGGGTATGATGGGGCCGGGATACGGCATGGGCCCGGGCATGATGCACCGCGGCTGGGGTATGGGCCCGGGTATGATGGGGCCGGGATACGGCCCTGGCTACGGTCCTCAATACGGACCGCGCTATCAGCAACCCCGGGAGCCCTTGCAAGATAAAGATGCCAGGGAGATAGTGGAAAATTACCTGCGTTCCACGAGAAACCCAAACCTGAAGCTGGGAAAAATCGAGGAAAAGGAAAACTACTTCGAGGCTGAAATCCTGACTAAGGATGGTTCTCTGGCGGACAAGATAGCCATTCATAGAACTACCGGTTGGATGCGCTCTATTTATTAAGCAAGAAGGAACCCCATGATCCGGGAGACACATGGGGTGCCTGCAACAAAGAAGAGGGGAAAAAGATGAATCCTGTCATTGCATTTTCAAAAGATATCGCGGCACAATGGCGCGGCTATGATTGGGGCATGGGCCCCGGTATGATGGGAGGAGGGTACGGCATTGGGTGGTTCGGAGGCATTATCATGATCGCCTTCTGGGTTGCCGTTATCGTTGGCATTATTTTGCTGATCCGGTGGCTGATCATAGCGACAAGAACCACGAGCCACGGCACAAGTTCCAGCGACTCCTCTCTTGAGATCCTCAAAAAACGCTACGCCCGGGGCGATATCGACAAGAAGGAGTTCGAGGAAAAAAAGAGGGATCTCCTCTCGTGAACCCAGTCTTTGAAGAGCCCGAGATAGCAAAGCTTCATGCCTCCGCTGGTGTGTTCAAGGAAATTATCAAAGGCCTTGATACCTGCTGGTTTTCGCCGGCTCTTACCATATCCGCCCTTGCATTCTCTCCAATGATACAAAATTTTCTAGGTATTGCAGAGGCGTTGGGGTTTACAGGGAGTATTTATGTGCTCCTCGCTCTATCCTCAACAATGTTTATTTATAGGGATTATCCCTTTCTCAGCGGAAGTGAAAAATGCGATTTATCACATTAACACGGGTGCTTCTCACTATTCTCATTGGTTCGGTTGTTGGGTTTCATAGCGCTGCATATGCGCAGATTCCTCAAACTCTAAGACATGATATTGAAAAGGCCGATACAATATTTCAAAAGACATGTACGGGGTGCCATTCCACGGACACGGCCCTCTCAAGCAGAGCCTACCTGGATTGGCTCGGCGGCATATCGCAGAGACATGGGAAAGACTCAGGTTGGATTCCAGACGAAGATGCCAGGCAGGTTTTTCTTCATCTCCTTGTTCACTTAGAGCCGGAATTCCAGAGGACCGTCCAGGCAAAGAGGGTAGAGCCGGAGGAGAATTGGAAGATTCTCATTTGCCTGATAAGCGGGTTCAGCACCCTTGTTCTTCTTGTCGTAACGGTATTCTTTGGACATAATAGGGCGCTAAGAAAGAGATGGTTCAAGGGCCATAGATACTTTGCTACTGCTACCCTGATTGCTGCTATAATCCACGGGACATACTGCTTTTACATATTCGGTTTGGGTTAACTGTGAGCCCAAAATACGAATGCTAAGGAAGGTCATCTCTTACTAAACATCAGCCATTGAGAACACAGAAAGGGTGAAAAGAATGACTGCTTATCATGCTCATCAGCCGGAAAGATCAGAAATTCCGAAACAATCGTCTCAGCAACGGAATATGCTTGCGGTCATATCAATCACCACAGGGATCATGATCGCTGAGATAATCGGCGGTATTCTTGCCAATAGCCTCGCCTTGTTGAGCGACGCGGGGCACATGTTGACCGATATTCTTGCCCTGGGCTTGAGTCTGGGTGCCATGAGGTTTGCCCGGAAGCCCCCGACGTCCGAAAAGACATTCGGATTCTACCGGTTGGAAATCCTGGCTGCCCTCTTCAACGGCATGCTGCTTCTCGTTGTCTCCTTGTACCTATTCTATGAGGCATACCATCGCCTAATCGAACCTCGAGAGATCAAGGGCTTCGTCATGCTCCTGGTTGCCGCCATAGGGCTTCTATCTAATGTGGCAGGCATAGCTATTCTGAGAAAATCTGCCCGCAGAAGTCTGAATGTGAGATCAGCCTTTTTTCATCTCGTGGGAGATACGGTAGCCTCAGTGGGAGTCATTGTAGGAGGCATTGTGATTATATATACAGGTTGGTACATTGTAGACCCTATCATTAGCATCCTTATCGGAGGGCTAATACTCAGGGGGGCTTATAGCCTGGAGAGGGAATCGATTAATATCCTTCTCGAGGCAACACCAAAAGATATCAATGTTGAAGAAATGATAGCTGATCTCGTGAAAATCAAGGGTGTGAAGGAGGTTCATCACCTGCACCTGTGGACGATTACCTCCGGCATCTACGCCATGAGTTCCCACGTGCTAATTGATGATCTCTTGATCAGCAAAAGTAGCCAAATATTGGGGGAGATAGAAAGCCTCCTCCAGAATAAATACAGCATGGAACATATCACCATTCAGTTTGAGTCCGAATCCTGTGGGGATGATCTGGTGAAAGAAACCACTTCCTGCTGAGAACGTGAGGTAGAGAAAATGGGGATTGCATTCAGCATCATCTTTTATAGTGCTCTTGCAGGATTGTCCACTATTTTGGGGATTGCCCCGGTGATCATGGGGGAGAAGTGGGTTATGAGGTACTCCCACTATGTAAACTCCTTTGCCGCGGTATTAATATAAGGAATTGGTTGAATTAAATTTGTTTGTGCATTTGGTTATTTTTATAGTTTACCTCAATTTTGCATAAAAACTGTTTTCAATAAGGAGGCCTTTCATGGAAAAACTAAAATTAAACATACCCAATATCAGCTGCAATCATTGTGTGATGACCATAAAAAATGAACTTTCCAATTTAGACGGCATGGTAAAAGTAGAGGGTGATGTGGAAAACAAAAGCATAACTGTGGAATGGGAAGCTCCGCTGACCCTTGAAAAAATCAAATCAGTGCTGGATGAAATCAACTATCCGGCATCGTAATACTGGTGATATTACTTTTTTCAAAGATAGAGTCCATCCAGAGATGTGAAAATTGATTCAAGTTCAAGACCCAAGATCCCGGACTTTTGAGCGGGAACGGGCAAATACCTTATCTGTGGGTGGACACAAGCTAACTGATTAACCTGAAAATGGTGTAATTATGACCGAACAGCATATCATAGTGCCGGTGACCGGCATGACATGCGTTAATTGCGCAAGCAACATTGAACGGGGTTTAAAAAAACTTCCAGGGGTAACGGATCCACAGGTAAATTTTGCCGCAGAACAGGTTCGCGTGGCGTATGACCCCAAAATTATTGATATTGCCGACATTGTAACAGCCATTGAAAAAATCGGGTATCATGTTCCTGTTGATGATCTTGAATTACCTGTTACCGGCATGACCTGCACGAACTGTGCGGCCAATATCCAGCGGGCTTTATTAAAAAAAGCCCAGGGGGTTGTCTCAGCAACGGTTAATTTCGCGACTGAAAGAGCTTCCATAAGGTATCTTCCTTCAGTGATTTCCCCTGCCGAAATCGTCAAGGTGATTCAAGATGCCGGTTATAATGCCGTATTACCGGCCCAGGGCGACGATGGTGAAGATGCGGAATTATTGGCAAGGCAAAGGGAAATCGCCGACCAGACCCGAAAATTTATCGTTGGGCTGGTTTTCAGCCTGCCTTTATTTTTATTGAGCATGGGCAGGGATTTCGGTCTTGTGGGTCCATGGAGTCATGCCTCGTGGGTCAATGTTTTATTTTGGCTGCTTGCCACACCTGTTCAGTTTTATGTGGGCTGGGACTATTATGTTGGTGGTGCCAAAAGTCTAAGAAACGGGACTGCTAACATGGATGTGCTGGTTGCCATGGGCTCTTCCACAGCCTATTTTTATTCCGTGGCATTGATGCTGTTTCCTGTGTTGGGAGACCATGTGTATTTTGAGACCTCAGCCGTTATCATTACCCTGATCAAACTGGGAAAAATGCTGGAATCCCGGACCAAGGGCAAAACCGGCGGGGCCATCCGAAAACTGATGAGACTTTCACCCAAAACAGCAACCCTGGTCGTTGGTGATACACAAAAAACAGTGCCTTTGGCGGATGTTAAAGTAAATGATGTGCTGCTGGTCAGGCCAGGGGAAAAAATACCGGTGGACGGCGTCATTGTGGACGGGGAATCCGCAGTTGATGAAAGCATGCTCACCGGAGAACCGCTGCCTGTGGACAAAAAAAAGGCAGACCCGGTAACCGGAGGCACCCTGAATTCGGAAGGTGTTTTAATCATAAAAACCAACCGGATAGGCAAGGAAACCGTACTTGCCCAGATCATCAAAATGGTGCAGGAAGCCCAGGGAAGCAAGGCCCCGATTCAGGCATTGGCTGATAAGGTGGCCGGCGTGTTTGTCCCCTCTGTTATTGGGATTGCGGCAGGAACATTCCTGATATGGTGGTGGTTGGGGGGAGAATTCGTGCCCGCCATGATCCGCATGGTAGCCGTATTGGTGATTGCATGCCCTTGTGCTTTGGGATTGGCTACTCCCACCGCCATCATGGCCGGTACCGGCAAAGGGGCGGAGCATGGGGTTTTGTTTAAAAACAGCATGGCTTTGGAAACCGCCACCCGGCTGGATACCATTGTTTTTGATAAAACAGGCACCCTTACCGTGGGGCAACCTGTGGTAATGGAGGTGATACCTTCAGAGGAGGGGGAATTTACCCGGGAACAGGTTTTAATGATGGGGGCCTCTGTTGAAAAAAACTCCGAGCATCCTGTTGGACACGCAATTGTCAAGGCTGCTGAAGAAAAAAATATCGAACTGGTTCCTGTCAGCGACTTTAGAGCAGTAAAAGGAAAAGGTGTTGAGGCCAGGCTCAAGGGGAAATGGGTAAGGGTCGGCAAACCCACATGGCTCAAAGAGACTGGCATTGAGCTGTCCGATTCAATTGCAGAAACGATACAAAAACGCCAATCTTCAGGCCAGACAGTCATGGCCGTGGCCATGAACAACCAATTGTACGGGCTGTTTTCCGTTTCAGACCGGGAAAAATCTGAATCCGGTAAAACCGTCACGAAGCTAATCAACTTAGGTCTTGACGTGATTATGCTCACCGGTGACAACGACCTTGGCGCCCGAGCCATGGCGGAAAAGGTAAACATTCAACATGTCATTTCCGAGGTATTGCCTGAAGATAAGGCTGATCAAATAAAATCGCTTCAACAACAAAAAAGACGTGTTGGTATGGTGGGGGATGGAATCAATGACGCGCCGGCCCTGGCCCAGGCGGATATCGGCATTGCCATGGGAACCGGGACTGATGTGGCCATTGAGACCGGGGACATTGTTCTTGCAAGCGGCCGCCTAACAGGGATTCCCAAGGCATTACGATTAAGTTATGCCACAATGCGGGTAGTCAAACAAAATCTGTTCTGGGCCTTTTTTTATAATATTATCCTGATCCCGGTTGCCGCAGGAATTTTATTTCCGTTTTCCTTTGTACCCTTATTCTTAAGGGAACTGCACCCCATACTGGCGGCTTTTGCCATGGCCTTCAGCAGCATATCCGTAGTGTCAAACAGCCTCAGGCTATACAAAGCCAGGATTGAAGATCTATAAAACTAACCCTGCAAACAAGCTGGAATAAAACCCAATTTCTAATTAACCTGCTATAGAGATTTTTGCTATCGTTCAGCCTCATAACGTCGCCGTGGGGTACGCGGCAGTTTGCGTGTCCCTGCCGGCAGCATGCTATAAGGACGTTTTATTATATATAAATTTTTGTGTTGGCACTGTATGAATATATGTTTACCCCGACCGCAGAAAGCCACGGCTTTAGCCGTGGATGAATGCGCCTATAGTCGGGAGGTCGCACCACTAAACCCCGCCGTTCGCAAAGCGAATCGGCGAAACCAAGTGGTGCCAAGGGCTTTCCCGTGGGGCTTCACAATTTGTACAAAGTGAACGTTTTATACAATAGAGGTTGCCGTTATGCTCAATATAATCACAGCAGCCGATGCTAGAAGAAAATTTTCAAAGAGTTGCTTTTGGCAATGAGTCCTTTGTGTTAACCCGAAGGGGCGAACCGGTTGCCGCTATTGTCTCATTAAAGGAGCTAAAACTCCTGCAGGAATTAGAAGACCGGATAGATGTTGAGGACGCCTGGAAAGCAAAGAAAGAACCAGGAGAGCCAATACCGTGGGATGATTTGAAAAAGGTCTGCTGCAAAAGCACTTCGGAAGATACCGAAAGCCGATCAAAAACGAATGGCCGTGCCATAATAGATAGAAAAATACCGTAAGTGTCCCAGTTCAAGGGCAGAGCCTGTATCTTCGCGCGAGCTCTTTCCCACACACCCTTATTAAACCCAGATTATGCAGTAGCCACCTGCTTCGGCTGAATTAGCCTTGTTAGGCAATTCTATCTTTTAATTTCTCAAGCAATTCATTTAGGCGAATAAAAGATGCATTTCGAATCTTTTCAATATGTAACGCTTCCTTAAAATCAAGTATTGCCGTGTCTTGATACTTGAATCTGTCCGGTTCAATTTGCAACGCATAAGAGTTTAGCTGTTGATTCCAGAACCATTCAGCACAGCAGAACTGAATGTTTTCAGGGTCAATACAAGTCATTTTCTGTAACGCCTCAAACAACCCTCTTCCCGCTGCACTGCTCTCAATGCAAAAGGCAATGTAGGCTATCCTGTACTCGATTTTGTCTATAGCACCTATAACCGGTAAGGGCTCAAGGTTGTGAAGATCTTTTTGACCGTTGTAAACGAAATGGCCGTAACAACTTTGCAGAGTGAAACAATAAGGTAATTGATTAAACCCGTTGATGAGTTCTATGATAGGCATGTCAATCATGTCGTCAGTCAAATCGGCAAGAATTTTTTGTTTTTCCGCCTGGTAATACGGATTTTCTACAAATTCTTTTAGTTCAATGAAGGTTTTCAACTTTGCTATCCACCCATATGTTGACACATTAATTCCAAGGTTAACGACGGGCATGTGAGGCGTGCGATAGCGCGTTCGAACCATGCCTTGGTGATATGAAACCAAACTTATTTTATCGAAGAAGGCCAAGACTACTTTGCTTGACCAGATTTCTTCGTTTTAATACTCGACTTATTCGGTAATCTGCGAATCCGCCTGTTTACCAAAGACATATGAGAAGGGTATTGCGATAATATCCCCGATAATATAGGTGGCGAATATTACTACATGCAATATTCCGTAGATTGGAAACTTATCTATAACCAGGAGTGGCAGAACAACACCAATGAACCAGACTACCTTATAGCTTAACTGAAGTAACAAAACAGGAGCAAATTTGAGAGGAGATCGCAGGCCTAATATGGACAGAAGTGCGAATGCAACGTAGACGCTACCGGTGACACCGAAAACGATTGAATCTTGAACTGGCCAGCCGAATATTGATCGCATGACATCGGGCATTACAATTATTCCCAACCCGAATCCACCTGCGCCAACGATAGTATAAATATACATTCCCTTAAGCCAGCCCCAGCGGACATTGTTGTTTTGAGACATTATTATCCCCCTTTCTTGGAATTAGTATTTATGGGTCATTCTCATATAACATTGCGGTTTACCGGCTGGCAGGTTTATCGCCAGCCCAAGTGCAACCTCGGGTTCACGTACGTCGCTCACGCGGAAGATCAACTGCCCTCAATCACTATTGCCTGATTACATAATTCATGGTATCTTCTTGCCTGTCTGCGTGCAACGCACAGGCAGGCCGGCTCGCAGGTCGGTATCTTCTCCCCGACAGGGTTAAAAGAAGAAAGAAAGATACCATGGGCTTTTCGATCAAGCATTTTACAGAAGATCTAAATCTATCAGGATACGCAAAAAGAAGCAGACAATCATATATCAGTTCAGTTCTTCGTCTGCAGCACTTCTTAAATAAGCCCTTAGAATATATCACTGAAGAGGGCTTAGGTCAATACTGGCTTTGTTGTCAAAGTGAATTCGGCTGGTCTGCCGCAACCTTACGAATCAGCTACGCTGGAATCCAGCATTTTTTCACCAGGGCATGTTTCGGTCCTGGAATATCTTTCGTGAAATAAAGTGGAGGCGTGAAGAAAAGCTTCCTTTGTTGTTAGTGTCTCTAAATATATTTCGTCGTCCAATCCTGCCTTACCATAATATGGTGCAAGGCGCCTGGATTATCTATTCCAGCGTGGCGGGTATGCGGGAGGAATATCAATGGGTAATTAGATTTGCCAGGTTATTGTTTCATGTACGGACCCTCTGCCTGACCTTAAGTGAAGGCATGGTTTCCTTTGAGAAAAAGGCTTGAGTAATTTTAGCCCAACGCAGCGTTCACGCTCGGCTGTAAGCCGAGGAGTGAAACGGATTGCTGGCACTATAGATGAAAATCGCCAGCCGCCTCAGGTTGGTAAATAATTTCCTCGATGCTAATACGTCGTATTCCGGACGGAACTCGCCATTCAACAACATCTCCTTTGGCGTACCCCAGAATTGCCGTGCCCACAGGGGCAAGGACCGAGATAGCTCCCTCATCGATGTTCGCATCTATAGGGAATACTAAAACATAGGTCATTTTCTCAGAAGTGGTTAAGTCACGAAGAACGACCTTTGAGTTCATGGTCACCACGTCCGGGGGTACATCTTTGGACGACACGATTTCCGCTTGCTCCAGTTCTCCTGCCAAAGACTCTAAATCACTCCTGTCATGATCGCCGAACTCCCCAGCCACCGCGATGAGTTCCTCAAGGCGCGATTTGTCAAATTCAGTAATGTATATCTGTCTTCCTGCCATAATCTCCTCCCTGAATTAGTGCCAACGTCACGGCTCCGCGGCGGGCTGTAGCCCGCACGCAACAGCATGGTGTTAGCGCAAATACTCTTTTATCCACATCGGTTTTCTTCTTCGCGTCCACTTGGCGAACAGCAACTTTTCCCCAATATAGAAAGCCCTGTATGCCCTGACTGGATCGCCGGGCACCTTGTATTTCTCAGGCATTGCTTGCGCAAATTCCGTCAGTCCTAAGGATTCAAATCGCATCGTCTTAACCTGGTCCAATACATGAATCGAAACATGTTGTTCGGATTTCCGGTATCTGTATTTATACTCACGATTTAGAGCTCTTGCCAAGCTGATCAGCCATTGAAGGTTGTCGAAAGATTCGCCAGCCCAGAGAACACACGGGTGTTTGGTATGAGTAGATTTGTACGGGGTTGTAAAGCCTTTCTTGTTGAGAACGGTACAGACTATCTGTGTGGTCTCCAAAATCATCTTAACCACGTGTTGGTCGCAGTGATAACGCGCACACCTTTCAATATTCATGTCGAGAACGAATATATTCATTTCTCAAGCCGCCACCGGCAGCAAATCAGCCGCGTGGCTTTTTGCGTCGGTTGAATTTGACTTGTTAGCTGATTACCATTCTATTTTTTTACAAACGCTGACTGGATAAACGGAAATTCCCGGTGTATTTCTGTGTTTTGTATATCCATACCTCTAAACATCAATTCAATCTCATGTGGTAAATATGATGCTCTGATTGAATTGAAAAAACCATTTTTGATTGGAATCCAATAAAGCCACCAGACTCTTCTTAGGTCAAATATATATAACATTCCACCCTTTTGAACTGCGCTATGCAAATTGACTATTGCATTCTTAGGATTCACCCAATGATGGAGCGAATAAGTAGAGTAAACCAAATCAAATTCACCTAATGAATGCAGGAGCTTTTCATCGTGGGCATCACCGACAACAAATGTAATCCGATTATCAAATTTATTTTCAGCAACATATTTCTGTCCAACTGTAACCATATCTGATGATAATTCTAAAGCGGTTATCTCAACTTCAGGAAAATTACGTGCAATTTCAACTGTCAGAACGCCAGGCCCTGCCCCGATCTCAAGATACTTGCCTTTGATATCAAGAGATCGAAGATGTGATAGGAACGCTTTATATCTCATCATGGATTTTTTTGCGCTCTCAGCATAGGCTATTGCGTCATCTATGCTCGAAAAGAATTCGTCCTGGTTTGATTCAGTTACCCGTTGAAACATATATAAACTCCCTATTATTCAGTTTAATAGTATTGGAACTTCGCGGATCAGGCGCAAGAAATGGCGTAGCTGTTTCTTGTCACCTGAATCTCTTGGTTCGGCTAGTGATCTTGCTTGGAAAGCGCTTCAAGCATTCTGACCACGCGATCTCCTATAGTTTCATGAAGTAGTGTGACCATGGAATCACTGTATTCTCTGGTCTGTAGCTGGACCTCGCCAAGCTTGTTCAAGACACTATGACAGCTTTCTGCCATTCGTTCTCGTATCATCGGCCAACCAAGGCCAGCTTTCTTTGCCATCTTTTTCCAGTCACCAATCGTGAATGCATTGATTGATTCGCAGCCACCAATTTTCATTGCGAGATTCTTGGAAAGGTCAGGCCAAGCAAGAGTGGAGACAAGATCATAATAGGGAGATAGCCGTCGTTCGCCACCAGAATACAAAAACGAGTAGTTCTTGCCATGAGCATCGGCATTGCCGATCAACACATTGAAAATCAGGCCGTTGATAAAGCTGGGAATATCAAGAACTGGTGCAGTGGACCAGTCTCGAAGCAGCGAAATACAGTCGTGAAGCATCGGCCCCCCTTCTGCCTGGTACTTTCGCTCCGGCGGAAATCCCAAAGCCTGGCAAAAGTCCTCTTGGTGGAGTCGGGTCGTACGGCCGCCCTCATCGGTCGCTCGGTCATATCTTTGAACCAGAATGCACGATTTCTTTCCGATCGAACGATATTCTGTATTGGACGTTTTCAAGCCGACTGCCCGCGCTAGAGTCATACAGAAAATCTCGTTGGC
>Ga0180433_10006136_pt1 | contig 15901 bp, 14 predicted proteins | sample SS_ome_8_FD_132980 | JGI IMG/M metagenome (GOLD analysis project Ga0180433, IMG submission 132980) | Hypersaline lake sediment archaeal communities from the Salton Sea, California, USA - SS_1_D_1 metaG | ecosystem: Environmental > Aquatic > Non-marine Saline and Alkaline > Hypersaline >... | reverse complement strand
TCAATGTCTTCATGTTCTTATCCTCCTGTCTAGGCCCCTGGTGTTGATCCATGCATCGGGGGCCGCCTTTTCGTGGGGCACACCATCCATGAAGCTTGCCACAATCAGCCCTCTTTTAACACACTTCCAGCCTGGCTGAAATTCTTCACATCCTTGATCTTTGCCCTGGCTAAGATTAGAAAAAAAAGCGTTAGAAGATCCCTGCAGCGACTCGACTGTCCTCGACCCCGAGCTCAGACCGAAGGAGGCTCGTCGAAGTTAAGCTGCAGAGAATCTTCGACCGTCAAGAGCATTCCGATTCGGGCAACAGCCTGTCAAGTTTTAACTATTTACATTGTCATCCAGCTTAATTATCCTGCCTTCATGTTGCCTCAGGAAATGACGATGGCAACATAGCCGAGCCCGGGTCACGGTCAGGTACAATGTGTCGCTAGAGACATATCAGGCAACCGCAGCCTCAAGGCAGAAGTGTCATCAAACGAAAAAAAACGAATCATGAAGCATTAAGATGCGCCCCCATTTGCGTCTATGAGAATAGCCATCATCTCAGATATCCACAGCAACCTTGAGGCCTTCAGACAAGTCCTGACAGATATTGATCAGTCCGGTGTAGACAGGGTGGTTTGTCTGGGCGATAACGTGGGTTACGGACCTGAGCCTGAAGCAGTCGTTCATCTGATTCGAGATAAAGACATCCCGTGCGTCATGGGCAACCACGAACTGGCCATCGTTGAACCGCGGTGCCAGGACCTGATGAATCCAAATGCCCGGGAATCCATTCTTCTGACTCAAAGACTCATATCCGCACAGACCGTAAATTACATGAAGGGCTTAAAGCCTTGTTTGATCTTTCAAGGAAGCCTGTGTGTACATGGATGTCCTCCAGACTCTATCACAACGTATCTGTTTCAAATTTCGAGGGCAAAGCTCAAGGGGATCTTCCTTTCCATGAAGGAAAGAATATGCTTTGTGGGGCATACTCACAACCTGGAAATCATCCAATTCGACGGGGAAAAGATGACCCGAAGGCCACTATCCAAAGGAGTCTTTCCCTTGAAACCAGAACAGAGCTACATTATCAACGTGGGAAGTGTAGGTCAGCCTAGGGATGGGGACAACAGGGCAAAATACGTCATCTGGGACAGCGCTTCACATCAGGTGGATGTCAGGTTCATTCCGTACGACATTGCCAAGACGGCTTCTAGGATCCTTGAACTCGGCTTCCCGGAGTTTAATGCCCGACGCCTCTGGTGAGTCATCCAGCAAGACGGCTTTGATATGAAAAGAATCGGCAAATATGAGATTAGCGGCCTTCTTGGCAGAGGAGGCATGGGCACCGTCTACAAGGCACGGGTCCCTGTCATAGGCAGGGTGGTGGCGTTAAAACACCTGTCGCCACACCCAAACCTTGTTGCGCTTCTGGGAAAAGAGACCATTAGAAGGAGTTTTGTCACTGAAGCAATGACCATGGCGAGCCTGCGGCATCCTCACATCGCAGCTGTCTGGGACTTCCACGACGCTGATGACCTCACCTTCTTTGTGATGGAATATTATTGCAACAATCTGGGCCTGACCATCGGTGAGACTTATCGCGTAGAGGGGGCTTCGCGTGTCCTTAGCGTTGATAAGGCCATTCACTATACACGGCAAATCTTGGTGGGGCTTTCACGCCTCCATGAGGCCGAGATTATCCACCGTGACATCAAACCCTACAACATTTTGATCACAGATGAAGACAAGATCAAGATCACTGATTTTGGGCTGTCCAAACTCCGAGGGGAGACCTTTCAAGGCCCCCCAAATTTGAAAGTTGGCTCCCCGTACTATGCAGCACCCGAACAAGAGGACGATCCAGACCATGTCGATCCCCGGGCCGATATATACCCCGTGGGCGTCATGCTCTACCGCATGCTTACAGGCGCCCTTCCCATTGAACCGTTCAGAAAGCTGAGCCAAAGCAACCCAGACCTGGGCCCAGATTGGGATGCTTTCGTCGATCAGGCCATCGCTGCGGAAAGGGAGAAGCGGTTTGCCAGGGCAAAGAATATGCTTGATTCTCTGGATGCGTTGAACTTGGCGTGGCAAGAGGAAAAAGAAAAGGCTTGCCAGATGCCTCAGATACTTGCGCCGAAAAGGACTCGGGCACAAAAGACAAAAAAGAAGCTTCGAGCCCAAGGTGTTAAGGTCGCGCCCAGGGAGGCACGCAAGGTCTTTGAGGTGGACAAGCTATGGCGTCCCATTGAGTATATGGCTAATGATCTGCAGTTGAACCCGGAGAGGACAGTGACAGACCGATCAAATTCATTACTCTGGCAGCAGGCAGGTTCGGATCATCCCGTAAGCTGGTATGAGGCGCATGAATATATTGAACAGTTGAACCATGGCCGTTTCGCCGGGCGTGCCAGCTGGAGGCTCCCTACCGTGAATGAGCTCATTTCGTTAATCACAGAGGTCCCCCAAGCAGCTGATCTCTGCGTTGAACCGATCTTTGATCAAGATAAGCGGTGGCTGTGGAGTTCTGACCGACGCTCATTTGTGGCAGCGTGGTACGTGAGCCTGGACCTTGGGTACGTCTCGTGGCAGGATTTCACCTGTTATTACTTTGTCAGGGCGGTGTCCTCTGAAATGTAAATCAAAAGCCTTGACCTTCCAGCTAGCTCCCCCATTCTACCTTACGAAAAATGCAAGAATGCTCGCCCCGTTGGATGGGCAAGTATCTGAAACACAGGAACACCATATCTATTCTGGGCGGTTGAGTCCGTAATTGTGTCTCAGAAGTAACTGTTATTGGTCACCATGTCGCCGAAAGCCTTTTTCGTGCGACATTGAGTGTTTTCGGAATGAGAGGTCAACTGAGTGAAGCGTTAAGAATCATAAACTTTCTGAGGGCCTTAGCCCGAGTTTTTATGATTCAGCGAAACGAAGCTGACGTCCCGGAAATGCTCACGGAGCCCGGAAAATGGCTTGATGGCGACACTTTCCTTTTTAGAGAGACTTTTGGGACATCACCGTAGCTTATACTGCAGAAGTATCATTGCCATTTTTCAGAAAAAATATGCGCCGTTGCTTAGGCCTGGAAATGAGGTCATCAGTCCTGGTAAAAAGGGTGATGAGATTACTCATTCTTATCGTCGGGTAATTTCAGGTAGAGCGATAAGATCAATCCTGCAAGGATGAGCCCCCCAACCAGAGCCATTCCCAATCCAAAGCAACCAACATCTCCCATGACACCTATGAAAGCCGGGATGGCCCCGCCTCCCAAGAGAAAAGCCAGGGGAATCGTGAGGGAGACAACCACATTTCTGCCGCTGGAAGGTCCTATCCGAGACAAGGCGGCGAAGCCCGCAGGAAAAAAGCAAACGGCCAGCATAGGCTGCAAGAAAATGATGATGACCATCCAGTCACCAGGGACTATGCTTAGTAAGACTGTCATCAGCCCGGTAAGAAGAAAGACCCCTCCCATGGTCCCTCTGGCACCAAAACGATCCGTTGCCCAGCCCGCCAGGAACGCCATGCCCAAACCCGAGACCCGAGACAACGCCACCAATGTGTTGGCCCAACTCTGTTCTAACCCTCGCTCAGTCACAAGATAAAGAGGAAGCATTGTGTAGACCCCCAGGCTGCCGCTAATACCTAAGCCGAAAAGTGCGGTCATAATCCAGAAGGTGGGTCTAACGAGAAACGATTTGAATGAAGCGAAACTCGGTGCTTCGCCAGGAAATCTTCCACCCCTTCCAAATCGAGCTAGCGCTATCCCAGCGACTACAGAGGTGCCACCAATAACAGCTAAGATCTCTCGCCAAGAGAGCCATGGCAGAAAAGCCTCGGATATTAATGGTGCTGCCACAAAGCTTAGGTTTGGAGCCAGTTCATGGATGGCGATCCCTTTGCCCCAATGTCGGGCAGTAATCAGCGAAGTAAGCGTCGCAATACCTGACGGAAGATAGATTCCGGCCGCCATGCCCAGCATGAACAAGCCCAACCGAATCGCCCACAGACTGTTGCTGAATGAGATTCCAATAAGCGCTATACCCACGGTCGTGGCGGAAAGGACAATGGTTTTCCTGTGTGTGAGCTGGGAGGACAGAAGCCCGGCTCCCAGGAGCGATATGAAATATCCCGAGGAGATCAAGAAAAAAAGCGATCCTGCTTCGCCATGACCTACCCCCAAGTCCTTTTCAATAGTGGGCATCAAGGGGGCCAGCATGATCCTGGCGATAAAGTTTAAGAAAAAGATCCCCGTCAGCAAGAGGATCGGACCGAGCTGTAAGCAAAAAGAGGTTCGCTTCTCACGCGTTCTGTCATCAGAGTCATAACGACTCGACATATCATTCAAACTTAATCCTCCCTTGGCGAAAGGCGTCACCTTTCACAAGATTCAATCCAATACCATATCAAGGACAACTTTCCTCCAGAAAAGTGCCTGCTCCTCCTGGCCATTGAGAATTTCACCAGTTTAAGATATGCGTATTTTGCATCAATACAGGCTGTAAAACGTTATTAAACAACACAAGCAATGTGAACACGCTAGCCTGAGGACTCTATCTAACATGCACGTGGCGTTGGTGAACACGAACCGGATCAAGCCTCCAATCGCACCCATCGGTTTGGATTACATTGCTGAGGCGCTCAATGGAGCCGGACATCATGTGTCGATTCTTGACCTGTGCTGGACGGATGAGTGGGGATCTGCCATAGTCAACTTCTTCGACAAGAAAGATTTCGACCTCGTTGGCATCACGCTTCGCAACACGGACGATTGCTCCTACACAACCCGCCACTCCTTTCTCGGCGAGTTTACTGACATCATTAACATGCTTCGCCAGACTACGCAGGCTCTTGTTGTACTCGGCGGTGTGGGATTTTCTGTCATGCCTGAGCAGGTTTTGGGGCGTTGCAGGGCTGATGCTGGCCTCTGGGGCGATGGAGAATTTGGCTTTGTTCAGCTTGCAGACAAAATAGAATCAAAACAACCATGGCATGATGTGGCCGGCCTGATTTTGGCCCACGGCGACAGGTGGCGCCGACGAGTCAGAACCTGTCTTCTTCTTGGAGCCGGCAGTTGCCCCAGTTGTTACCGAACTCCTTGACGAGCTCATTGACAATGATGAGCGATTCTTCTTCTTTGACCCATCACGACCTGAGAGGGATTACAGCTATAACGCCAATAAACGCTTGATAGAAGGGCTTAAGGAAGGTTATCGCGGTGCCTACTGGGACATTCTTCGCAAATATGAAAACTCATAGTAGGGTCCTCCAGAAGATCCAATCACTCCGTCGAAAGTCGACCGCTCTTTCATCAGTCTATCAAATAGCTTAGCGAGCGAAACATGGTAAATGGATGTTCAGAGCTTTCAAATGGATATCCTTATCATATGTGGCTTTGGGTCGATTGAAAACCTATAGCAGGAGATCCACACTTTGGGCAGGGCCTGTACACCCCATAGCAGGCAGTGTGCCATGAGGCTGCACAGGAGATGAGGTCAGGCCCATCAATCCAAGGAAAACGTCCTTGAACGAGAAGCCCCCAGGAAAGGGACTTGTCCGCAATCCCGAGGGCTTCATGAATAAAAAGAGGTGGCCTATTTGGCCCCGATGCCCAATATCCTATGGCACTTCACAAAGTCAAGCGGAAAGTGTCTGGGGGACATGAAAAAATCGTCGGCAACACCGGGGGAAAGACCGATGGATGCGAGGGAGGGATAAACAATCCTTTTATGGAGCAGCGTATTTCCTGAGCTAGTGCCCATCCATGAAACGTTTTTCCATCACTGGGCACAAGCGTGAGTTTCCAATGCAGAAATGAGCAATTTTTCGTAAGGTCAAGAAAATCAAGGGATTGCGCGGAGGCGTACCGAGGTACGTCGCACAAGCGATCCCGCAGATTGACGCCGAAATTGCGGAAAAGGGCCATTTATGGATGGAAACGAGCTAGTCCGGGGATTCTGACGGAGACGGACTCAGAGTGTGTCGGTTACAATCCCCTGACTTTCTCGTCAGCTTCCTGCTTGTCCTTACATTTGATGCACAGGGTAGTTATAGGGCGGGCATCTAATCTCCCCCTGGAAATCTCTTCGCCGCAGTCCTCACAGATGCCAAAAGTTCCATCTTCAAGCCTGCTTAAGGCATCCTCGATTTTTCTTATCAGGTTACCCTCCCTTTCTTTAAGTCCGAAGGCAAAACTTGTATCGGACTCTGTAGATGCCCGGTCAAGGGGATCAGGAGACTGATCTCTAAAGTCGGTCAGGCCATTGGCAGTCTTATTGGTGTCTGTCAAGAGCTCGTCTAGTCTTCGACTGAGCAATTGCTGAAAATATTCTTTCTTCTCCATGGTCAACACCGCAAGCACGAAACCACAAGCCGAGAGGAAAGGGACTTATTCATAATTACCAGAGACCTCATCAATGGAAAAGGTGGGGGCCTCATTTTGTGCCGCAGCCTTCTGCACCACCTTGCTAATTCTTGAGAGCTACTGAATGGCCTCTTTTAAGGCTTTGCCAGGGGTGAACTTCACCGCATTACGGGCCTTGATGTTCATCTTTGCGCCTGTTTGAGGGTTTCTCCCTGTGCGAGCCTTGCGGTGCACCTTCGAAAAGGTTCCGAAACCAACCAGCGCTATCTTACCATCTTGCTTCTTCAAAGCCTTCTTCACACCGTCAGTGAAAGAGTCCAAGGCCTTGTCAGCTGCAGCTTTTGAGATTCCGGCATCTTTTGCCATTTGTCCAATCAGTTCTACCTTTGTCATGACACCTCCTCCTTGCGTATGGGTTTATTGGGACTTTCAGTAACTCTTGAGGCCACATAGAGATTGTAAACTGTGCCCTCGGTCTCTAAAAAATGAACTACCCCGCCGCAAGCAGCGGGGCATCAAGAATTCAGGAGACAGAATAGATCCCCCCGACCGATCACGTGGGGTCCACACCAACCTTTTTCTAATGCATTCTGACTCCTGGCTCCTGGATTCTTTAACAAGCATCATAGAGCTCGATGGCTAATGCATCACTAGTCGCGGCAAGCCGCGGGAAATTGGACCTAAAAGAGATTGAAATCAATCCCCCTGCTCGTCACTTTCCTGCTCTTGTGACTCCAGGGTTTCGACTTCTTCCTCTGGTTCAGTCTGTTCCTCTTCCGTCCAGGATGGCTCTTCTGGTTCAGACTGTTCCTCTTCTGCCCAGGATGACGGATCGCTGTATCCTTCTTCTTCATGGCCGGGAGGGGCATCAGATTGCCAGCCTTGCTCTTGCTCGACTTCCGAATCAGGCGACTGAGCGTTAACAGGGCTCTGGAAAAATCCACTTATTATCAATGCTCCAATCGCAATCACCATCAGCAACCTCTTCATATTCTCACCTCCTTTCGTTGAATCGTTCTCTCACAGGGAGGGAACTTCTAGAGAATCAGCCCTTGGGGCACAGGTTCTCGAAACCAAGCAATCTCGTTCGTCCCTTCGGGATCTAACCGATAAGCGTTGAACTTCGAGGGCGGAGAAGATAACCACACTCTAAAGCCCTTTGCAATGAAAAAAGCGACCAATGATGAAAATTCTTAGCCACAAAATGACTGACAGCTAACTGGCCTGAATGTCATGCAAAAATCTGAACTAAGTTGGGAAAACAAAGTAAGACATTGGTGGATTTGAGGGGTGGGAAAGAAAGGTGAGCTCGACTGCCAATTTCGAATTGCCAAGTAAGTATATTGGGGTTGATCACATGAGGCAATTAGTGCCCATCCCCTGCCGCGTTCTATCATTTGGCCAATGTTACGGTACCATATCATAACAACAACGCTGCAGAAACCGCCTTGGGCCTTGCCTGTTTATGACACAGGCCAAGGATGCCCAGATCAAGCCGTAAGTAGGGCATTACAAGAGAGGCTCTTTAAGCCCCTGGACAAAGCTTCGGACTTCTTCAATCAGACGGCTGCTGTTCTGATGCTGTTCAATCACCTTGACCAAGGCACTTCCCACAATAATGCCATCTGCGTGTGGGGCCAGAGCAGCGACTTGGGCTGCTGTACCGATGCCAAAGCCTACGGCCAGGGGATGGCGCACCTGCGTCCGCGTGCGGTCTAGGGCGAGGGTTAGATCACGGGGAAGTTCCTCCCTGGCCCCGGTCACCCCGGTCACTGACACATAGTACAAGAAGCCCTTGCTCAGGCTGTCGATCTTTTTTACTCGGTCTAAGGGCGTCGTGGGTGTCACCAAGAATACGGTGTGCAGCCCTGCGGGCCGGGCCACTCGACGCCAAGGGCCGGCTTCCTCGGGGGGAAGGTCAGGGATGATGACACCATCAATGCCCACCTCGGCTGCTTGCGCCGCAAAATCTTCAATGGGGTATTGATACAAGAGATTGTAATAACTCATCAAGACAATGGGAAAACGGACGTCCTTTCTAAGGTCTTTGACGATGCCCAGAACTTCGCGCAGGGTGACCCCTGATGCAAGGGCCCGCTGTCCAGCGGCCTGTATCGTGGGGCCGTCTGCTATGGGATCTGAAAAAGGAACACCCAACTCTATCATGTCAGCACCGGCCTGCTCCAGGGTCAGAATAAGATCCCGGGTATGAGCTAGCGTGGGGTCACCTGCCACCAGAAACGGCATGAGGGCTGTCTTGTCTTTTTCTTGCAAGACTCTAAATAGGCGATCTATTCTATTCATGGTTTTCTATCCTTGAGGTGTCGGGCAACAATATCTAAGTCCTTGTCCCCCCGGCCGGAGAGGTTAATGAGGAGCACATCCCTTTTATCAAACGCTGATACATGCTTACAAACAGCAGCCACGGCGTGAGCACTTTCTAAGGCCGGAATGATACCATCTGTTCTGGAAAGGAGTTGAAAGGCTTCAAGGGCTTCTTCGTCTGTGACAGAGACATATTCTGCTCTTAAGGCCTCCTTAAAAAAACTGTGTTCCGGTCCCACACCCGGGTAATCAAGGCCTGGGGCCACTGAGTGGGCCTCTGATATCTGCCCGTCGTCGGTCTGGAGGAGATAACTCTTGGCCCCGTGTAAGATGCCCACATGGCCTGCACACAAGGTGGCTGAGTGTTTGCCGCTGGCTATCCCATCCCCCGCAGCCTCCACACCAATGAAGCGCACACGATCTTTTAAAAATGGGGCAAAAAGGCCCATGGCATTACTCCCGCCACCGACGCAAGCCACGAGGACGTCTGGAAGTCGCCCGGCAGCCCTTTGAATCTGTCTTCTTGCCTCTTTGCCAATAACGGACTGAAACTCACGGACGAGGCTCGGATAAGGGTGGGGGCCAACCACCGAGCCGATCACGTAATGGGTATCAGAGATATGGGTCACCCAGTCCCTCAACGCCTCATTGATCGCATCCTTTAGCGTGCGACTCCCTGAAAGCACAGGTATGACCTCCGCGCCCAAGAGCTTCATGCGTATCACATTGATCGCCTGACGTTGGATATCGGTTTCTCCCATATAGACCGCACAGGAAAGGCCAAGGAGGGTGGCTGCGGTGGCCGTTGCAACGCCGTGCTGCCCTGCACCCGTTTCTGCAATGATGCGCTTTTTCCCCATGGCCTTGGCGAGGAGCACCTGCCCCATCGTGTTGTTGATCTTGTGAGCCCCGGTGTGGGTCAGGTCCTCACGCTTTAAATATACTTGTGGACCCTTCAGTCTTCGAGTCAGGCCCTCGGCAAAATAGAGCGGGGTCGGTCGACCCACGTAGTCTCGAAGGTAGGCAGTGAATGCTTGCTTGAATTCTCGGTCCTTGCGGTAATATCGAAATGCCTCATCCAGTTCCATGAGGGCAGGCATAACGGTCTTTGGAACAAACTGGCCGCCGAATTCTCCGAAATAGCCTCTCTTGTTTTGTCTCATCCCATGTCTCCCATCTCAGCGCGTGCTTCTGCCACAAAGCGGCGTATCTTTTCGTGGTCCTTGATACCGGGTGCTGATTCTACACCGCTGCTCACATCCACACCGTGAGGGCTGACCAACTTGATAGCTTGTCTCACATCGTCTGGCGTCAAACCGCCAGAAAGAATGACGGGGCCATATTGTTTCGCCCTTTTCGCGAGGGTCCAGTCAAAGGTTTTCCCCGTGCCACCGGGTTGCCCTTCCACGTAGGTATCCAGGACAAAGCCCGCCACACAGTCCTTGTAGGCTGCCATAGTTTTTATACTGTGTTCGTCCTTGACTCGAATCGCTTTAAGGGGTTTGAAACCCACGGCGTTGCAGTCATCCGGTGATTCATTGCCATGAAGCTGCACCCAGTCGAATCCGCAGAATGTGGCTATCTGGCGAACAAATTCCGGATCCTCATCCACAAACACCCCGACTGAACGGACAAAAGGGGGCAGCGACAGACGTATCTCCCGAACCATTTGCGGTTCCATCCTGCGAGGACTCTGAGCCAAGACAAACCCCACGGCGTCCACCCCCAGACTGGCAGCCATTTGGGCATCAACTTGCCGGGTAATGCCACAAATCTTGATTCTGGGAAGTGACTTTGACATCGCAACTCAGATAGTTTCCATCCACAAATGGCCTTTTTCCTCTGAGCGGCGTTCTCCTCGGGTTTTCGCCTGCGACGTACGAAAAGTACGCCTCGGCCTAAACCCTTGTTCGGCCTTGCTCAGAAGACAAAATGCTTGTATGAATTGGAAACTGACACCTGTGCCCATTGATTGGATCATGTTTCGTAACTGGGCACTAGGCCACACGTTCCTGTAAAGATGAAGCACCAAAAAGCTCTTTGATCTTTGCCCCTATATCTTTTGCAGCCATAAGGGCCGTGCCTACCAGCAAGGCATCAATGCCGGCTTCTCGAAGACGCGCCACATCATTTCGAGTCTTGATACCACTTTCACTGACACAAGTTATCCCTTCCGGCATGCCGGAGACCAGGCGAACGGTTGTGGAAAGGTCCACAGCAAAGGTGGTCAAATCCCTGTTGTTGATCCCAATCACCTCAGCACCCGCCGCAAGGGCCCTATCCCGCTCCGACTCCGCATGCACTTCCACAAGGGCTTCCAACCCCAGTTCCCTGCAAAGAGATAAGAAGGCCCGAAGCTCATCATCAGACAGGATAGCCACAATCAACAAGACGGCATCAGCGCCTGCGGCCCGTGATTCATAGATCTGGTAAGCGTCAATGATGAAGTCCTTACGCAACAGAGGAATGCTAACGGCCTCCTTCACCTGTTTCAAGTTCGCAAGACTGCCATGAAAGAAGCGCTCGTCAGTGAGCACGGAAATAGCGGCAGCACCTGAATCTTCATAAAGCCTACCAATCTCAACCGGATCAACGTCTTTTCGAATCAGGCCTGCAGAGGGCGATGCCTTCTTGATTTCAGCGATCAGCGCGATTTCTGTCGCTTGCGTCAGTGCCTTCCGAAACGGCCGTGGGTTTTCAATGAGCACCCTGCCTTCCTTCAGGGCGGCTAGAGGCATGGCCTCTTTTCTGCGTTCAATCTCTTGCTTTTTGTGAGAGAGAATGTCATCCAGGATCATGCGAAGCGCCTTGTTCAGGGATTGGTTTGTGCTATCAGTTGCTCAAGCTTTTGGGCCGCCACGCCCGTGTCAATACTTTCAGCAGCCATTTGAATGCCCTCACCTATGTCTGGGGCCTTGCCCGCGGCATAAAAGGTAGCTCCGGCATTCAAGAGCACAATGTCACGCCTGGGTCCGGGCCGGCCATCAAGGATCTCTCTAATGATGGCCGCGTTCTTTTGGGCATCCCCACCCTTGATATCTGAGATATTGGCCCGGGACATGCCGAAGTCTTCGGGCTCTATACGGTAGTCCCTGATGGTGTCATCCCGCAGTTCGCTGACACGTGTGGGACCCACAATGCTGATTTCATCAAAGCTCCCCTCTCCGTAAACCACCAGGGCGCTGGTGCTGCCTAGACGCTGCAACACCTCCGCCAGCAAGGAAGTGAGCTCTGGTTTATACACACCCAGAACCTGGACATTGGCCCTGGCTGGATTAGTCAAAGGGCCGAGGACGTTGAATATAGACCGGATACCTATCTCCCGCCTCGGGCCTATGGCATGCTTCATGGCCCCGTGGAGTTTGGGTGCATAGAGAAACCCGATGCCGATACTTCTGATAGACGCCTCCACCTCCTCCGGGGTGATATCCAGGTTCACGCCCAGGGCCTCCAGGACATCCGCGCTTCCGCACTGACTGGAGACGCTTCGATTGCCGTGCTTGGCCACTTTGAGGCCGCCTCCGGCGACCACAAGCGCCGTGGTGGTTGAAATGTTAAAGGTGTTGGTTCCATCGCCTCCCGTGCCACAGGTATCTACAATCGTTTCCTGGTCCACATTGATCTCATCCCTGTCCATACTGACACCATCGTTCAGGACTCGAATGGGTGTGGCCTTGGCACGCATGACCTTGGCTGCGCCAGTGATCTCTGCGATCGTTTCCCCTTTCATGCGCAGGGCCGTTATAAAGGCTCCAATCTGCGCATCGGTTGCCTTGCCTTCCATGATTTCATCCATGACACGAACCATTTCATCCTCTAGAAGATCCTCGCCCTTCACGACTTTTTGAATCATCTCCTTCATCATGGTTTCCCCCTATGCGTCAAGCATTGTCCGTTATCCGCAATTTTTTATTCGACGCCTGTTTCCCGTTTCACGTCATCAGGATGTGAAATCCCAAACTATTGGCGCAGAAAATTGCGCAAAACCTTTTCCCCTTCTTGCGTCAGAAACGATTCAGGATGAAACTGGACCCCTTCAATGGGGAGTTCTTTGTGTCTGATTCCCATAATCTCCGCCTGCCTGGTTTCAGAAACAATGCCTAAACAGTCGGGAAGGGAATCCCGGTCTATCACGAGGGAGTGGTACCGGGTTGCCTCAAAGGGTTGCCTTACACCCCGGTAGCAACCCTTGCCATCGTGATAGATACGAGACACCTTGCCGTGCATCAGTCGTTGGGCCGGCACCACCTTTCCCCCAAATGCCTCGGCGATGGCCTGATGTCCAAGGCACACGCCCAGGATCGGAATGATTCCGGCAAAATGACGTATGGCCGACAGGCTAATACCGGCGCCGGCTGGCACACCCGGCCCTGGAGATATAACCAGCCTGTCGGGCTTTAGTCCCTGCAAGCGGCCCAAGGTGACTTTATCATTTCTGAAGACCTGAATGGTCTCTCCAAAGGCCCCGAACGCCTGAACCAGGTTATACGTAAAAGAATCATAGTTATCAATCATGAGTATCATAGTAACGTCACCCCAATCCCTCAGCGCCCATTCTGATGGCCTCAAAAAGTGCCTGTGCCTTGTGCACGGTCTCCTCATATTCTCTGCCAGGTACAGAGTCCGCCACAATGCCAGCCCCAGCCTGGATAAAGGCCTTCGTGTCCTTGATCACTATGGTCCTGATGGTGATGGCAAGGTCCATATTGCCGTCAAAACTGAAATATCCCACGGCCCCGGCGTAAGGACCGCGACGACACGGCTCAAGCTCGTGAATAATCTCCATGGCACGCACCTTGGGTGCCCCGGATACCGTGCCTGCTGGAAAGGAGGCACGAAGCACGTCAAAACTCATCAGCCCTTTTTTTAAGACCCCTTCAACGTTCGAGACAATATGCATGACGTGAGAATAGTGTTCCACGACCATCAGATCGCTGAGCTCCACCGTTCCGTATTCTGCCACCCGGCCCACGTCGTTTCTGGCCAGATCCACAAGCATGACGTGTTCAGCGCGTTCCTTGGGATCGGCCAAAAGTTCGGCTTCAAGTCGACTATCTTCTGCCTCAGTCTTTCCTCGGGGCCTTGTTCCTGCAATGGGTCGCAATGTGACACGCCTTCCCTCAACCCTCACCATCACCTCTGGCGAAGAACCAAGGAGTGACACGCCGTCAAACCGCAGGTAAAAAAGATAGGGTGAGGGATTGATCCGCCGCAGGGCTCGATACACGTCAAAAGGCTCTGCCGCCGTGTCTGTCTCAAAACCTTGCGACAGGACGACCTGAATGATGTCTCCCTGCCGGATATGATCTTTTGCTTTGGATACCATGGATTCAAACTGGCCTCGCGGAATTTTGCCCTGGATGGACCCGGGGGCAGACCCTTTCCGCGGTTTGTTGACCGCCGCCATAGGTTCTTTTAACTGGCCCATGACAGTCTTGATGCGCTCTGCGGCCTCGTCATAACAGGCCACAGGATCGGCCTCTGGCGTGACCTCAACATTGACAACCACCTTGATGGAGTGCTTAAGATTGTCGAAAATTAACACGATCCTGGGAACCATGAACCACGCGTCTGGGACACCGAGCCCATCGGGGAGCGTGTCTGGAATAGGCTCGAAGAACGACACCATCTCATATCCAATGTAGCCCACGGCGCCGCCAAAAAAACGGGGGAGCCCGTCTAGTCGGGCAGGCCGGTAGCCGGCAAGGCGTGTTTGAAGAAGACGAAGAGGATCATCAACGGGCTGCTCCTCTAGGCCATTGCCTGACTGGATGATGGTATGAGAGCCCCAGCTTTTGAATGTCAAGATAGGATCGATCCCCATAAAACTGAAGCGAGCCCATTTCTCACCTCCTTCCACACTTTCGAGGAGAAAGCTGTAGGGGCCTGTGCCCATCTTTCTGAACACACTGATGGGGGTTTCCGTGTCGGCAAAGACCTCCCGATAGACCGGGATCAGGTTTGAGGTCTTCGCCAGCCGTATAAACTCGTCTCTTGAAGGATACATGCTCTTTTCCATCTCCCAGCGCACTTACAGAAATCGTTGAAAAGGTTGTCCTTGCTCCGGCCCGCGGCCAAGCTAGAACAACTAAAAAAGGCCGTGGATTGTGAGGGCCCCACGGCCTTAGAAAGAAACAAAAAAAGCCGCGGGCCTTGAAGTGGCTCACGGCTATGGCTCAGACGGATGTCGAAGCTAATGGTGTGGGCACACCTCAAGTGCTATGCCACACCACCACCAGATAAATGTCCTTTCGATTTTCAACGTCTTTAGGATATTGCCTTTCATGAAATTTAACATTATGATAACAGCCATTCATTGTCTTGTCAATACCAAAACTTGCAAGGTCACGTCACCCGCTGCGTAAAAGATGCTTGACAATAGTTTCAGGGTGGCGTAAACTGAGTTTAAATTCTTAAGAGGCATGATATTAATGATAAAGAGTCGGGATAATGTAAGGACGTTGGTTTTTGGGCGCTTCTTTTTTATCTTTAGAGGCGTCCACCCGGTCGCGTAACGCTAAGCGCTAAGTACCCCGGGTGGACCTGGCGGGTCTGCTCGGGGTTTTTATTGGCCTAAAGCCCCGAGAGACAAACTCTCGGGGCTTTCTTTTTATGGAAGGAGGTTTGGCCATGATTCTCGTTCTGGAAAAAGCCGTCACACAAGAGGAGAAGAACCGCGTCCTGAGCACACTTCGCAAGGAGGGTTGCATTGTCCGTGAAATGTCAGAAGCTGGACAATGCATTATAGGCGTCACAGGCAAGGCAGGACACGATGCCGATTTTTTTCAGCAGCTTCCTGGCGTAGCAAAAGTGGTGCCTATCTCCACATCCTTCAAGCTGGTGAGCCGGCAGATGCATCATGAAGACACCGCTGTTCATGTCGGGGACGTGGTGATTGGCGGTGAGCGCATTGTGGTCATTGCGGGTCCCTGCGCCGTTGAAAGCCGCGAGCAGGCCCTGACGACTGCCCGGGAGGTTAGAAAATACGGGGCTGTTCTGTTTCGCGGCGGGGCCTTTAAGCCGAGAACCTCCCCTTATTCCTTCCAAGGCCTGGGAGAAGGGGGTTTGAAGATTCTTGCCCAGGTCCGGGAAGAAGTTGGGCTTGGTGTTGTGACGGAAATGACTTCAACGACTCAAGCAGACATGATGATGAAGTATGTGGACGTTGTGCAGATTGGCGCCCGGAACATGCAAAACTTCGAACTCTTAAAGTGTGTGGGGCGT
>Ga0180433_10006135_pt1 | contig 15902 bp, 12 predicted proteins | sample SS_ome_8_FD_132980 | JGI IMG/M metagenome (GOLD analysis project Ga0180433, IMG submission 132980) | Hypersaline lake sediment archaeal communities from the Salton Sea, California, USA - SS_1_D_1 metaG | ecosystem: Environmental > Aquatic > Non-marine Saline and Alkaline > Hypersaline >... | reverse complement strand
GGGAATCTTCGACCGTAAGGAATAATACTGATTTTATATACGCTCGCTAACCCCGCAGCAAGCTGCGGGGAATGCGCTCGCTTAATCGGTTCAACTCTTTGTCATTCTTTAGCATTTCGCTTGAACCCTTGAATCCTTGAACCCTTGAATCCTATGGGATAGCGCCTGTTCAATTGAAGATAACCCATTTGTTTTGCCTTAATGAACTACAACTAATCGGGAGATGATCCAAAAATCAAAATACGGGATGAGGGTATGGCAATAGAGGGTTCCTCCCGCGCCCGGCGTGTTGGATGAGGACAAGATTTAGAAACAAAGGTTACCGTTTCAGAGTGTACCTGTTCGCAGGGTTGATCGTCCTGCTTGTGTTGACGAGCTTTGGCTTCGCCCTGGGTGTGGTTTGGTACTCCAAGCAGATAACCGAAGTGATTGTCGAGAAGGATTTCAAGGCTCGGGAGATTGAACGCTCAGTCGTCGATCTCCTCCTATCCATGGAGCGGAATCGAAAGAAATATTTCCTTCTTGACAAGGCGGAATACAAGGCCCACTTTTACGAGGACGCGGAGCGGTTTCGCCATGAGCTTGCCCGGCTGGAGGCCCTCGGGCTGTCCGATCAAGAAAAAGGCGCTTGGAATAAGCTACAAGAGCGTTTTGAGGACTACCTTCAAAGGGATCCCTTTTCGGTCCGCGAAGACAGTCCGCCTGACGAAGGCATATCCGACCTCCCTTTGGCAGAGGTCAATGACCTCCTTCGGCTAAATCAGGATCGGATGGACCGTCGCATCGCCCAGATGAATCGATTGGAAGACAAGACCATCCAAGTGGGTGTCTTCTGGGCGACCCTTTCTCTTGTAGCTGCCGGCCTCTTAGCCTTTTTTCTGATTCGCTCGATCACTCGGCCAATTGATATATTGCGAAAAGCGACAACAAAAATTTCAGAAGGAAAATTCACGCATCGGGTGGATTTGCCCACGCAGGACGAACTAGGAGATCTGGCAGACGCCTTCAACGAGATGGCTTATCAGCTCAAGCGGCTAGATGATATGAAGGCCCATTTCGTGGCGATTGTTTCCCATGACCTCAAGACTCCTTTGACATCCATGAAAGAGGCGGTAGATCTCTTGCTGGAAGAAGCCGTGGGGCCTTTGAGCCCAAAGCAGCGCCATCTGCTGGAGATCAACGCCGGGGGCATTCAGAAGCTCGCCGAGTTTGTGGATGATATCCTCAACCTCACACGGATGGAGGCAGGATTGGTGCCCTTGCATCAAACATGGTTCGACCCTCAACGTTTGGTGGAGGAAAAACTGGATGCCTTCCGTCTTCTGGCTGAGAGGAAGCAGATCCACCTGTCAGTCACACACCAACCTGGCCCGCTGCCCCCCTTGCTCGGAGATGCAGGACGATTAGAACAGGTGCTGGCCAACCTCCTGAACAATGCGATTTATTTTACGCCTAGCGGGGGGACAATCGCTGTGACATTAGAATACGTAAGCACAAAGGAGCTTCCCGTTCGGACCAAACAAGATCCGAAAGAGGACAAAACAAAACGATGGCTAAAGGTCAGTATCTCTGACACTGGGGAGGGTATTCCCAAAGAGGAATGGAAAAGGGTATTTGACAAATTCTATCAAATTCAGAAGGCATCAAGCCGATGCAGCGGGAGCGGTTTGGGGCTTTCTATTGCCAAGTATATCGTTGAAGGACATCAAGGGTCGATTTGGGTAGAGGATTCGTCAGACAAGGGGACCACTTTTGTTTTTGCCCTGCCCCAGGATGGGATGACGAGAGAAAACCGGGCTTCACAAGAGGTGTCTAGGAAAGGTGTTTTGGATTATGCCGGCTAGTATTGTATTTCAGGGGTTCCTTTAAAAAGTCAAGTATCGCCATCAAGCCATTTTCCGGGCTCCGTGAGCATTTCCGGGACGTCAGCTTCGTTTTGCTTAATCATAAAAACTCGGGCTAACGCCCTCAGACAGTTTATGATTCTTAACGCTTCACTCAGCTGACCTCTCATTGCCGAAAATGCTCAATGTCGCGCGGAAAAGGCTTTCGGCTACATAGTAACTAACGCCGGTTACTTTTGAAACACCAGACTGGCGAGTGCCCATCCACGAAAGGGGCTGAGCGAACAAAGACAGCCCGGTTGAGCACTATCTGGGAGGGGCGGTGATTAGCATCAACAGAAATGAAAGGCCTTGGCATCAGTGTTGGCTCCGCCCATTGGTCTTGGCAGGGATGATTATTTCTTCTGCCTCCTGCACCCAGGTAGTGAAAGAACGCTTTTTTAGAAAACCCATGGTCCAAAGCCCTGGACACCCATCTGGTGCTCAGGCCAGACTCCAAGAAGCCTTACATCATCTTCAAACTGGGCAAAATAGCACTGCTGGCGAGATCTTGAAAGAGCTTTCGTCGCCAGAAGGGGACACATCCCACGTGGGCCCGGCGTCTGAATTCTATTTAGGTGTTATCAAACTTTTCGAGATGGGCGATGTGCACGAGATGGGGGATTGCAAGAGTTACTTTGAGGCGTATATTGAGAAATATCCCAATCAGCCCTATCAGACGAATGCGGCAAGAATCGTGCGTCTACTCGAGAAACACATCGAAAGGGCCCGCAAAGATGGACAGCGAGTGGCAGAGCTGAATCGGGTTGTGGACGAGCTGAACCAAGCCGTGGGAAAGCAAGCGAAGGAGATACAGACTTTAAAGTATCAGATGCAGAAACTTGAGGAGATACAGCTAGAAACCGAGCGGAAAAGACAGTCCTTTGAATTGGAAGGGCCAGAATAGACCTTAATGTTGCAAAAGTCGAGGATGCCCGAGATCCCAGGCGTCCAAGGGCGAGGCTGTAGTGAACTACGCCGAACCCTTGTTGGCAACAAAGGAGATGGGGTATACTCGGCTTTCCCATAGGGTAGAGAAAGCATAGAGAGGTAGTCATATGCCCAACATTCTTGTGATCGATGATGACCCGAATATTTTGGCAGTGATCCAGACTCGACTGGAGGCCAACGGATATGATGTTGAAACTCGCGGGGATCCATTGAAGGCGCTGGAGACATTGAGAGAGAGGGAGTTTGATGTCATTGTCACCGATGTGCGAATGCCCCAGATCGATGGGATGGAACTCCTCCAGCGTGTACATAGAATTCGTTGGAATATCCCTGTGATCTTGCTCACCGCCTACGGGACCATTCCCAACGCGGTGGAAGCGATGAAACAGGGGGCCTTTCAGTATTTGACAAAGCCTTTTCAGGGAAAACAGCTGGTTGAGGAGATTGAACGGGCCTTAGAGGAGCGGGGCAAGGCGCACAAAGACAAGACTGGTAGCGTCGAAACGTCTTTTCCTGGAGTCTATGGCGTCAGTGCCAAGATGAAAGCGCTGCATCCGCTCTTGGAACGTATTATCGATAGTGAATCCACTGTATTGATTCAGGGAGCAAGTGGCACAGGAAAAGAGTTGATCGCCCAGATGATCCACCGCAATGGGAGACGCAAAGACAACCGCTTTGTGATCGTGGATTGCGGGGCCACTCCCGGCACTTTAATCGAGAGCGAACTGTTCGGCCATGCCAAAGGTGCTTTTACCAATGCCTCGGAAGCCCGTGCTGGCATGTTCGAGTTGGCCCATAATGGGACCCTTTTCCTGGATGAGATCAGCAGTCTGCCGTTGGATTTGCAGACACGACTGCTTCGTGTTTTGGAGCAAGGCCAGATCAAGCGGGTGGGGGAGAATTTGATGCGGGATGTGGATGTTCGGGTCATCGCAGCAACGAATGTTGACCTAAACGAGCAGGTGGAAACGGGGGCCTTCCGTTTGGATCTGTATTACCGACTGGCTGTATTGAACCTCGAACTTCCGACTTTGCGACAAAGGAAAGAGGATATTCCCCTGCTGGCCGACTTTTTTTTGCAGAATTTTTCTCGAAAAATGAAGAAGGCTCCCATGCAGTGGGACGAGGGGGTTCGGGACGGACTCATGCAGTACGACTGGCCCGGAAACATACGGCAGTTGAAAAATACTATAGAGGCCGCCGTTGTGTTGTCTCAGGGCAAGGCGCTTTCCTTGGAAGACCTCGACTGTGCAGGCTTGCCCAAAAAACCTCTCGCCAAGGTTTCCCAAATCGACTCTCTGCAGGACAATGGCGGCGCTTCCTTGCCTGAATTCATCGAGAGGCAGGAACGAGAAATGATATTGGAGGCACTGGAACAGAACAACTGGGTGCAGAGAGGCGCAGCCAAACAACTCGGAATCAGCCCTCGTGTCCTCAATTACAAGATCAAGAAGTTGAAAATCGATCCGTCTTCTCTAAACACATAGGAATGAGTCAGCGACTACGATATTTGGACATAAACTCACCACCCGCTCGTATTCACTCGCTCGAGGCGCGAAGGACGCAAAGAAATTCGTTTTTTTGCTTTTCGCTGAGACGCCGAAAAGCAAAGAGCAACCTGCACTTCGGGCAGAACTAATGGACTATACGCTCTTTGCGCCTTTGCGATGAATATTTGTCTCTGCAATCCATGATATCCGCGCTGTACATCGATGAGGCGATCAGAGACCACCCAGTGGTGCAAAGGGTTCGAAAAAAGCTCGGATCCGGGCGGGCCACTGTGGTCCAAGGCCCATCCGAGGTCCATGAAACCTTAACTGGTCAGCAAGATCCCGTGGCCCAGGGAAAGCGGGGGCTCTTTCTCACACAAAACCGGGGCCCCTTCCTAAGAAAATGTCCTGGCACCAAATCGTATATCTGCTGTGGCTACCAGATCCTGCATATTGGCACGTACTGCACCTTAGACTGTGCTTATTGCATCCTACAAGCCTACTTCCATCCACCAGTCCTCCAATACTTCGTGAATCAGGAGGCATTATTCAAAGAGCTGGATGACCTTTTTTTGTGCAACCCCCCGCCATTTCACCGGGTGGGAACCGGGGAGTTTACCGACAGTCTCATATGGGAGCCGTGGACGAATCTATCCAGGGACTTGATTCCCCGTTTTGCCCGTCAAGACCGCGTCGTCTTGGAGCTCAAGACTAAGACATGTGCCATAGAAAATTTGAAAGGCCTTGCCCACAACAAGAAGACCATCGTAGCCTGGTCCCTCAATCCGCCAGCCGTGGTGCGCAATGAAGAGCGCAATACAGCCAGTGTGAGAGCCCGGCTCCGAGCCGCAGCCCAATGTGAAGCATGGGGCTATCCTTTGGCCTTTCACTTTGATCCATTGATCTTATACGAAGGCTGGGAAAAAGATTACGAGAGACTGGTCAGACGGCTTTTCAAGACTGTGTCAGCTAGAAACGTTGTCTGGATTAGCCTTGGCTCCTTTCGCTTCATGCCCTCCTTAAAACCGATTATCCAGAAACGATTTCCAAGATCTAAAATTGTGTACGGCGAGTTCGTTCCCGGGCTTGACGGTAAGATGCGATATTTCAAACCCCTGCGCATCGAGCTCTATCGCAAAATGGTGGGCTGGATCAAAGCGGTGGCACCTGACGTATGTCTCTATTTTTGCATGGAAGATGAAGAGGTTTGGCAAAGGGCCTTGGGTTTTTCTCCTAAACAGCATGGGGGATTATCAAAAATGCTGGACAAGAGCGCTGCAAGACACTGCGGGCTGGAATAAGTCTGTCACTCCTCCTTTTTTTCCGGCAAGAATCTAAAAACCCCACGCAACATGTCTCTGCGGCTCATGGTTTTCTTGGAGACCTTATCTAGTTCACGCCATGGATTAAACTCCGCCTTCTTTGGTTTGATTCTCTTCTGATACTTCTTTTCGGTAAGCTTTTTCTGCCACCGAGTCTCTTTTTTCATGTCCCAGAGGTTTGAGCCAGGCGTCTCAAGGTCATCTTTAAGCTGAACGTTGTTCAAGTCAACTTCTTTGAACGTGACATTTTGCCGAAAGGTTGACCCGCCGAGATCGTCCTCATCTTCGTCGTCCTCCATCTCATCGTCGTCCACATCGTCTTCATGCATCTTTTTGTCTCCCAGAGTGAATTCCTTGATTGTGTTCTTGCTTTGAAATATGTTCCTTCCATAGCCTTGTGATGACGTGAACTATTTCATGCCCCCTTAGTGATTGAAATATAGTTCGTTTCGTGAAGAGGGTCAAGGGATAGGATAGGGGGGGAAGGTATCATCCATGAGTCAAAGCCACACCAGTCGGAAATGGGTTCGCCTGACGGCTGTGGGCCTTTTTCTAGCCCTCCTGTTGCTTGATGAAGGCACACTGGCCTCCCAATGGCGACAGGTTCGATATGTGGACGACGGCGACACCGTGGTGCTCTCCGATGGCACGCGGGTGCGCTACATTGGGGTCAACGCCCCCGAGATAGCCCATGAAGATAGACCTGCAGAAAGGTTTGGGCCCGAATCCAGAGCCTTTAACCGCAAGCTGGTATACCAAAAGTCGGTTCGGCTGGAGTTGGACCGAGAAAGACAAGATCAATATGGTCGCTTGTTGGCCTATGTGTTTCTGAAAGACGGAACATTTGTCAACGCTGAATTGGTTAGGACTGGCTATGCCTATTACGTGTTTCGCACACCAAATACCAAATACGATCGGCGCTTTCTTCGGCTTCAGCGAGAGGCCATGGCAAAAAGGGTAGGGCTATGGAGAGGATTCCCAGACCAACAAGGATACTATGCGGCAAACAGCCGTTCCAAACGTTTCCACCATCCCGATTGTCCCTTTGGAAAGATGATATCTCCCAAAAACCGCGTCACTTTCAAGACAAAGTACGACGCCTTCTGGGCGGGGTATGCCCCTTGCAAGCGGTGCAATCCGTAAGTGCTTATTCTTAAGGGCGGGCTCTGGCTATTCTTTTTTTTCCTGTGCTAACACCTTTTCAATGATGTGGGCCGGCACTTCTGAATAATGGTCGAACTCGGAGGTAAAGGAGCCCCTGCCGCCCGTCATGGACGTGAGATCCGGGGCATATCTCAAAATCTCGGCCATGGGTACCTGAACTTGGATAACTTGCTTGTTGCCCTTGGCTTCCATGCCCAGAACCTTGCCCCGCCTGCTATTTAGATCTCCGATCACATCGCCCATGTAATCCTCCCGAACCGTCACGGTCAGGTTCATGATGGGCTCGAGCATGGTGGGTTTCGCCTCTCTTAATCCCTGCTTAAAACACATGGATGCGGCGATCTTGAAGGCCATCTCAGAGGAGTCCACTTCATGGGACTTGCCGTCATAGAATCGCACTTTTACATCCACAACCGGGTAGCCGGCAAGAACACCGGACGCCATGGCCTCGACAATTCCCTTTTCTACCGCAGGTACAAAGTTCCGCGGCACATTCATGCCCACAAGGGCTTGCTCAAATTCAAAGCCTTTGCCCTCTTCAAGGGGAGTGACATCGAAATGGACTTCGGCAAACTGTCCCCGCCCCCCTGATTGCTTCTTGTGACGGTAAACAACGCCCTTGACCCCCTGCTTGATCGTCTCTTTGTAAGGAATTCTGGGGGTGTTCAGATTCACCTCAACCCCGAACTTGCGCTTAAGCTTTTCTACCATGGTCTCAATGTGGATTTGGCCCATGCCCGAGATGAGGATCTGTTTGGTTTGAGCATCTCGGTCCAGCTGCAGCGTGGGGTCTTCCTCCAGCAACTTGGAAAGGGAAGTAAATATCTTGTCCTCATCCCCTTTGGACTTGGGTTCTATGGCATAAGAAATGAGGGTGGGCAAGGGGCCAAGGCTCTCGAACCGTATCTTATTGGCATCATCACAAAGCGTATCCCCGGTCGTTGTCTCCTTGAGCTTGGCAACGGCGACAATATCGCCTGGCCCCGCCTTGGCCGTAGCGATCTGTTCCTTGCCTGCGATCTGAAGGAGTTGTCCGCATCGTTCCTTGGTCTCCTTGGATGCATTATAAAACGAGCTGTCCGGCATCAGGGTCCCAGAAAAAACCCTAAAAACACTGAGCCGACCCGCATAGGGGTCAGCCACGGTCTTGAAAACCAGCGCTGAAAAAGGTCCCTCTGGGTCCGCTCTGCGTTCTGCCGTCTCGCCTGTGTCTGGGTCCTTGCCCGTCTTTACCCCGCGTTCCAGGGGTGATGGCAAACACACATTGATACAATCCATCAAAAGATCAACCCCTATATCGTGGGTGGCAGAACCACACAGGACCGGGACAAAGGTCCGGGCAAGAGCACCAGCGCGAAGCCCCTGCTGAAGTTCTTCGTCCGTTAGGGGTTGCCCTTCTAAATATTTTTCCAGGAGGGCATCGTCGGCTTCTGCAATATTCTCCACCAAGGCTTCCCGTTCAGACTGGACTTGGTCCTGCAATTCTGGGGGAATCTCGCCGACACTCGATTTTCCATCTTTCCCGTAGACATAGGCCTTTTGGCTAACCAGATCGACCACCCCTCGGAAGTTCTCTGCCGCACCTATGGGAATCTGCACAAGAATCGGCTTGGGCTTGAAGGCATCGGCTATCTCCTTGAAGGTTTTAAAAAAATCAGCTCGCTCACGATCCATCTTGTTGATAAAGACCAATCTGGCCATTTCGAAGTGGTCTGCCAGGTCCCAGGCCTGTTCGGTCTGCACTTTTACGCCATCGATGGCTTCAATGACCACAACGGCACCATCGGCTCCTTGAAGGCACGACCTGGTATCTGAAAAGAAATTGGCATCTCCAGGTGTGTCAATGATATTCACCCTGTGGCTTTTCCATGTATATTGATGAAAGGCTGAGCTGATGCTGACTTTTCGTCGCACTTCTTCTGGTTCAAAATCCATGACAGTGTTTCCATCATCCACACGGCCCAAACGCGTGGTCACCCCCCCTGTGAACAGGAGGGCTTCCGCCACGGAGGTTTTGCCTGCACCACCATGACCAACCAGGGCCATGTTTCTCAACCCTTTCACAGACTCATCCATAAACATCCATCTCCAATCGTGTATTTTTTTCTAAAAGACTCATCTATTTTTAAAAAACAAATTTGTACATTTTGGAGGAAAAAAAATCAACCCCAATGTTGGCCATGACGCAAAAAACACAACCACTTTAGGTCGCTTCCCCATGGGAGGGGCTTTCACGGGGTGACGCCTTGGACACGACAAGAAAACGTGCTATTCCTGAAATCAAGTTAGTCTCGTGGCCCAAAATGGTCACGGAGCGACCCAAATGGCTTTGGGCAACGGCCACTGTAGGATTGGCCGTTCTTCACCCTATTTCTGAGACACAAAACCAGACTATTCTAGGGAAAGGACACGATGTCCATGCTTTCACTGTTTAAGGGCCTCTCAGGGGATCAGGCAGATGCCTACGCACTGGTACTGTCTTCATCTGGCATTTCCCACCGTGTTTCAAGAGGGGAGGGCGGGTGGGACCTGTGGGTCCATGATGCTAACTACGAAAAAGCCCTGAATACGATTCAACAATACCTTGATGAAGAACAGGAACTCGAGCCAACGGATGAACGCCTCAGCCATGAACATCCCAAGACCTTTACGGGGCTCTGGGTATCTCTCATATTGTTGGCATGTCATGGTGCTGTCACCATCGGCCATAGGCACCAAGTCTTTGTCAGGGCCTACGGATCATCAGCCTTCGACATCTTGCACGGACAATGGTACAGGGCAGTCACTTCACTGATGATTCATGCCAACACATTGCACCTGGCAGGCAACATGGTGGGCATCGCTTTGTTTGGTACGGCGGTGTGCACCATGACAGGCTGGGGCGTTGGCTGGCTTATGATCCTTGCAACAGGCGTTGTCGGCAATCTCGCGAATGCTTTTTTGTACAGGACGGGGCATCTTTCGGTGGGGGCATCCACAGCCGTCTTCGGGGCCATAGGAATCCTTGCAGCGCACCAGTTTTCCAAGAAATTTAGGCTGCGTGGCCACCGAATGAAGGCGTGGCTCCCCTTGGCAGGCGGTGTGGCCCTGCTTGGCATGCTCAGTTCAGGGGAGCGCGTTGATTTGACGGCTCACCTTTTCGGGTTCTTAGTAGGAATAATCCTTGGAGCCTTTCACGCTGTTTTTCTGAAAACCCCGGCACCAAGGGTCTATCAGGGTGGTTGCCTTCTTGTGGCCTGCAGCATCCTTGTTGTGTGTTGGATGAAGGCTCTTGGCCAGGGGTAAGCCGATGGATGGGTAACACGACCGGGAGGCTATGCCTGGGTGACTCGGAACACCTCTTCGATCGTTGTGATCCCATCTATGACCTTTTGTGCGCCATCCTGCCGAATAGTCATCATGCCTCTTTCCACGGCAGTGCGTTTTATGGCGTTGGCATCCGAGGTCTTCAGAATGACATTTTTGACGGCATCATCCAGAAGCATGAATTCAAAGATGCCCTTCCTTCCCTTGTAGCCCGTTTGAAGACACGCAGGGCAACCTTTGCCACGGTATATAGGCTTCCCGTCTAGACTTTCAGGAGAGATGCCGACACTTTGCAGGGATTCATTGTCGGGCGTGTATGCCTCTTTGCACTCATTACAGATAACACGCACCAATCGCTGGGCTAAAATGGCGATCACCGAAGAGGTCACCAGAAACTGTTCTACACCCATGTCAATGAGACGCGTTACCGCACTGGCTGAATCGTTGGTGTGAAGGGTAGAGAAAACCAAATGGCCTGTGAGAGCAGACTGGATGGCAATTTCCGCTGTTTCTACGTCTCGAATCTCGCCCACAAGGATAACGTCCGGGTCCTGACGAACAATAGAGCGCAGCCCCTTGGCAAAGGTGAGATCGATCTTGGGATTGACCTGAATTTGGGCAATGCCGTCCATCTGGTATTCAACCGGATCTTCCACGGTAATGATGTTGATCTCCGGGCTGTTGATGGTGCTCAAGGCTGCATAAAGGGTGGTCGTTTTTCCGCTTCCCGTGGGTCCTGTCACGAGGATGATGCCATGGGGGGTACGAATGAGTCTGTCAAAGGCTTGCAGCTTGTCTTCAACCATACCAAGATCGGAAAGCTTCAGCAGCACACTTGATTTGTCAAGCAATCGGAGCACGACCCGTTCCCCAAAAGATGTGGGAATGGTGGAGACACGAATGTCCACATTCTTGTCAGCGATTCTAATGTCGATCCGTCCGTCCTGGGGGAGCCTTTTTTCCGCAATGTTAAGCTTTGCCATAATCTTAACGCGGGATATCAATGTGGACTGAATGTGCTTCGGCGGGGTGAGCTTGTCATACAGAATGCCATCTATACGGTAGCGAATCTTGAGTTGGTTCTGATACGGTTCAATGTGGATGTCGCTGGCACGGGCCTTCACGGCCTGCGAAAGCATCAGGTTGACCAGTCGAATAATGGGTGCGTCACTCGTCTCGTCCAAAAGATCCCCGGTGGCCTCTATTTCAGACATGATCAGATCGCTGTCTTCCTCCCCATGCATGCCCTCGATAACCTGTTCAGCAGACCCGCTGCTCATCTCATAGGTCACATTGATGACCGACAGGATGGCCGCGTGAGGAGCAATCACCGTTTGTTGGGTCCCGTTCCAGCCCAAGGCCAGACGCAGGTCGTCCAGAGGTTGAAAAACCAAAGGGTCGTTAACAGCAACAAAGGCCTCTTCTCCCTGAACCACGGGCACCATCTTATATTTCTTGAGAAACTGGATGGGCAGATGTTGCGTAAAATCGGTTTCCAAATCTTCTGTGGGCAGGGTCGCCCGAAAGGGGAGGGCAAACTGGACCCCGAGGCCCTTTAACACGTCGGCCTCTGAGACCGCTTTCCGGTCGATTAAGATCTCACCAATCCGCCCGCCCTTTTCCTCTTGGGCCTCAAGGGCGGCTGTGAGCACATCTGCGGCAAGGCCGCAGTGTTCTGTTAGTATGTCACCGATGAGTCTGTGGGGCATGATGAGATTGAGCCTTCCTCGTCACCCTTTGGATGGGACGGACCTGAGACAACGATGATTCGCAAAGGATTTGCCAGCTGGAGATTGAAGACCCTGCAGCAAGCTGCAGGGAATCTTCGACCGTAAGGAATATTACTCATTTTATATACGCTCGCTAACCCCGCAGCAAGCTGCGGGGAATGCGCTCGCTTAATCGGTTCATCCAGCCTGAGAGCGGCGCGGCACATCAGCGGCCCTCGTACATCTTGATCACGCTTTCTTCCATCCTGTCAATCCCTTCTTTCTTCTCCTCATAAAGCTTTGTTGCCTCGACAGGGTCCTCAACGATGTGAGGGGTGAGAAAGATGAACAAGTTTGTCTTGTCTCGAGATCTGCCAGAGGATCTAAAAGCCCGACCCAACAACGGGATATTACCCAGGCAAGGGGTCCCAAAATCGCTTCTGTTAATCTGTTCCCCGACCAGTCCGCCAATGACCACCGTATGATCATCCTTCATGACCACGGTGGTTTCTGCTGAGCGCTTCAAGGTGCTAGGCCTGTCTTCCAGCGAATCCGGTTGTATGGTGCTATATTCCAGAGAGATCTCCAGCCGAAGAAAGCGCTCCTGGTTGATCTGGGGGGTGATCTTAAGGGTCACGCCCACGTCCTTGTATTCGTATACCGAGTAGGCTTGTTCCGTCCCTGCGCTTTCTTTGCTCAGGTAGGGAATATTGGCAGCAACCACGACTTGAGCCTCTTCATTGTCCGTGGTCATGATCTGGGGGGTTTGAAGGATATGGACATCGGAATCAGATTGAAACGCCTGCACCACCGCCGCTAGGGAAGGAAACTCCACCCCACCGATGGTAATCGACTCACCTAAAAAGCCGAATGATAAGCCCGGAGGATTGGCAGCAGTGCTAATGGTAGTTCCAGAGCCGGAGGCCCCAAAGGCCCCAATTTCTCTCCCTTCCCACGTCCCCACATCGTCTCCCACGCGCCATTCAATACCCAGGTCAAAGCTTTTCCTCAAGCCAACCTCCATGATCAGGGCTTCGATAAAAACCATGGGCCGTGAGATATCCAACTTCTCAATGACATCCACGAGGGCGAGATAGTCCTGCTTATTGGCCGTAATGACCAGGGAATTGGTCGCTTTATCGGCCACAATCTGGACCTCTTTGGAGATCACCGGGGCCGTGGCCTTTCCCTTTGCAGGGGCCTTGGTCTCCTTGGGAAGGGCTGTCAAGACCGTGGCAAGCTCTTCGGCGTCCGCATACTGGAGATAATAGACCCGGATGTCTCCCTCACCCCGAGGGGTTTCCTGGTCCAGAAGGTTGATGAGCTGTTTGATCCTTAAGGTATCATGTTCGCTGGCTGATAGAATCAAGGAATTGGTCCGCTCGTCAGCCACAATGCGGACGGCAGGCGCTGCCGCCGCCGTTGGTGCACCCTTTCTTGTCCTCGTGGTAGTGGGCCGCCCCGTTGTCTGAAAGATCGTGGTCAAGGTCGTGACCATGGTGGATGCGATGGCATGTTCGAGAGGGATCACTGATATCTCCTCACCAATGCCCACCACGTCGATCGCCTTTATGATGCTTAGCAGCCGCTGTATGTTGGAGAGCACGTCCGTGACAACGAGCATGCCCGATGGGGGGTATGAAATAATCACACTGTTCTTGGATATCAACGGGGCAAAGAGCTTTTTCAGTTCATCTGGATTGGCGTAATCCAGCCGAATCAGTTGGGTGATCACCTTGTCCTCGGGACTCGTCGCTTCTTCCCTTAAACGTGTCTCAATACTTTTTCCTCGGGCCGCAACGGACGGTACGATCTTTACAATAGTTCCACTCGGTACCGTGGCAAAGCCGTGGACCTCCAAGACCGACTCAAAGACCTTGTACGCTTCATCCACAGAGATCTTTGTGGGGGACACGATGGTTACCTTGCCTTTGACCTTGTCGTCGATGACAAAGTTCTTGCCTGTAACCTCGCTGATAAACTTGATGAAGAGCAAAATGTCCACATTGTCAAAGTCAATGGTGACGAATCGTTTCTCTGGTTCCTCCTTGGTTAGTGGCCTCTTCGGTGGGGAGACGGCTTTGGGTTTGGCCCTCTCCGCGGCTGGACGTTTTGCAGGCGGGGAAATCTCTTTGACCTGGGCTTTCTCCTTGGCAGGATCTCTTTGAGGAGGGGGGGTCGGTCTTGCCTTCGCCTTGTCGGGTGTTTCCGGCTTCTTCTTGATTGGAGGCCTTGGCGGTTGGGGAACCACTCCTTTCTCTTCAGGGGGAGGCGTCGCCTGGGCAGGAGGTTTTCCTACTACCTCTTCTTCGGAGACGCGCACGGCGGTCACGTCTTTCGCCTGTGTGAACACAAGAAGACCGGTGAACACCAGGCACAGGGTCATCAGGACAGGGCTAAGACTCCTGGGCGCCCTCAATGATTCTTTCATATTCCGCATGTCCACGCAAGTTCCGCAAATCGTCGTCCGTTCTAGCCCACTGTCGCACCGCTTCATTCACAGAGGTCGCCTTCTTGAGGTACGCTAGGCTCCGCCCCACATCCTTCTGCAAGGCATGAAGGCATGCCAAATTGTAATAAGGGTCGACGTAGCCCGGTTCTATCCGGATTGCCTTTTCAAACACCCTGCGAGCCATGTCATAGTTCTTTTCGCTGATGTAAATCGCTCCCAGATTGTTTAAAGCAGAAACAAGTTGGGGCGAACGTTCCAGAGCCCTTTCATAGAATCTCTTGGCATCTTGGACTCGACCCTCTTTCTGGAGGGCCAGGGCCCGGCTGTACAGTGTCGTTCCTTGATCAGGCGTTGGTTGCCTGACCGGCGGCTCCAGTGGTTTTTGTGTCTGTCCTTGCCCCTGCTCCTTGACAGACGCCGGCCTCTTAGTCGGTTCCTCTGGAACCCGGAAGGCCTGGGAGTTCATGGCGCCTTGATGATTTAGTTGCGATTTACTGATGTTGCCAGCATTAGGGCGCTCAGGGGGTTCCACGACGGCCCGATGCACACCAGCCCTTTCCCCTTGGTGCAAGGGCACCTCATCAAGAGAGTGTAACCATGAATAAGCTGACAAGGCAATGGAAATAACAATCAGGCATGTGGACACGAGCCAACCTCGTTTCAATTTAGAAGGACGCCATCGATAGCTCGACCACACATCGCTATACTTCGTGACAAGCGAATCTTTCTCCCTCTGGGCCTTTTTCAAGGCGTCATGGATATAACTCATAAAAAAGTTTTACCCTTGTTCACTTTGACTGTTGTGATTCGGGCCTCATAGCCTATTGTTATCCAGACATACCTATGGCAGCCAACATACTGTATGTCAAGAGAAAACTGACACTAGATATAGGGGCTATGCCTGTGGGTTCTTTCAGGCCCTTTTGGCTGAACCTTAGGTCCTCGGCTGGCGTCTGGTAAGAGCGAAGAACGGGCATCGACCGGGCTTGGTTGATTAAAGGAAACTTGACCGCACGATATGAGATCCGCTTCGCCTAACTGGTCATTTGATATAACAAAGCCTGGGTCGGGACATCCACCATCCCGTGGGCCTCCAGTCCAAAATTCAGCTGGAATCTCATGACTTCATCAAAGGTCGTGCTGTCGAAAACGCCCCTGGGTTCTATGGCATACCCGAGCTCTTGTAGCATCTGTTGGACCTTTAAGACCCTCAGGCCACTCATCCCCTCGGCCAACGCCTCATGCCCATATTCGTGTGGATACACCCAAGACATTTCCCCGTCCCAATGGCCCAGGATATAGTCTTCGGTCACCGGCCGTTGCTTTCCTTCGGCATCCAGCGCAACGGCGCCACCGGTGGTGACTTCCCGAATCAAAAGATGGCGAGCGCCATCTGCGTCGTCTGATGTGACGAGCAACCGAAAAGGCTTGCGAAACCCGCGATAGAGCTCAGGGTCACCCTCAAACGAAAAAAGGCCTGGATAAATGTCGCCTGATGCAGAATCCTGTTCGGCCTCCTCCACATTGAAAAGCCTAAAGAGCCCTCCCAGGCTGGCCCGGTCATCAAGGGTTAAGGGGGCCGTTTTTTCGTAGGCCTTTATGGGTTTTCGTACAACCGGGGCTTT
>Ga0180433_10006134_pt1 | contig 15902 bp, 20 predicted proteins | sample SS_ome_8_FD_132980 | JGI IMG/M metagenome (GOLD analysis project Ga0180433, IMG submission 132980) | Hypersaline lake sediment archaeal communities from the Salton Sea, California, USA - SS_1_D_1 metaG | ecosystem: Environmental > Aquatic > Non-marine Saline and Alkaline > Hypersaline >... | reverse complement strand
GCCAGTTTCATCACCTTTTTCCAGCAGGATCAAGACTGGGGCGATGGTGGCGTGCAGGATGTGGTGCAGCACCACTACGACCTCAGCCGGCGCGAGGCCTCGCTCAGGCGCTTTCTGGAGACGGCGCTGCGGCGGGTGGTGGAACCACTGCAGCGGCGGGAGGCGAAACGACTTCCGCCCCAGCCAGGGCCTCGGGCGGCGGCGGACGCATGGGACCGCGGGAATCCAGCACCGTGATCAGAGCGAGATACACCACACCGATCAGCACCGACAGGGCCCCGGTCACGATCGCCACCCAGCGACCACGGGGCGAGGCAGGTGCAGCCATCAGCCGTTCTCCAGAACCGAACGATTGAGCATGGCAGCCAGCTGATCGAGGTGATGAGTTTGGGTGTGGGGATTGCCCAGCACCGCCTTCAACGGATGGCAACCGCCATGGAAGGGGCGCGACAGCATGAATCCCTGCTCAAGCAGCCTGGCGCGTGTGGTCGCCGACCAGGCATCGACTTGATCGGGCGCAGCGATGCGGGGCCGGCACACCAGCAGATGCAAGGGGCCGGAACTGACCTGAAGCCGCTCCGGATCCAGACGGGCTTCCAGGTGCTGACGACGCTGCAGGGCACCCTGGAGCAGCGATCGGATCCCGGTTTCCCCCAATTGGCGCAGGCCCAGCCAGAGCTTGAGAATCTCCGCAGGTCTTGAGCCCTGCAATCCCTGCTCGCCTCCATGGGCGTCGCCCCAGGCCGGCTCCATGTAGGGCAGACCGGTGGCGAAGGCCTCCGCCAGCAGTCGACGGTCGGCCACCAGGAGCAGGGAGGACGTTTTGGTGATTCCGAGAAGTTTCTGGGGATTGACCGTGATCGAATCGGCAAGACCCAGCCCCTCCAGGGGGGCCGCGGTGTCGGGGGAGAGCGCATAAACGGCTCCAATCGCACCATCCACATGCAGCCAAACACCGCGGCGTCGACAGAGATCCGCCAGCTGGGGCAAGGGATCGATCGCCCCGCGCACGGTGGTGCCGGCGGTGGCCACCACGGCCAGACAGGGTCGTCCTTCCGCCTGAAGCTGCTCCAGTGCGGTCTCGAGCGCCTCCAGCCGCATGGCGCCGTCGGCATCGACGGCGATGCGACGCAGGCCATCAGGCTGCAACCCCATCACGCGCACCGCCTTGGCGAGGGACACGTGGGCCTCGTCGCTGGCGAGCACCACCGCCCCAGGCTCGCAACTCAGGCCAGCCCGCTGCCGGGCCACCACCAAGGCGATCAGATTGCTGAGGCTGCCGCCACTGGCCGGCACGCCACCGGCGCCGGAGGGCAGGCCAAGGCGCCGTGCCAGCCACTGGCAGAGCTGTCGCTCCAGATGACTGAGGCTGGGCGCCAACTCTTCGGCGAGGAGATTGTTGTTGAGGCCGGCGCAGATCAGGTCGGCGGCGATGCTGGCCGTCAACGGCGGCGGATCCAGATGGGCGAGAGCGCCGGGATGGGAGGGGCGGTAGGCCCCATCCATCACCAGTTGCAGGTCCTCCAGCAGTGCGGTGGCCGAGCGCGGGGTCGGCTCTGGAGCGATCGCCGGCAACACCGAGAGGGCCGGCAAGGGCCCTCTGCACTCGGCATCGGCAAGCCAACGACAGAGCCTTTGGGTTGCCTGATCGAGAAACTCCTGCAGCGCCGGATCAAGCCCCTCCGGCGCGGCGAAGAAGGGCAGGGTCAGCATCGGTTCGCGCACGGGGTTGCCGACCAAGACCATCGCCAGAACAGACGCCATTCTCCCCTGCGGTGGCACAGTGCCAACGGCAGGTCTCCGTTTCGAGCGCCGTGGCTTCCCACCATGTTCTGGGCGATGCGGAACAGCACCTCTGGATGGGGCGGCTGCTGCGGCGCGCCGACCAGCTCGGCCGCGAGGGCGAAGTGCCGGTGTGCGCCGTGATCCTGGATGGACTGGGGCGCTGCATCGGTTACGGCGGCAACCGACGCGAGCGGCAACGGGATCCCCTCGGCCATGCCGAACTGGTGGCCCTGGGGCAAGCGAGCCAGCTGCGTCAGGACTGGCGTTTCAACGACTGCACCCTGCTGGTGACCCTGGAACCCTGCCCGATGTGCGCCGGCGCCCTGGTGCAGGCCCGGATGGGCCAGGTGATCTTTGCCGCCTGGGACAGCAAACGCGGGGCGCTGGGAAGCACGATGGATCTGAGCCAGCACCCCAGTGCCCACCACACCATGCGCGTGGTGGGTGGGGTGATGGAGCCGGAGGCGAGAACCAGGCTCGAGACCTGGTTTAGGCAGCGGCGGCAGCGACCGACTTGAACCGGGGCAGTTCGGTCTCAAACAGGTTGAGCAGACGATCCACGTTCTCGGGATTGGAGTTGTAACCCATCAGGCCGATCCGCCAGATCCTGCCGGCCAGGGTGCCGAGACCGCCACCCACTTCGATGCCGTGGTTGTTGAGCAGGTGCTGGCTGAAGGCCTTGCCATCCACCCCGTCCGGGATGCGCACGGTGGTGAGGGTGGGGAGACGCAAGGCCTCGGGGGCATGGAGCACCAGGCCGAGCCGCTCGAGGCCGGCCCAGAGCGCTTCGGCATTGCGACGATGACGGGCCCAGGACTGCTCCAACCCCTCTTCCGCCAGCAGACGCAGGGCTTCCCGCATGCCGAAGTTCATATTCACCGGTGCCGTGTGGTGGTACACCCGATCACTCCCCCAGTATTGATTCAGCAGGGAGACATCGAGATACCAGTTGGGAACTTTGCTGGAGCGGGAAGCGAGTTTCGCTTCAGCACGGGGTCCCATCGTGAAGGGTCCGAGACCTGGGGGGCAGCTCAGCCCTTTCTGACTGCAGCTGTAGGCGAGGTCGACTTTCCAGGCATCGAGGTGTACGGGAACGCCACCAAGGGACGTGACGGTGTCGAGCAGCAGCAGGCAATCATGCTTGCGGCAGAGATCGCCCACACCCTCCATCGGCTGGCAGATGCCCGTGGAGGTTTCGGCATGCACCATCGCCAGAATCGCGGGCCGATGCTCGATGAGGGCCGCCTCGAGCTCCTCAAGGCTGAAGGCCTCTCCCCAGGGACGCTCAATCACCCGCACATCGGCGCGGTAACGACCGGCCATGTCAGCGAGGCGATGACCGAAATAGCCCTTCACAGCCACCAGCACGGTGTCACCGGGCTCGACCGTGTTGGCCAGGGTGGCCTCCATGGCAGCACTGCCGGTGCCGCTCATGGGAAGGGTGAGGCGATTGTCGGTTTGCCAGGCGTAACGGAGCAGCTCCTGCACCTCGCTCATCAACTCCACATAGAGAGGATCGAGATGACCGATCGGGGTGCGCGACAGGGCCTGAAGCACCGTCGGATGGGCATTGGAAGGGCCAGGACCCAACAGAAGCCGATCCGGTGTGGCGATCGGGGCAAGAGCCCGGCGGTGGCTCGAATCAACCGGACGCTGAGAGAGCGATGTCGCCAAGGCCTGCACAAGAAATTGTTGGCGTGAAGCCTACGCAGTCGCTCCGCCAAGACGGGGAGAGATGTGCGTTTGCAACGGTGAAAACAGCGAACCGTCAGCGCTGCCGCACGTCGGTGGCCGCAAGGCCGGAGGCCATGTGATCAAAGGGTTGACGGATCACGACACAACGATCGATGTCCAGACCCTCCGCCACAAGCCGTTCACAGAGCACCTCAGCCAGCAGAGTGATGCTGCGCACGGTCGGACCCGTCGGCACTCCCAGGCTCTTGTAGGTGTCATCGAGTCCGTTCAACACCCGTTCGTTGAGGATGGTGCTGTCACCGGCCGCCAGGGCGTAACTGGCATAGCGAAGGAAGTAATCCATATCGCGCAGACAGGCGGCGAGGCGTCGGGTGGTGTAGGCATTACCGCCGGGAAGCAGCAGTTCCGGGTCGCCGGCAAACAACCGCTGGCTCGCTTCACGCACCACCTCCGCGGCCTCGCGGTTGATCAGTTCCACGGCCTTGAGCCGAATGGACGCTTCAGAGAGGTAGTCATCAATCCTGTCCATGGCGGAGCGATCGAGGTAACGACCGAGCTGGTCGTAGCGGCCGATCAACCCGGTGATGGCATCACGCATGGCGCAGGCATAGACGATGACAATCTGGAAAGTAACACCAGCGAACCGTGGAGAACGCTTTGGGCGGCTGCGATATGGGCCAATTGACAGAAACGGTTACCAAGCAGAAAACCGGCGCTGCCGCCACGCTGCCGGTGACGGGTGCGGCTGACGAGCGCGGGTCAGGACCGAGGACTCAAAAATGTACGCTTTGATACAAAAAGGGGGTTAATCCCTCCCTACGGTCCGCCACGACTGAGGCTTCGTGCCACCCACATCATTCATGGCCAAGACCGCACAGGACGTTCTCCGGCAGATCAAGGACGACGGCATTGAGCTGATCGACCTGAAGTTCACCGATCTGCATGGCAAATGGCAGCACCTGACGGTCTGCGCTGACATGGTGGATGAGGAGGCGTTCAGTGAAGGCCTGGCGTTCGACGGGTCATCAATCCGGGGCTGGAAGGCGATCAACGCCTCCGACATGGCGATGGTGCCCGATCCCAACACCGCCTGGATCGATCCCTTCTATCGGCACAAAACCCTGAGCCTGATCTGCTCGATTCAGGATCCGCGCACCGGCGAGCCCTACGAACGCTGCCCCCGGGCCCTGGCGCAGAAAGCGCTCTCCTACCTGGCGGGCACCGGCCTGGCAGATACGGCCTTTTTCGGACCGGAACCGGAATTCTTCCTCTTCGACGACGTCCGCTACAACTCCAGCGAAGGCGGCTGCTTCTACAGCGTTGACACGATCGAAGCACCCTGGAATTCCGGCCGACTGGAAGAAGGCGGCAATCTGGCCTACAAGATTCAGTTGAAGGAGGGGTATTTCCCAGTCGCGCCCAACGACACCGCCCAGGACATCCGCTCCGAGATGCTCCTGATGATGGGACAACTGGGGATTCCCATCGAGAAGCACCACCATGAGGTTGCGGGCGCCGGCCAGCACGAACTGGGGATGAAGTTCGCCGAGCTGATCCAGGCCGCCGACAACGTGATGACCTACAAATACGTGGTGCGGAACGTTGCCAAGAAATACGGCAAAACCGCCACCTTCATGCCGAAGCCCGTGTTCAACGACAACGGCAGCGGCATGCACGTGCACCAGAGTCTCTGGAAAGGGGGGCAACCCCTCTTTTTCGGCGAAGGCACCTACGCCAACCTGTCCCAGACCGCCCGTTGGTATATCGGCGGCATTCTCAGGCACGCCCCCTCCTTCCTGGCCTTCACCAACCCCACCACCAACAGCTACAAGCGTCTGGTGCCTGGCTTTGAAGCGCCGGTGAACCTGGTGTATTCCGAAGGCAACCGCTCCGCAGCCGTGCGGATTCCGCTCACCGGCCCGAGTCCGAAGGCGAAGCGCCTGGAATTCCGCTCCGGCGATGCACTGGCCAATCCCTACCTGGCCTTCAGCGCGATGATGATGGCCGGCCTCGATGGAATCAAGAACCAGATTGATCCCGGCGATGGCATGGATGTGGATCTGTTCGAACTGCCCGCCGATGAGCTGGCGCAAATCGCCACTGTGCCGGCATCCCTGAATGGGGCTCTGGAGGCCCTGAACGCCGACAAGCACTATCTCATGGAAGGGGGTGTCTTCAGCGAAGACTTCATCAATAACTGGATCGACATCAAATACGAGGAGGTGCAGCAGCTGCGTCAGCGGCCCCACCCCCACGAATTCGTGATGTATTACGACGCCTGAGCCGATCAGCCAAAGGCGTGCCGCAGCTGGGCCAGGGCGCTGTCGTGCAAATGGCGGCGGTGCTGGTCCCTCTGGGCCCAGGCCCGTTGCTGGGCCATCGCATTGCGGCCATCCAATCGGTCGGGATGGGTTTCCATTTGCGCTAAAAGCGCTTCGTGGTGGCGCTGTTCCTGAGCATGGTGATCAGACCAGGCGACGAATTCAGCGGCTGCCCGCTGGCGACGCTCCAGCAGGTTGCGGCGATCACGATTGGTCATGGCTGAAGCCTCCGATTCCTACCATCAGTCTGTAGCAACCACTACCGTTTTCCAGGCTGCGACATGAAACGTGCCATGCTCACGCCAGCAGGCTCCGGTGAGCTGGAATAAGCAGCATCTCAATGCCCGACTGCCGCGATGGCGACCCCCACTCTCACTGAAATCGCCTACCGCACCCTGCAGCAGAGCCGCAGCCTGGCGGGCCTCGCGCACAAGGAATTGAGCACCAAGCTCATGGAGTGGGTCGCTCCTGAGGCCACCCCCCAAACCGAGGCGGCCCCCCAGGAGATGTTTCTGGAGCTGCGCCGTTCCCTCGCCGCCCTTGAGGATCAAGACTGGCAAGACGCCGAAGCTGGGCTCTACCCCACCCGTCATCTCTTCGATCTCCCCTGGGTCGACTGGGCCACCCGCTATCCCCGGCTCTGGCTCGACCTGCCCTCCACCTGGATGCGGCGAAAAGAGCGGAATGTGCGCGACCTGCCCGAGGAGGCGCGGGATGAGCTCTATCCCTCCTATTACCTACAGAACTTTCACCATCAGACCGATGGCTACCTGAGCGACCACTCCGCGGAGCTCTACGACCTCCAGGTCGACATTCTCTTCAACGGCGCTGCTGATGCCATGCGCAGGCGCGTGATCGCCCCTCTGCTGCGCGGTATCCGCCGTTTTAACGACCGCCCGGCCGCCACCCTGAAGGTGCTCGATGTGGCCACGGGAACAGGGCGAACCCTGCATCAGATCCGGGCTGCGCTGCCCGACGCCACCCTGATCGGCCTGGATCTGTCAGAGGCCTATCTGCGTCAGGCGAATCGTTGGCTGAACCAGGGCCGGCAGGGTCTGGTGCAACTGTTGCAGGGCAATGGCGAAGCCCTCCCCTTCGCCGACGGCAGCATGCAGGCGGTGACCTGCGTGTTCCTGCTGCATGAGTTGCCCGGCGACGCGCGTCAGGCCGTGCTTGCGGAGTGCTATCGCGTGCTCGAACCCGGCGGCGTTCTGGTGCTGGCCGATTCGATTCAGCTAGCTGATTCCCCCCAGTTCAGCGTGGCGATGGAGAATTTCCGCCGCGCCTTCCACGAGCCCTACTACCCGGATTACATCCGTGATGACATCGACGCCAGGCTCAGCGCAGCAGGCTTCCAGGGGATCACGGCCGAGTCCCACTTCATGGCGCGGGTCTGGGCCGCCCAGAAAACCCCATAAGGTTTCCCTGACACGGACTCTTGCGCCGGGGGCTCGCGACCATAAGGTGCTCCTATCCCTGTTGCGGGAGCCCATGACCAACCCCTTTCGTCTTCGCTGGCTTCAGGGCTGGACCTTCCAGCTGGTGCTGATGGAGGGAAAGGTTCAGGTTGAAGCCCATGGCTTCGGCATCTGCCTGCGCACAGCCCTCTTCCCCGGGGAAAGCCCCCGCGCTGCCGCAGATCGCCTGGTGCTGGCGGAAGATCGCCGGCGCCGCGCCCTCCATCAGGCCTGGATTCGCGGACAGGATCTGCCCCAGGCCAGCCCCCAGCTGGTGCCCGCCCTCGACGCACCCCGCCCCGAAGCACCGGAATCGCTGGTGGTGGTCCACCCCGAGCCCCTGGCGGCCTGAGCGCTTCGCCACCAGCCGCTGGCTCGCCCTTCTCAGAGTCGCGCCAGGATCCAGCCCAGGAGAAGGCCCGGCCCACCCCAGCGCAAAGCGCGCCAGAACCACCAACCGGAAGGCATCAGGTTCAACCTCTGCCGCTCCGGCAGTGCCTCGAGGAGCTGGCGCACCAGGGCCTGGCGTTGCCGCACACGCACGCGCTGCTGCCGGCTGTGGCGCCCAGCCCTAACTGGAGCTGAGAGCTGCTGCTCAACCCTCAACCAAGCCCCCAGGCGATGCAACAGGCCCTGGTCTTTCAACAGCCTTTGCCGCGCCATTGTTTGCCTTCGCCCTGAAGGCATGGCTCCATTCCGACGCTGCAGCCCCCAGGATAGAAAGCCGCCACTTTGCTGCCATGGCCCCCTCCAGCGCCTCCTGGCCCGACACCGCACCAGAACTGGCCCGGACACTGCATGGGCAGCTGAGCCTGAACGATCGCAACTGGCATCAGCTGAAAACCGATCCGGATCGCCGCGCCGCTGAACTCCTCGCCGGCGCCCTGACCCAGTTGCTTCAGGGTGGACAGCGCGAAGATGTGGACGCGCTCTTGTGCCAAGGACTGCTTTGGCTCAGACGGGAACTGAAGGATCCAGGCTGCCCGCACCGCTGACGGCAGGGCGCACCGAGGCGGCCTCAGGCCGGCGACAGGCCACCTGAAGACGATTGCCGCGCCGACTCCAGCGCACATCGTCGAAGCACTGGTGGATCAGAAACAGGCCGCGGCCATGGTCGATATCCAGGCGGCTGGGGAGATCGCCGCGGCGGGCATGGGCCGGCAAGCCCGCTCCCTCATCCTGGATCTGCCAGACCAACCAGTTGGGGGTGAGGATGCGTCGCACCCGCAGGCATTTGCGCGGATCGCCGGCATTGCCATGGCGCACCGCATTCACCAGAGCCTCCTGCAGGCCGAGCTCAAGGCGACAACAGGTATCGCGGCAGCGCACGGGTTCGAGCAGCAGCTCCAGCAGCGGACTGAGCTGCAGCGTGGACGGCAGAATGAAATCCGCCCAGCGGAACATGGGCGCCACGCCAAAGGACTGCAGCAGACTCTGCAGTGGGTCAACGCTGGCGCTCCGTTGCCCGGACGACATCGCAGATCCTGCATCCTCTTTCGACCATAACGGGATGCGGACCGGCTGCCACTACCGCGTGGAGCTTGATCGACGGGCCAGCAGAGAGGGGTGCTTGAGGATGGCATCCATCAGGCGCACGCCTCGAAGCTGGTTGATCAGGGGCATGTGGCCTTCCGGGGCCGTGATCGACCAGTCAAACGCACCCGGATAACGGGTCCAGACCCCGTCGAGCTTCCAGCCGATCCGCGGCCAGAGGCGGTCATAGCGGCCATTGAGGCCCTCGAGGAGACGGGCCTGAACAGTGAAACCAAAGCGCCCCTGGGAATAAGCGAACCAGAGACGATCGAGCGTGACCAGATCCTGCCCCGGCATGGCAGGAACTTCGCTGAAGTACACATAACCGCGGCGCTCCGCCTCCGCACCGGCCAGGCGGCGGAGAATGGCGCTGGTGCTGCGGTCGGCGTCCTCGAAACGTTCGGCCAACAGATCACGCTGCAACGGGCCGTAATCGATGCCGACCGAGGAGGGGGCCTGGAACCAGCCGTCGCGGGCGCCGAGCAGAGCGGGCAACACCTGGGGCTGCTGGCGTTGCAAGACCTGCAGCAACCAGCCCGCTTCCCAGGCGTCGCCGGCCGGATCAAAAGCCGCAAGAGCGGCAGAACCGAGCGCCGCGATCTCGCCGGCCCTGGATTCCAGCGTGGGGATCAGGGAGCGACGCTGCCGGGTGGAGCCGCCTCTGAAGCGCTCCAACAGTTGTTCAGCGCTGAGGCTGGTGCTGGGGGAGGAACCGGAAAGCATGGGTCAGGGCCGGCGCTGACGGGCTCGGCGTTGGCCCACTATGTCAGGCATGGGCCCATCGACTTCCCTCGAGCTGGAGAGCTTCCGTCGCACGGCAGGTCCGCTGGTGGACGTGCGCAGCCCATCGGAATTCCGGCAGGGTCACTGGCCCGGAGCGATCAATCTGCCATTGTTCAGCGATGCCCAACGGGCCGAGGTCGGTCTCACCTACAAAACCGTTGGCCGGGCGGAGGCGATCCAGCTGGGCCTGGAGGCGGTGGGCCCGCGGTTGGCCAGCCTGGCCATAGAGCTGCGCCAGGTTGCGGCTCCAGTGCAAGACTCTGCTTCGGGCGCAGCCCTGCGGATCTATTGCTGGCGCGGCGGCATGCGTTCCGGCAGCGTGGCCTGGCTGGCCCAGCTCATCGGCCTGTCCCCCATGCTGCTGGCGGGGGGCTACAAGACCTATCGCCGCTGGGTGCTGCAGCAGTTCACACGCCCATGGCCCCTGCATCTGCTGGGAGGACGCACAGGAACCGGCAAAACCGACCTGTTGCTGAGCCTGCAGCGGCATGGTGTGGCCGTGGTGGATCTCGAAGGACTCGCCCATCACCGCGGCAGCAGCTTCGGTGGTCTGGGCCAGCCGGAACAACCGAGCACAGAACATTATGAAAATCTGCTGGCGGAGCAGCTGGACCACCATCGGGCGCGCGGAGCGGCGCAGATCTGGCTGGAAGCGGAGAGCGCCCAGGTGGGTCGTTGCCGCATCCCCCAGGCCCTGTTTCAGCAGATGCGTGACGCGCCCGTGCTGGAAATCCAACGCAGCCTGGAGGAACGCATCGCCCAACTGGTCGAGGTCTACGCCCCCCTGGGAGCCGCCCCCCTGCAGGCAGCGACGGAACGGATCAGCCGTCGTCTCGGCCCCCAGCGCACCAGGCAAGCGCTTGAGGCGATTCAAGACGCTGACTGGGCGACGGCCTGTCGGGCGATGCTGGATTACTACGACCGCTGCTACGACCATGAGCTCGCCCGGGCCGTGAAGCGCCGGGAGGTTGATCTGCAGGGGCTGGATCTGGATGAGTCCACCCAGCTGCTGCTGGAGCAGGGCCTGCTGGATTGGTCGGTTTAGTGTTGGCGTTTGGCCTGCTGGGGGACCGCAATGGCAGAAGACACAATCGCTGGTGCAGCGAACAGCGCCGGGCAGGCGGCGGCGGCCATCCAGTTTTTTCGGGGTGTGAATGAGCCGGTGGTGCCCGACATCCGCCTCACCCGCAGCCGTGATGGACGCACCGGCCAGGCGATGTTCGTGTTCGAGGAACCGGATGCCCTGGCACCGGAGAGCATGGGTGACATCACCGGCATGTTCCTGGTGGATGAGGAAGGGACCCTGGTGACCCGGGAGGTGAAGGCCCGCTTTGTGAACGGCAAACCGAGCGCGATCGAGGCCACCTACACCTGGAAGAGCGAAGTGGACTTTGAGCGATTCATGCGCTTCGCCCAGCGCTACGCCGATGCCCATGACCTGGGCTATTCGCAGAATTCCGGCAACAATGCCGAGGACGACGACGGGAACGGGTGAAGCTCCCCCAATGGCTTGGACTGGCGGCCCTCGTGGCCGCGGGCGTTCTGCTCTGGACGCTCAAGGACGTCCTGATCCATTGCTTTGCCGCCGTCGTGTTGGCGATGGCGCTGTGCACCCTGGTGGGTCGGCTGCGCCAACGCCTGCCCATGCCCAGACCCCTGGCCCTGCTGGTCTGCCTGGTCGGTCTGGCTCTGGTGATCGGCATCGGCGCCGCGATCGTCGTGCCGCCCTTCACCACCCAGTTTCATCAGTTGCTCCTGCAGCTGCCCGCCGCTGGCCGCGAGTTGAAATCGCTCGCGATCCAGAGCATCAACGGCATTTCCGGCATGGTGTATGGCTCGGGAACGGCGGCCAGCTGGAGTGAGCGCCTCTTCCCCGATGGCATGAACAGCTGGCCTGACGGTTCCGCCCTTGCCTCCGGACTGGGGGGGAGCCTTCAGGGACTGCTCGGGCTCGCCGGCAATCTGGGCAGCGGCCTGGTGCAGATCGTGTTTGTGATCGCCGTGAGCCTGATGGTGGCCGTGCAGCCCCAGGCCTACCGCGAGGTGGCGATCCTGCTGGTGCCCTCCTTCTATCGGCGCCGGGCCCGGGACATCCTGCTGCAGTGTGGTGATGCGCTGAGCAGCTGGATGGTGGGGCTGCTGATCAGCTCCCTGTGTGTGGCCGTGCTGGCGGGCATCGGCCTCTCCCTGCTCGGCGTGCGCCTGGTGATGACGAACGCCCTGCTGGCGGGGCTGCTCAATGTGATCCCCAACGTGGGGCCCACGATGAGCACGATCTTTCCCATGGCGATGGCCCTTCTGGATGCCCCCTGGAAATCCCTGGCGGTGCTGGGCCTCTACGTGGTGATTCAGCACCTGGAGAGTTACGTGATCACCCCTTCGGTGATGCACCACCAGGTGAAATTGCTCCCCGGCCTCACCCTCACGGCCCAGTTTGTCTTCACGGTGTTGTTCGGCCCCCTCGGTCTGCTGCTGGCCCTTCCCTTGGCGGTGGTGCTGCAGGTGCTGATCCGGGAGGTGGTGATCCACGACATGCTCGACCGCTGGAAACCGGCGCATCGCCACCGGCTCAACCGCCAGCTTCCCCACCCGGCCCGATGAACGCCAGGACCCTGCTCGCCGCCCTCACCCTCGTGGTGCTCGCCCTGTTGGTGTGGGAGCTGCGCTGGGTTCTTCTGGTGCTGTTCGGGGCCGTGGTGTTGGCCGTTGCCCTGGACGTGCCGATCGGCAAGCTGATGCATCTGGGGCTGCCGCGCCATCTGGCGCTGCTCGTGGTGCTGGCCGTGATGACCCTGGGGGGAGCGCTGGTGATCCAGCTGCTGGTGCCGGAACTGCTCACCCAGCTGCAACAGCTCACCTCGCTGGTGCCGAGCCTGTTCGACAAACTCAAATCAATGGTCGCCAGCCAGCCCCAGCTGAGTGAGCTGGAGCGGTCCTTGCCCGATCAGTTCAGCTGGGATCGCATCCAGCCCGTGGGGGTGCAACTGCTCGGAGTGGCGGGGGGTGCCGCCAACAGCGTGATCCAGCTGTTGCTGATGAGCCTTCTCGCCATCCTGATGGCTCTGGACCCCGGAGCCCATCGGCGCATGGTGGTGGCGGTGACACCCCGGCCCGCCCGGCCGATGATGAATCGGGTGCTGGATCGGTGCCGCACGGCCCTCGGCGGCTGGCTGGCCGGGATGACCCTCTCGGCAACGGCTGTGTTTCTTTCCACCTGGCTCGGCCTGGCCCTGCTCAAAGCTCCTCTGGCCCTGCTCAGTGCGCTGGTGTGCGGACTGTTCACCTTTGTGCCCACCATCGGTCCGACGGCGGCGACGCTGCTACCCATGGGCCTGGCTCTGCTGATCTCACCCGCGCTCACCGTGCAAGTGCTGGTGCTGCGGCTGGTCCTGCAGAACCTGGAGGCCTTCGTGCTCACGCCGGTGCTGCTCAGCCGCACGGTCAACCTGCTGCCCACGGTGGCCCTGATGGCCCAGCTCAGCCTGGGGGCCCTGCTGGGTTTGCCCGGCGTCCTGTTGGCCCTCCCGCTGGTGGTGGTGCTTCAGGTGGGCATGGAGCTGGTGGTGGTGCGCCAGATCATGGATCGCTGGTCTTGACCTGACGAATCGTGTTGCGCGGGCTTGTGCGGGTGGGCCGGGCATTCGAAGGCCGCAGCTTGGTGGCGGGTTGCCCGGGGCGATGGGGCTGGAACTGGGAGCGACTGTGCGCCAGCAGCATCACCAACGCCAGGCCGCAGAGCAGATACACAGCCCAGAAGCGCTGCAAACCCATGGATCACTCCTGACCTGAGGGTCCATAACGCCGCCACAACGAAGGCATGGCACAGAGCACCGTGATCGCGAGCGCATGATGACGAATCGCGTAGGAGAGCGCCGTGACCGTGACGTGATCACGGAGGAGGAGAAGCTCCGTGCGCAGGTCGAGCAGAGCCAGCAACAGGAGCAGCAGCGGGAACCAGCGCTGTCCGCCCGGGGCCGGGCCCACGACATGCTGGCGCCGCCGCGACATCAGCGGATCAGGCACCACGACGCTGCTGGGACCAGAGCATGAGCAGAGAGGGCGCCAGGGCAATGCTCGACCAGCTGCCCACCACCACGCCCACCGCCAGGGCGATGGCAAACCAGTAGAGCGTGGCGCCACCGAAAAGAATCAACGCCAGCAGGGGCAACAGGGTGGTGCCACTGGTGTACAGCGTGCGGGTGAGGGTGGCATTCACCGCATTGTCGACCTGCTCCGGCAGGGAGAGCGCGTCATCGAGCCGCTGCCGCTCGCGAATCCGATCGAACACCACCACGGTGTCATTCACCGAATAGCCCGCAATCGTGAGCAGGGCCACGGCGAACAGGCTGTCAACCTCCAGGGAGATCAACAGGCCCAGCCAGGCGAACATGCCACACACGATCACCACATCGTGGGCCAGGGCCACCAGGGCGAGGAAGGCATAGCGGCGGTCGTAGCGCACGCTGATGTAGGCCGAAATCCCGATGAAGGCCACCGCCAGGGAGATCAGGCTGCTACGCAGCAGCTGGCTGCCGAGGGTCGGGCCGATCGTGTCGACCGCTTCGCCACCGGCTTGAAACGGTCCAGCCACAGGCTGGAGTGCCTGAATCAGCGCCTGCCCCTGGGCGGCCGTGAGCGTGGGCAGCCTCAACACCAGCGACTGGCCTCGATCGAGCAACTGCACCCGCGCCGAGGCGAGGTCGGGAGCCGGGATGCCGTCCTGCTCAGGCAGGGAGAGCTTGGCCAGGCTGGCCTGCACCTCGGAGACCCGCAACTGGGAGCAGGTGGCACCACAGGCGCGTTCCAGCTGAATCTGGGTGCCGCCCGTGAAGTCAAGGCCAGGGCGGAGCGGCGCCTGAATCGAGGGATTGGTCCAGCAGAGCAGCAGACCAAGGATGCTGATCAGCAGCACCAGCAACGACACCCACCAGACGCGGCGACGAAGACGACTGAGAGGAAAAACGACCATGGCTCAGGCGGGAGTCGAGGGGAGCTGCCGGGCCGGCAGGAAGTTGGTGGGACGGCGGAGCGCCTGATACCCCATCAGGAAGCGCAACAGCGTTCGCGTGCAGGTGAGGGCCGTGAACAGACTGAGCAGCACGCCGATGCCCAGCGTTGCCGCAAAACCCTTCACCAGACCGGTGCCGAGGAAAAACAAGGCGGCACAGCTGATCAGGGTGGTGAGGTGACCATCCACGATCGAGGAGAGCGCTTCGGAGAACCCGGTTTCAATCGAACGAATCAAGGTGGTGCCGCGCCGCAATTCGTCTTTGATGCGCTCGAAGATCAACACATTGGCGTCGACCGCCATGCCGATGCTGAGGATGAATCCGGCGATGCCCGGCAGGGTGAGCGTGACCGGGATCAGGGCGTAAACCGCCAGGTTGAAGAGGGCGTAGAGGCTGAGCGCGAGAACGGCCACGAGGCCGGCGAGGCGATAGACGAGCAACATGAACAGGGCCACGAGCGCCAAACCGGAGAGAGCGGCGATCAGGCTGCGCTGCACGTTCTCCGCCCCCAGGGTGGGGCCGATGGTGCGCACCTCGAGGATCTTCACCGGCAGGGGAAGGGAACCACCCCGGAGTTGCACCTCAAGATCGCGAGCTTCTTCGGCGCTGAAATTGCCCGTGATGCTGGCGGCGCCCCCCGTGATGCCCGCCGCCTTGAACTGCTCCCCCACGCTCGCTTCGCTGATCGGCTGACCATCGAGCACGATTCCCAGCAGGCGACCAGTGCCGGCAATCGAACGGGTGAGATTGGCAAACGCTTCACCTCCTTCCCGATTGAACGTGAGCGTGACCTCCCAACCGGTGGCATTGGGCTGCTGCTGACGTCCGGCAGTGACCAGATCCTTGCCGGTGAGAGCGGCCGGTTCGAAACGGGCGACGATCTCCTCGTTGACCTTGGCCTGCAACTGCTCCAGCTGCTCCTGTTCACTGCCGGCGCTGCCGCTCAACCCCAGAGCTTGCTGGGCCTTGGCCAGCTGCTCCTGATCCAGGGCCGTCTCAGCATCGCCTGCGGCTGACTCCGCACTGCCATCACGGCTGCGAGCCTCCCGCAGGGCGAGAATCTGACGCACCTGATTACGCAGTCGCAGCAGACCGCGCATCTCCTCCTCGGTGCCAGGTTTCTGGGCACGGAATTCGAGCAGAGCTGTGCTGCCCAGCAGCTTGGCAGCGCGGGAAGGGTCGGTTTCGCCCGGAAGCTGCAGAACCAACTGGTCATCACCCACGGTCTGAAGCGTGGATTCCGCCACACCCAGGCCATTGACGCGGCGATCGAGCACGGCCTTCACCGCCTCGAGCTGCTCCGGCTTCACGGTTTGAAT
>Ga0180433_10006133_pt1 | contig 15903 bp, 23 predicted proteins | sample SS_ome_8_FD_132980 | JGI IMG/M metagenome (GOLD analysis project Ga0180433, IMG submission 132980) | Hypersaline lake sediment archaeal communities from the Salton Sea, California, USA - SS_1_D_1 metaG | ecosystem: Environmental > Aquatic > Non-marine Saline and Alkaline > Hypersaline >... | reverse complement strand
GATGAATGTAGTCTATTAACTCCCAATTGCAGCGTCGTTAAAGCGGAGGTTTGCTACAACAATCTATTGTTAACACACACAAAATTAAAAGACGACATTGTGAATCAATTAAAACAAATAATAGAGAAATTGAATTAACGCCGTACACGTTTGCTTATCAACTCGTATCTGCTTTGAAATGTAATTTAAAATGTGGGGGTGTTCATACAATAGAAGCACACAGAAACCCTTGTGACCCTTCGATAATCACACATTACACAATTTGAGGTTAAAAATGGAATACCTCTTTTTTGTATTTGGATTTGCTTTTTACTTTGTTTTCTTCTTCTTCTTAAGAAGAAGAGAAACGAAAGAGATCGACGGGGTCTATTATGAAAACTCAATGTATAAGTGGAGTTTAAAAGCAATTATGGAAATCGCATATCTGAATAGAGATACAGATACTCCAAAAGTTACGTTGTTTTTAATATGGTCAGTAATATCTGAAGTTTTACAATCACAACCTGAGGACCTTCATATCGATTCAATGAAAGAGAAATTTGGTATTAAAGAACTAGAAAACCAACAATGTAAAAATCAAAACGACAATCTCAGTTAGATAGGATCTTTAAATGAACAATGAAAACAAAAAACGAGACATGATTAAAAATCCCAAGGTTCAAGACGTTTTTCGGTGCACGTCAAAGCCGTTGTTTGCTCGAATCGACAAAATCGATTCTGATTTGTACGTGAGTATTAGAGACGAAAACACAAAGCCAATTAGCGGCGTGCGAGTATCTCCAACTATGTGGAAATTGTTTTTAAAGGGTGCTGACTTAGTACCATTCATTCCGGCAGAAAAAGTCGAACAGATGAAAGAAAGACTTAAACAACCGAGACTGATTGTTGTTCCAAACTAATGGACTGGATTTCTATTTTTGTGATCGTCCTATACGGCGTTGTGGTCGTATTTATGGACTGGATAGACGGGAAAAAATGGTATGAGAAAAACGCATCGAATGAAATTCGCACATGCAAAAGAAAAACTCTTAAGTGGACAAAAAACCGTCACAAGGCGTACCGCATGGTATCACGTTCGACCCGGGGATCTAATTATAGCAACAGACGAAACCGGCACAAATGAACTCGCACGTTTAAAAGTCGTTTCAGTTCAGGATCAGAGAATTGAAGACATAACTACCGTGGATGTATTTCGAGAGGGATTTACTTGCACAAAACAAGAATTTGTCAAGTGGTTTTGCAAAGAGTTTAAGCGAAAGCCACAAGAATTTGTAAACCGGATCGAGTTTAGAAAGGTGTCTTATCTATGACATTAGAAGAAAACAAAGAAGAAGCTAAAAGAATCGCGTGTTTGCCTCAAAGTTTACACGGTTGGTATTTTTTAGGAATAATAAGAAACTACCCACCATATGAAGGCTTTGTTTTAATAAAAGATGAAACAGGAAGATACACAACTGCAAAAAACGGCATGGTTTTCGACATAAACGAAGACATAGCAAAAAAACTTGAATCTAAATCAAAACAACTACCTTTGTTTTAAGGGGAATAAAATGGACAATCATCAAAAAACCACATTCGAAATAATCGTAGAAGATACAGGTCTAACAGACAGACAACTAAAGCTAATGGAAATCGCAATAGAAGGTGACCAAAACCACTACATTGCGAAACCAATGAGTGACGACTCACACGATTTTGATTCTCTTTGCAATAAAGGGTTCGCGCTAGTTCACAAACCCTTTTCATTCGGATCGAAACAAACAAGAGTCGTATACAAGCTTTCTCCTATGGGTCTGCAATTGATGAAACTGAAAATGGAGGCGTGTTAAAATGGAAGAATCAGAAATACTCACAAACGTTTTTGTTCAGTTTGGAAATAGAAAACAGCTTCACCAATTCAAGGTGGGAAAAATGCAGCTTCGTTTTATTCCTGGTTATGCAATGATTCAGATAATGGAGGCTCACGGAGACGCTTTAGAATTGCAATTGATGGATTTTCCGATCGTTAGCAAAATGTTTCTAACAGAAAAAGACGAAAAACCATTCTGGTCTGGCAAAGTAGACATGGCATTAACGCCCTCGTATTACCTTCAAGACTCTATGGAAAACAGTTTTGTTTTCGATGAGAACTAGCCATGAAACAAATTCAAAAAAAAAACCTCGCAGAACTGCAAACCGTAGTTGAAAACCTGTTAGAATCTGCCCACGCACCCAACACTCGATTAGCCTACAAAAAACAATTCGAAGCTTTTGTTCAATGGTGCGAAAAATTCGAGTTGTGCCCTTTGCCAGCAACAGAAAAAACGATCGTCTTTTATGTTGGCTATCTTTCAGAGTATAAAAAATATTCCACCATACGCCAGGCTTTAACGGCTATTTCAAAGGCTCACCGTTTAGCCAGCTATCCAGACCCAGTTAAAAACGAAATGGCAAAAATGGCCATTAGCGGTGTTGCTAGGACCAAAGGAAAATCACCTATTCAAAAAAGACCTATTACTCTTGATATTTTATCAAAAATGATAGACGTTAATTCTTTCGATAAGATGGAAACAGAGGAAGAAAAAGCTACCTGGTATAGAGATACCGCTTTAATTTGTGTTGGTTTTAGTTGTGCACTGAGACGATCTGAAATTTGCAACTTGCAACTTGAAGACATAGAAACCAAAAAACAAGGAACTGTTGTTCACCTAAAAAAATCGAAAACAGATCAATTAATGGAAGGTCGTTTTATTGGAATACCAAAGTCATTTTTTGCGGCTGAATATTTGTTCAACTGGATTTCCTTTTTACTGATAAACAACATAGAAAGCGGTTTTTTATTTCGGTCGATAAATAATCGAATAATTGGAAATTCGTTGTCACCGCACGGAGTTTCATACATTGTGAAAAAACTTGTCAAGCGAGCGGGTTATGATCCGCGTGAATTTTCCTCTCATTCTCTTAGAGCTGGCCTTGCTACTACAGCAAGCGAAATCGGAATCAGCCCAATAGAAATTCAAAAACACACCGGGCACGCATCCGTTGAATCACTTTCCAAATACGTGAGAAAACACGATCTGTTTTCTTCAAATATTCTTGACTCTATTTTGTAAATGTGATCGGAAGGTCGAAAACGGGCGGGATAACGTTCGTTTGCTCGATTCGATACGCGCAAAGCGGGGAAAAGGAATTGCATTGTTGAATTGACAGTTGCCACATGTAACCATGTTCGATGTGAATAGAATCACCAGTTTCAACATACACAGCGGTGGGAGCGCCTTCCAATTCAGGAGATTTGTAATTTGAATAAACCCACCGGCGTCTTTCGCCCATTTCAAAAGGTCGTTCGGGTGGATTTTCTCCACAATATTGGTAAACATAAGATGGCGCGTACTGTGGTGATTCACAGTGTTCACTGTCACTGTAATATGTTTCGGCGGGCAAAACATACCCATTGTGATCGTCAAGGTTGAATAAAATCCTATTTTGTGGGTCAAATACTGTAATGTAATGCCGATTTACCCCCACAACAAAGCCGATATTTTCACCCGCAGAAAACACAGGCAAAGTCAACGGTAAATTTTGATTAGTTTCCGTTTCTGTTCCTCTTGATTCGATTTCAGTGCCAGAATCGACGCTTGTTTGACTGCCAGTGTCGGCGCTCGTCTCTTCGCTAGTTGAAACCTCGGTTTCGTTTTCTGTGGCGGCGGCAAATACACCTGCATCGCACGCTGAACTTGCGGCCGCGTCACACTCTTTCCACCGCACCGATAAATCGCACGCAACGCACAAAAACAGTGAAGCGGAAATCATTAAAATGGATTGTCTCATTGTCTTAATCTCCTAGTTTACGGGCTAAATCACTATGCCCATTTTTGTTTAATATCCTCTCACACATTGCTTTAAATGCGGGATTCATATTTTTTCCAATTTTCCCCAAGTCGGCCGTTTTTCGTGGTTCAATCGGTTCAGGAATAGGACGGGGCCGCCGTGGTTTTTGTTCATTATCAGATTGTTTTCCAACAATCGGTGATAAATCAATTTTGCTTGCGTTTTTCTGCGTGGTCAATGAATTCAAAATTACCTCTTTGGCTATGTAGGCTCGTTCTGAATCTGCCGCGTCATTCCATTGTCTCTCGATTTGTTTTAGATCGAAAATACTGTTTTCTCCCCATAGTTGCGTTTTCAAATCGTTCAGCAACGCTTTTTCGGTTTTTGTTGGTAGTTGTTTTTTTCTCAATTGAAACGCGCAAACCGTAAATATTCGTTCTCTCGTTCTCTGGCTTTTTGATTTTTTCATTGGTTTGCTTTCCGCGCGCTTTGATGAGCGAAGCGAAGACGATCGCGCGTCACGTTCTTTATTACGCGCGCACGTCGAATCAAATCGCGCTTGATTAACCTCTTTTAAATTCTTACGAGAAGGTAGGGGGACAGATCCAGTTAACTCACATCCGTAAGGATAAGGGGGGGCCAAGTTGGCCGACGATACATTTTGTGAATTTTTATTCACACCTGGCAAATTCCCCTGTTTTTCTGTGTGTTTACGATATGCGCTCGGGTAGTTTTTTCTATCACCGTTGGGCGAAACTGCGTGAATATAGCGCCACGGCTCGCACGCCTTGATATGGGAGAGTAAAAGCGGAGTAATTTCGATCGGGGAGGAAGATCGGATATGCTTTTGAGGGTGGCGAATTATAAAACCGTGGCGCTCTAAAACGCCCAAATACCTAGTCAATGAACGATACGAAATTGAATTGATACTGTTTCGCATCGCGTTAATAAGCTCTATTCGAGAGCAGTCTATGATTTGTAGATTAAATCTATAAAAAGTAGACAATGAGCAAAAGAACATGAAAATATTGAATATTTTGTCGTTTTTGTAAATTTCAGAATCCAGCCGGTCATACATTACAGAACGTTTATCCCGTGGACTTGCCTTAAATCTGAACTTTTTAACCTCGGCCGGGCCTATTATATTTTTTGTAGATTTTTCTGGAATATTTGTTGATGATTGTTGGAAAGTGTTATATGCTGTTTGCATCACAGATTCCTTTCTTTAAAATCCGCCTTAGGAGGTTCACCCGGGGCGGATTTTTTTTGTTCGTAGACATGCCCATACGATACTCCTGAGAGCTTTGCAGAGCAAGGAAAAACACAAAAATTGTTTTTAACGTTTCAAACTACATTATTGGTTATTTTGTAATTAAAAAATAGAATTTTATTTTAGATCTGGTACTATATAGACGTCTATAGGACAAGAAAGGGGTGCGTTTATGACCAATAACACCAAAAACGAAACCAAAAAATTCGATATTGGGGAGTTTTTCTCCGAAATCGGCAATTCGGGGCGTCTTTCAATAGAAAGAGTCGAGCCAGATTGGGCAAAAGGGCATATTCGAACGATTGACGTTACAGATTCGGAAACATTATCTGCCGATTACATCAAAGAAAACTTTGGCGGTACCAAAATCAGGCTAACTTTATTCGATAGTACACACCCTGGAGCACAAAAAAACGGGTATGTTCAACGACGAACGTTTAATATTTCCAGTGTTCCAAAAGATGGATTCGGAAACGAGCTTGTTCGAGGGCAAGACGGTGTTGCTATTACAAAAAAAGAATTTGAGGCACAAGAACGTAAAGATATGATGAAATTGGCGAGTTTGCAGGGACAAGCGGCAATGAATCAGCAAGCGCAACAAATTCCAGCACAACCGGCACAGCCGATGGATATGACTGCCGTAATGGCCCCTATGACAACAATGATGACGAGCCTAATGCAAATGATGTTACAGCAAAACAAGGCTCAATCCGATATGGTAACCGGTCTTTTGGCAAACAGGGTTCAGGAATCGACTAAAAGCCCTGGTGATATGATGCAAGAAACGCTGAATATGTTTATGCAACTGGATAAAATGCGAAGTGACATTGTAGTGCCGCCACAACAGGAAGAATCGTTCGATTTAATGAAATCCGTTCAACCCGTACTTGAAATGGTAATGCAGAGCAAAGCGGCCGCGGATCAAAAGAAATCCGTCATGGCACAAGCCAAGGTCGCCGAAAACATGAAGGCCGTCGAAATTGAAAAGCGAAAGCGCTTAGAAGTAGAACAGGAACAGCGGCAGCTTCAGGTGTCCAGACAAGCGCCCGTCGCAGAATTACCTGCTTCTGAACAGATTGCAAACGGAATCGATACTGGTGAACTGTTTCAAATGATCCCACATTTCCGCCAAGCGTTGGCAAACATGGACGACAACACTCGAAATGCCTTGATTGACGGCGTTTTGGGTGACTATGTGGAGCCTGAAGACGATTCCGATTATGATTATGATGACGAAAACATTGGACAACAGTCTAATTCAACTTTAGAATCGAATATTAACACTGGGGATGCAGGAACGAGTGCAACAGATGGACATAGCGAGCCTGAATCCAGCGAAAACCATCAAAGCGATCCCGATAAAGTCGACTAGCCTACCTCATCAAGTACAAAAAACCGTTCGTTTGATAGCTCGCGGTATTAAATCCGGTTCGATTTATCCGCCAATACACGAACACGCGGCAAGAATAGCAACCACCGTTCCTGGATCTAAAAACTATATCGGACAACTCAAGGCTTTGTATGACGATTTCACACAAAAACGTTGGACGTATGTCCACGATCCTGTATCCGCTGAGTGGGTAACGGTTAGCGGTAAGCCGATTTGGAATCAAATTATGGGTATTGGAACACGACCCAACGAAAAAGGTTGGGGAGATTGTGATGATGCCACCGTCGCAATGGGCGCCATGGCCGAAACAATCGGAATGCCCGTGCGAATTGTTACGATTGCAACTCCAAGCGCAAAACGCGCTTTATTTTCCCATGTGTACCCTGAAATAAAAGTGCCCAAGATTGGTTGGGTGTCCGTCGATCCGGTTGGATATCCCAAACATCCTATGGGCTGGGCCTCCCCATATACGCGCAAAGCAATATGGGATTTAAACGGCAATGTAATTGCCACGGATGGACTTCCTAAAAACTTTTTGGGAGTCTTGAGAGTAATGGAGAAAAACACAATGAATTTTGCAGACAGTTACGACACAGGCCGAAATTGGCAGGATTTAGGACTGGAGAATTATGGTCTCGCAGGCGTCGACACAGAAGGCCCTGAAGATTGGTCAAATGAAATTATTTCCGGATTCGGTTCGCTTGAAGCGCCGCTCGGAATGATTGACGGCGATCAAACCCCGCTAAAAATGGAATACGACGAGGAGGATACCGTCGGCTACGATGGTGCAGGAAATCCCGTTGTTCGAACAAAAATGCTTGAAATCGATCCTGTGCAGCTTTCTTTAATTCAAGCAACTGGGTCACCAGCTGACGGTTGCGTAGCACTTTCCGATGACGGGGATTTGTATCAATACGACGGAATGTCGGGATTTTTCAAGAAACTGCGCAAGCGCGTGCGACGTAGAGTAAGACGAGCAAAAAAACGCTTATCCAAGTTGGCTCGCAAAATGATCAAGAAATTGCCGGGCGGTAAATATCTTATGAAAATTTACGGCCGCGTCAAAAAAATCGCTATGAAGATAGTGAAACCGCTTGCCAAATTTGCCGGTAAATACGCCAAAAAATTGGCTCCAATTGCGGCGCTAATACCCGGTTACGGTCCTGCAATCGCCGCCGCGCTTGCTGCCACTGGTCGCATTGCGAAAATCGTAAACAAAATAGGCGTAAAACTTGACAAATTCGGTCGCCCACTATTCAAAAGCGGAAAACAAGCGAAACGCTTCAAACGTTTGATGGAAAAACAAGCCAGTAAGATGAAACGACGCGGCAAAAAGAAAGTGCGCAAATACGCTCGCAAGCTTAAAAAACGAGGTTTGCGTTTGCGCGGAACAGAGGAACATGGCTATGCATTGGCCGGAATGGGAATCGAGGAATAACGATGAAACCGGCATTGCAATTGGTATGGGATGGCCCCCCCATGTCTGGTTTTGGGGCCACCGATGATCGTTGGAATCCTCCTCTTTCAAAGGTAATCAATAAGAAACCAAAACCGGGGACGTTTTTTAGACCGTTGCGCAAAAACGAGATTAACGTTGCGACGATAGCATATCGGGCATACGGAAAAGACAATACAGCGGCCGGCGTTAAACTGATAGCCGGTTCTAGCTGGAATCATCATATTCGTTACGCGGCAAAGGGTTTTGAACCATACAAAATGTTTGGGCCTCAAAATGAGCCTAAATACAACCCAGATAATCCCCGTTCTACATTCGGAAGCGGAACCCAGTTTCCGACTTTTTGGATTCCCCCGTTTACTGGTGAGGAACCCGAGGAAGTTTTTGATATACCGAGCCCCGGGGGGGGCGCTGGAAAACCCGGCGCACCGGGAAAACCAGGTAAACCAGGCGATAGAGGCCCCAGCGGAACACCGGGAAAACAAGGCCCGGCCGGTCCGCGGGGCGAGCGAGGGCCCGTAGGCCCTGCCGGTGAAGTTGGCCCAAGTGGCCCCGCTGGTAAACCCGGCCGACAAGGCCCCCCCGGGCCTCCCCCTACAAAGAAACAAATACAAGCTGCATTGCGTGAAATGGGCATTAAGAGCGGAGCCCCCGGCCCCGCTGGTCCAAAAGGAGATCGCGGTCCCGTTGGCCCCACTGGCCCGCGCGGTCCCGCTGGACCGATGGGTCCGGCAGGTGTGGCAAAAGACGGCAAAGTAGTCCAGGGGCCTCCCGGCCCCGCTGGCCCTCCCGGCGTACCCGGCCCCGCTGGCCCGATGGGTCCACGCGGCGAGGCTGGTACCATGGGCCCCGCTGGACCGATGGGTCCAGCTGGAAAAGCAGGCGATCGTGGTCCTATAGGCCCCGCTGGCCCGGCTGGCCCGCGTGGTGCTAGTGGTGGTGGCGGTGGAGAATCTATCCCCGGGCCTCCTGGCCCGCAAGGCCCTGCCGGTCCACGCGGCCCCGCTGGCCCATCCGGCTCGCCGGGTAAACCAGGCGATCGCGGTCCTATCGGCCCGACCGGTCCCCGTGGCCCCGCTGGAATGATGCAAGCAGGAGAAACGCCGTTGCAAAAAGCCGCTCCGTCACCGGCTGGTCTATTTGCCTTGATGTTTGCGTTGACAAAACAGGTGAGCGGATAATGAAAGCAACGCAACAACAAAATAGGCGTTTCACTTCGATGTTTAATCGTTGGAAGGAAAAAGCAATTCCAGCGATTGAAAGAGCAAAGGCGTCGGCGGAATACGCTGCGTTCGCTAACGAGTGGGCAAAGTCGAAAGGTGTTGCTTTTCAAACCTGGAATCAAAACGATCGAGATAGAATCGATTTGCTTTTAAAGCGCACAAACCTAATGGAGCAATATCTATCAAACGTAGTATTGCAAAAATGGGGAGTTCAGTTTCGAAATGGAGACATAGATATCACAGCTCCAGCGGGTGAAAAAAACGAGGGTTTGACATGGCAAGGTTTAGGCGCTGTAATCATCCCCGTTTTAGTTATTGCTGGCGTAGTTGTGCTATCTAGCGCAACTGTTTGGGTAACCAAAATGATCACCGATTCTCAAAAAAGCGAAACAGAAGACAGAAAAAAGGTTCGCGAGCTTGATTTCGAAATTGTTAAAAACCATCCAGATAAAACAGCGGCATGGACAGAATTTAAAAAACAAAACGAAAAATTACAGAAAAAAGCGGGTATATCATTTGGTGGTGCGTTGGGTGGCGGATTAGGAATTGGTTTGATTGCACTTGGGGCGATCGCTTTTCTGTCAATGAGAAGAAAGTAATTTAAAATGGCTAATTTAATAATGGCGATCAATCCAGTCAAAAAAAAGAAAAAGTCAAAAAAGAAAAGCGTGGCCAAAAAAACAAAGGCCACAAAGAAGCGCACCGTAAAAGGTAAATACACAACCAAGAAAAAAGTGGCTCGAAAAAAACCAGCCACCACGAAAGGGAAAAAAACCATGGCGAAACGAAAAACACGCAAGCGCCGCAAGAACCCTGCCGCTCGGACCAAAACGATCACGAAATACCGTTATCGTTCAAAACCGAAACGGCGCAGAAATCCAACGAGTACCAGCCGAGCGACGAATCTCTTGGGCGTAAACATTCAAGAGACTTTCAAAACGCTGGCTCCCATGACCACTGGAGCGCTTGCAGCGAAGTTTGTTGCAAAGCGTTTCGCCGAGGGCGGCGGTGAAATGGAGAATTGGAATTGGAAAAATTACCTGTGGGCTCTTGGTGGCGGCCTCGGAGCCTCTATTTTGGCCAAACAGGTTTTCCGCGCATCGAACGCAACCAGCCAAAAAGTATTCAATGGCGCGGCGTTCCTCGTAGCGTACAAATTCCTCACAAACGAAATCGCTCCAATGAATTCCAGCCTTGAAAGCTGGTTTGGCGCGGACGAAGACGAAAATATGATGCTAGCCGCTTCTGACGACTTCAATCCTTACGGGTTTGTTGGCGCTGGAGAGGGCGACATGTATGAAGGCGCTGATAACGACTATGTTGTAAGCGGTGGCGAGTGGGCAGCGGCAGACGACTCAGATCGTCAAGTTGTTCCCACGGCAAAACTTTTGACTCCAAACCCGACAATGGGCGACACTTTGGTTGAGCCAAACCCCACAATGGGTGATTTGGAAACAGCAAGCCCAACCGCGATTGCACAACTGGTTGCCAGGGCGGGAAATCGTCGTTAATATTTAGCGCGAAGAGCGCATAAACAACAAAGCGCAAAGCGCTGAAAAAAAAAGGATTAAAAAATGCGACAACCAAAAAACGTACTCGAAAAATGGGTAATGTATGACAATTGCCTAATTGGCGATCTGGCCACGGTTGGTATTTCCAACTATCCCGGGTCCTATGCGACATTTGACGCAGTTGCCGATGATGAGGAAGTTTCCTTCCTAGACATTCGGAACAGCGCCGAAGTAACCAAAAGCTACTGCAATATTGCAGCCAAAGAAAAAACCGACTGGTCGTTTTATCTCAACTCAATTGGAATTCGCGTCAATTACCCGACACCTAATCAGGGGTCTGAGCACGATGTAGATGGTCCTGGCGAATGGGCTAACGCTCACATGCTGGCCGCTGAAATTATGAATCACGCCTATTTTGAGCTGACAGTCTCCCAAGACATCATTCTCACGGCAAAACCCCTCATGTTGCCTAGCGGTTACGGCGCATATGGATACATGATGAACAGTGGCAGCAACAACGCCGCCCTTTCTCACGCTGTGGTCGTAGACCACACCGAAAACGGTGTGCCAGATCTGCGAAATCGCTTTAGTTGGGATCTCAAAGCATTTGAAATTCCCAAAAACACCCCGCTGAAAGGCCGTCTGCGTTTTTCCAAATACGCGAAAGAGTTGCTTCGCGGTCTGTCAACACCAGAAAACATAGACTTCGAGGGAACCGAAAACGACGTGCCCGCGATTATCAACATTGAGTTGAGCCTGTTCGGATATCGCGCTGTACAACAACGCGGTGAACTCCACTTCACGGGCGGAGGACAAGGTAATGTATAATGGAATCGACGAAGGATCCCAAGGAGCAGCGGTAGGCGAAAGCGTACCGCAGGGATCCTTTGAACCCATTATCTATACTGTAGACGTTCTGGTAGGTGCCGATGACGGCGACCAAGGTGAGGGTGTAATTAACATTAACAACCTCCCTTGCGCTATTCGTCGAATTCAGCACTGCATCTTAGGCGTGGACAACGCTGGCTCGGGCTTGAAGTATCCCCAACTTCAAGATTCCCAATACCGGATCGAATGGACAGTAAACGATCAATTGAGTTACAAAAAAGGCCCGGACGTTGCATCGTTGCACTATGGCAACCCTGCAACGGGTGTTTGGAATGATTTACCGGTCGACGTGCCACTTAAGGGCACGGACAACTTGACTGTAAAAATCACGAACACTTCCGGAGTGACACGCGCTGCGGCGTTCACTGTTCAGGTCGCGTTTATTTGTGCTCAGTTGATTGACAGAAAAGGACGCTAATATGTCGTTTCGTGGCAATAGGTGGTGGCATTTAATGCAGGAGTTCAAAAAGACCTCTACTTACAAATACACCACCCAAAAAAACGCGGAAGACAAGATTTTATATTCTCGTTTTCCGCGCGCCACGATGCGCAAACCTGGCACGTTTAACCCCGTTGGGTTCGCTCCACACAACGAATTAACGCGCCCAGGACATAGCGCCAATATCCAAAAATTAAACCACGTAATAACCGACACCTTTCTAACCGACGATTACATCGTCGACGGCAAGGTATACAAGCAACGCATACAATGGCCTAGATCACAAGACGTTGGCACTGCCCCGCAGCTTTACCAGGAACATTCGTTTATTCGGGAATTTACTCAGCTAAATCAAGGCGAATGTTATGAATTAGCAAGGTGGTGGGCACCACAAGGGCGATACGGAATTATTTCGAAGTGTTTCTATCATATTTTGTGTCCACAAACGCCCCCACCACGGCCAACATTTGATCCGTATTGCCCGAATTGGATTCTTGATGAATTTGATTTAGAGGTAACATTTATCGCTAGGCTTTTTTATGGCCCACGAGATTTTCTGTCTGTACCGGCACAAGATACAATGATTCAGTATTTGCCAGGATATGGTTTCGGCCCTATTCCAAGGTGGAGTGATCAACGTTGGTGGTGGAACAATACTGACAATGATGATATTCGATGGATCATACCAGAGGGGCATTATATGCGCCTTTATATGCGATACGACGGTCCACTGTCTACCGTAACAGACGATTTCACTATTAGAGGTCGGCTAGTCGGATTCACCCAATCATTAGACAATAACGGATGGAAACGCTATAATATTGAAGGCGGCTGGTAGTCAGTCACCTTTGATACGAAAGGCGCTTCTATGTTTCCCAAAAAAGTCGAACAATGGCGATCCATTGTAACGGACAAATGCCAGGGTTTTGACCCCAACATAATTCTAGCGCTCATACAGAAAGAAAGTGGCGGGCAAGCAGGGGTAATCGGTCGTATTCAGATTTCAAGCGCGTTGCGCGGGAACATCAAAACGACATCCGGTGGCAAAAAATTTGTGGATCGGGCACTGGGGCTTATGCAAACCGTGCCCGTATTGATAAACGCGTTTGCTCGCGCCAATCCTACAAAAAACGTAACCTATGAAACTATGATTGGGAAAACCCGGCGATCTGCTGGAATACAAATAGCAATAGGCTGCAACTACCTGGCAACTCAAATAAAAAACGTTCATAAATACGATCCCGTTGCTTTCCCGGGGGACACTCCCGCAAAGGCTAGTTTAAATCAAGTCGCAATGGCTGTAATGTCCTACGCTATAGGGTGGGGCAACGTCAAAAAGCGGTTGACAATTCTGAAAAACGAAGGAAAACCACTCACCCTTGAAAGCCTCGCCGATAGATTCCCTCGTTGGGGATACAACACCAAAACAAAAAAATGGGTGAATAGACCGATACAAGGCACGGTCAAGGTTATGGACGCAGCGAAAAAATACGGCGAAGACACCGACACAAGCGAACCAAAGCGTTTTCCGTTACCAACCCCAGAAAAGCCGATTTCTCTCGCTCTAATTGGTGTTTTGCTCGTTCTGGTTGGGTATGCAATAATGGAGAATCAAAAAAATGAGACTACCTAAAAAACTCGTTCTTCTAGGATTCGTTAAAAGCCTTTCCTTTTTCAAAGAAGGCGAAATCCATTATCAGTCATGGCCAACCAAGAAAAGCTACAGAATATCACTAAACGCGCTCGCACTTTGCTGTAATCAGTCACGTTCCTCTATATTTTTCACTCCGTTCACCGTTCAAGGTGTAATCGATGCCACAAAACGAAATTCCGTGTACGAATTGTGGTCGGGAACAGAAACCGACAATATTTACATGTTGGATATCCCAAAGTCTTCTTTGAAAAAAATGCCAACGATAATTAAGCAAATTGAATATTTTAGCGACAAAATGATTTTATCATCTGACAGAGGCGAGTGGCACGGGTATGTCCATGATTTTAAAACACCATTGGATTTTTGGGCAAACAACGACGGCACAATAGGCGCTATCAAGGCCCCAGCGGGTAAAAAGATAGTAACTTCACGCGGTATCGTGCTATAACGAAAAACCCCCCAGCAAAGCAAACACTGGGGGTGCGTTCAGATTGCCGAGGGGCGATCCATTTTACACAAGGGGTGCAAAAATGACAAACATACTTAACTTTTTGGGGAAACTTCTTTCGTTTCTGACGGTTCTCATTCCATTTGTGAACAAAAAGCCACAAAAAAAGAAACAATACCTTTCTCCTGGCTGTCGATATGTCAACGAAGACGGGGATATGATAACCGTACTTGATTACCGTAAAATGGTAGATTATGGACGGGTTTACATTACCATGGAAATGGATTGCGACGATCCAGTGATCAGACAGAAGGAAGAAATAGACGAGCACGTGTGGGAGAAAATTTAAAAAATTCCGTAACCTCTGTGATATAATCGTACAATGTATGCCGCGAATCCCACGGAAAGGCCCGTACAATGGACGAATTAACCGATCTGCTTTCTCTTCTTCTCGCGCTTTTGGTGTTTCTTCATTTTGCAAAGGGTAACAAAAGTGACTCAGACAGAGACCGAGACAACGACGAATAATCGAAAAACACACCTGTATTGTGAAAACTGTAAAATTTGGTATCCCAACTGTACAGATTGGGCTTTATTTGTCCTGGATGATAACACAGTGTATAGGTGCACTAATTGTGGTGGGAAGCTTGAAAAAAGGGATCTATTCGATGGGTGCGGTCGTTTTAACGAGTGACAGAATCGTTTCTCCTTCTACCTCGGTCTCTTCAATCTCTACGCCGGGAATAAATTCCAACGTAACAGATGAGCCATAAAACAGAACGCTTGTATTCCGAACGAGTACTCCGGAACCCTCGATTTCCGCTACATCGACGATTTGTTTTTCGTTTGTGCCAACTTCAACTGTGGCAAGATTTCTGAAAAAGTTTTGATTACCTGACATTACAATGTCTCCTATAGCTGGGCACCCCCATTTGTGCTACTTGTCCAATTGTCCTACTTCCTTTAATAAGTATCAAGGTTTTTATTGAGTGCTTGCAGAATTACTAGTATTCTGTAATGTATACCTCCCCGTAGATAGCATCTACGGGTCAACGCCTCTATTCAGGGGCGTTTTTTTTGTAAACCGCAAGCACTCAGTTTTTCACTTTCGATAAACTCAAAAAAAAGCACGAAATCCGCTTTCGATAATAAATAATTATTGAGAGTGGGCGTCTATCATGATAACTTTCAATAACACGTCGCAAGCCAAAGAAAGGAAATCAATGTTAGAAGAAATCAAAAACCTATTACCCGACAAGACTATAGAACTGGTTCATCAGGTGTTTTTACAAGGAGCTATGAAATATAGGCCGCGTGGATACGAGTCTGTTATTGGTGGGCGAGAGTTCTATACTGAAAAAGCAATTGGACATATCAAAAAATCAAAAAGAAGTCACCGCGAACAGGAAAGTGGATTACCCCATTTAGCGCACGCCGCTGCAAATTGCTTGATCGCTTTGTGGCACGAACAGTTTAAAGACGAATCAATTGATAATGAGGAACCAAAATGAACGAAAACATAACACTCAAACAAGCTTTTGATGATTTTATAGAAGCGATTGACACTATTGAAAAGCACTGTTGGGCATGGAAACAAAGAAATGCTTGCGGTCATATTAACGAGCATGGCGAACGGAGATTTAAAGAACAATTTTCGGAAATAAGAACACTGATAATGCACAAAGTCGATTTGGCACTTGGAAACGATGAACTTTGATAGGAATAAAAAATGACCAGAAACGAAATTTTAGAACTAGTTGATGCCTCATTTGTTCGCAAAGTAGAAGAAAAAGATCCAGTTTTGTTTAGTGAAG
>Ga0180433_10006131_pt1 | contig 15905 bp, 16 predicted proteins | sample SS_ome_8_FD_132980 | JGI IMG/M metagenome (GOLD analysis project Ga0180433, IMG submission 132980) | Hypersaline lake sediment archaeal communities from the Salton Sea, California, USA - SS_1_D_1 metaG | ecosystem: Environmental > Aquatic > Non-marine Saline and Alkaline > Hypersaline >... | reverse complement strand
GAATAGAAATCTTTATAAACTTCTTGAATTTAATTTTAAAATGGTGTTAGATAAAGTAAAAGATAGGTTCTCTAAACTTCTAGGAACTTCAGGTGAAGAACCAGAATATGTAGAAATTGATTTAGGCCAAGAAATTAAAAAATCAAAGATTATGGTAAGGCCCTTTGTTCTAAAAAAATTTGAAGATGTCACTAATATTCTAAATTCTTTAAGAGAAGGATACACAATAGCTGTTGTTGATATAAAACCTCTAAAAACAAAAGATATTATTGAATTAAAGAGGGCAATAGCTAAAATAAAGAAAACAGCAGATGCTTTAGAGGGAAGTATTGCAGGATTTGGAGAAAATATAATCCTTGTAACACCACAATTTGCAGAAATTTACAAAACAGCAGCAAAAATCCAAGATATGGAAAAAGAAGGTAGCAGAGTTTTAGAATAAAAATATCTGATAAACCTTTCTTAAAATATATTCTTAAATAATCAGGCAATTAATTAGATATTAATCAAAGGGTCTGTAGATTAGAGATTATTAGTTATTAATAGAAATTAAGATTCCGGAAAAACCGATAAAGCTTAGACTTTTAAACCATTTATTCTTGTTCTTTTTATGAAAACTTTATTTATTGAAGCTGAGAAGAAATTTGATATTAATATAGATAATCTTAATCTAAACACACTCCCAAAAAAGATTTTTCTAGCTTATTCTATTCAATATAGAGGGCTTGCACAACAAATAAAAGATAAGCTTAGCAAGAAAATAATTGGATTCAGGCAAGTTTTAGGATGCAGTAAGTTAAAAAGCAAACATCCAATATTATTAATAGGAAGCGGAAAATTTCATGCTTTTAATCTAGCTATTCAGGGAAATAAAATCTTATTTTTAGAAGGAAATAAAATAAGAAAATTAGACGAAAAACAAGTTAGCAAGATAAAAGCTAAGAGAAAAACTGCTTTATCTCGCTTTTATGCTGCAGACAAAATTGGAATTTTAGTCTCAACAAAACCTGGGCAAAAGAATCTTAAAAAAGCACAAAACCTGGCTAAAAAACTTGAAAAAAAAGGCAAAGAGATTACAATTTTTCTTGCAGATAATATAAATATAGATGAATTAGAGAATTATGACATACAGAGTTGGGTTAATACAGCTTGTCCAGCTTTGACTTTTGATGCGAGAGTAGTGAATCTTTCTGAACTGCCTAATTTTTAAAATTTTTATTAATTTTCCGTTGATAATTCTTACCCTTACAATATATCCTATATTTTCTTGTACCGAAATCTTTATAAACAATATTGCAACTATAAAATCGTAACAAAAATTTAATTTAAAATGAAAACAAAAATCTTTAGTTTAGTCTTATTGACAGCAATTTTGTTGTTACCAGTGTTTGTTAGCGCTGCAACAGCTGATTTAATAGATATAGATAGAGTTGCAGACTTAACAAAGTCAAAAGTAGAAGTTTCTTTTGATATAGATAATATAGCAGACCCAGGTGAAGACGTTAGTTTAGTAGATATTTCTGAAAGTGCAGTGGAAATTGAAGATAATGACGGCAGGATTTTAACTGCTTCATTAAAAACTCCAGTTCCTACTGAGGTTTTAGACGGAGATTCAGTTACAGTTACTATAGAGTTAGATGTTGATTCTGAATTTGATTACAGTGATATAGATTTAGGAAGATATAAGGTATTGACAGTTGAAATTGATGCTGAAGGACAGACAAGTTCTCATACAGAAAAAGAAATTGTTGAAGTATATTTTGTCAATGGATACTGTGATGAAGGATCTTTTGGGGATGTTGATATAATCGAACTAGAAGATGAAGAACTTGATAATGAAGATGCATGGGATTGGCATCCTCTTGATGATATTGAGTTTGAAGTTGAAGTAGAGAACAATTTTGATGACGATGACAGATTTAAAGTAGAATGGGAAATCCAAGATTCTGACGGAAAACAAGTAGATTTTGATGAAGAGGATAACGAGCAGTCAGTCTCTATAGATGATGGAGATTCTGAAAAAGTTACTTTTAACTTAAGAGTTCCAGCAGACATAGAAGATGGAGACTACAAGTTATTTGTCAAAGCTTATGTCAAAGGTCATGAATCAGATACTGATGACCCGGAAGCTGGCTGTATAGACAATTCTGATGCATTCAGCGATACTTACTACCAGAAAATATCAATAGACAGAGATGAAGATAGAGCTGTTATTGTAGATATAGACAAGCTTGAAACACCAGATTTTGTCATGTGCGGAGATTTTGCAACTGTTTATGTAAAAATATATAACATCGGAACAGAAGATGAAGACAAAGTCAAGGTAGAGCTTTACAGCAGCGAATTAGATGTGGACTTATCAGAAGTTGTTAATGACTTAGAAGAAGGAGAATCTGCAACAGTAACCTTTAATTTCCAGGTTCCTGAAAATGTAGAAGAAAAAACTTACTTCTTCAGATTATTGACTTTCTTTGAGTACGATGAAGATGACGATGAATATGATTCAAACTCTAAAGACGATTTGGATGAATCTTTTCCTTTATACTTGAAAGTTAATTGTATTCAGGAAAAAGAATCCAAGGCTTTAATTACCGCAGAGCTTGATTCAGACGCAGTAGCAGGTCAGCAACTTGTAATCAAAGGAACACTTAAGAATACTGGAGAAGAAGAAACAACTTACTCTTTGAGATTATCTGGACAAAGTTCATGGGCTGAACTTGATAGAATTGATCCCTCATCTATGACTTTAGAAGGGGGAGATTCAGAAGAATTCCTTATTTACCTTAATGTAGATGAAGATACTTCTGGAGAACAATTCTTCACAATAAAAGCAGACCATGACAGCGAGACAACTGAACAAGAAGTTTCTGTTGTTATCGAAGGAGAAGCCGGAGCACTCACAGGGGCAGCAATAGGCGAACACATAAGACAGAACTGGTTTATTTGGATTATAATTATTATTAATATAATCTTAATAATAGCAATAATCTTAGTAGCCAGAAGAATAGTAACAGCAAGATAAAGTTAATTTTTTTTAATTTTTTATTTTTTTATAATTCTTATTTTTTAATTTTTTCAATTATTTTTTTACCATAGTGATACTTCTCTTCTGATATAACAACAAAATATCCCAAAATATATCCTATAACCCCTCCTGCAAGAACATCTGAGAGATAATGTGCTCCAAAGTAAACTCTTGAAAAAGCAACAAGACATGCAAAAATCAACCAAATATATCTGAATTTCTTAAACTCCTTGCTTAAAATAGGCATTGCAGCAAAAACCACAACTGCTTGTAAGGAAGGAAAAGAAAAATTCCATGTGTTAAAATTATTCCTCATAAAATGGAAGGTTATTTGTAAAACTGTGACAAGCCCTTTCTGGAAAGGTCTTGGTCTTTGTATAATAATTTTAAGAATATAACTGAATAAAGTAGACAAAAGAAAAGTCATCCAAAGTGGAAGAATCCATCTTCTTTTATTTTCTCCCCACAAGAATAAAGTAGTAAGAAAAAAGAAAATAATAACAACATTGCTTAAAAAAGTAAATCCAAGCAACATATAATCTAAAGGGCTGTTTCTTAAAGCAGAAACCCCTCTAATGATAAAAGAATCATAAAGAAATGAAACTATAGTTAAGATTATAAATAATGAGAGTACAATAATAAACACATCTTTTTTCATAATTTTATTTATGAATAAATATTTAAATAACTTTACATTTCATAAATTATGGAAAAAAAGAGGCCAGACTTAGAAGTTTATATTAGATATATCATTCTCTTAATTTTAGGAGTATTTATATCTATATTCTACAAGATATTTTTTCCATTGACAATCTACCCAGTTTATTTCATCCTTAATCTCTTTTATTCTGTCAGTATTGCTGGAAAAATGCTGGTTTTTGCAGAAGGAGGTATAGAAATAATTAATGCATGTGTTGCTGGTTCAGCTTACTATCTCTTATTAATCTTGAACTTAACAACAAAAATCAAATTAAAAAAAAGGATTTACTCTATTCTTTTTTCAATAAGTTCTTTGTTAATTTTAAATATATTAAGAATACTTTTCCTTTCTATTCTTTATCTTAACAATAGTGTTTTTTTTGATATAACTCACAAAATATTTTGGTATACTTTAAGTATTTTATTTGTTGTGGCAATATGGTTTTTAACAGTTCATATTTTTAAGATTAAAAATATCCCAATATATTCTGATTTTAAAAATTTAAAAAAACAACTCAAATAAGCTTTTTCCAAGAACAGTCATTACTGTGGTTATTATTCCGGCAACAATAACCCCTAATGCTATTATCGCAAAACTTTTCTTCCTATCTAATTTAAAAAACCAGGCTAATAATGCCCCAGTGTATGCTCCTGTACCTGGAGAAGGAATAGCAACAAATAAAAAAAGGACAAATAATTCTAAGGTCTCATATTTTCTCTTAATTCTTTCTACCTTTCTGTTAATATAAAAATTAAATGCTTTGTTGTATGGTTTGATTTTCATTAAAACAAAATGTATATGGTCAAGAAAAAAGAATATAACAGGAATTATCAGTATATTGGCTAATACAGCAATAAGAAAAGAAGTTAGGGGGTTAATCCCCCCCTCAAGTATAGCATAAACTATCCCTCCCCTTAATTCTGATATTGGAAGAATAGATAGAATTATGGTCCAGATTATTGGATTCATTTTCTGACAGAATTAGCTATAAAATCAAGGATAAACCTTTCATAAGCTTCCTGAATCTCACAATTAGCTACTTCAATAATATAACAATTCCTGTTTTTAATTTCAGTTCTTCTTCCACTGCTTGTTATTATAATGTTTGTTACTTCTGTCTTATCTTCTTTTATTCTTGTTTTTATTCCTTCTTTAATTATAATAACATTTTTGTCTACAGAATCTCCACAATCAATAAGAGGAACATCATTCTCTTCATGAAAATCCTCATCAGTTGTAGCTGCGCTTACTTCACGCCCAAATGCCTTAAAAGTTATGCTAGCGTCCATTATGCTTCTTGTTGTATTACTACAATTAGCAATTTCAGGAGATAATGATAATACAACCTTTTTCTTGTCTAATGTGATGTTAGCATTGATAGGTATTTTTTCAAGTTCTTTTGGACTATTTCTTAACTTAAGAACAAAAGGAACAGTCTCTCCACCAGCTGTGGCATATCCTAATAAAGAGCGATAAACTATCAACCCTCCTTCATCAGTTCTATAAAATTCTAAATCTTTATATTCAAATTTATTGCTTTCTTGGATAATCCAATGTCCAGCAAGAACAGAAACTATTAATAAAAACATAATAATTATCGCAAATTTAGTCTGTTTGTCATACTTATTTTTATTTTTGTCAATAATTTTTTTATCAGATGCTTTCTTGCTTTTACTTTTTCTACCAGCTTTTTTCTTTTTATTAAGCTGGACATTATCTGACTTTTTTATCTTTCTCTCTTTTTGTTTCATTATATTTCCAAATTATCTCTATTTTTAAATTTTCTTATTCTTTAGAATATCAATCTATTTTTAAAATTTTAAATAAAAAAGCATCTGCAGCCCTTATTTGTTCTTGATAGGGCGCACTTATAAAAATGCAATTTTCTTCCTGTTTTATCTCAATCTCTTCTGTCTTTTCTATTTCTTCAATTATTATGATATTATCCTCTTCACAATCTTTTAGTGGAGAATCTTCTGTACAATATTCTTCATAATCTTCAAGACAGCTTTCTTGCATTCTTGATACAACTGAATTTAGATTTCTTGCAAGTTCTTGCTTGCCTCTATCTTCTCCTAAAAAAAACAAAGGTTTACCAGAATAGCTATCAAGATTTCTGGCAACAGATACAGAGATGTTTTGAGTATCTACTGGATTATACTGTGTTTGAAAAACTCTTCCACCAATATTAAATTGCCACAAACTATTGTCAGTTAAAACAAACTCTACACCCTTATATTCTATTTTTTGTTGGGCTTCATCACCTCCTGAAAAAAAAGAATATCCTATAGTACTCAATATCATTAAAATTATCAAAACACTTCCAACTATAACTTTATTTCTTGTTTCTTTTTTTTCTTTAATTTCTCTTGTGATAATTTTTTTCATGTTAAGTTAAGAAAAATATAATTTAAAAAACTTCCTTAAATTTTTTTAGAAAGATAATACTTTATTGGTATAACCATCCCAACAATAAAGGATATCCAACCAACAAAACTTAATAATCTTATCAACCAGCTTCCAACCATCAGATTTATTATAAAGAGACTAGCCCAACTTATAATCCCCCCTGTGAATAATATTACCCATGCCAATTTATCTTTTCTTTTTAAGATAAAATAAGACAAATAAGCAATAAACACTCCCAAAGAAATTAAGAAAAAAGCATTTGTTAGAAGAAGAGTAGAATATAATTTTGCCCTATAAGGAAAACTTTCTGCAAAAATATTCCATTTTAAAGTAGGGCTGTATGCTGTTCTAAAAAAATACTGTGAAAGAATAATTTTATTGAAAATTAAGATTAAAAGTCCATAAACAATAGCATAAATTCCATTATAAAGAGTTATTATAGAGCCCAATCTTATCTCCCTTAATCTCATCTTTTACTCTCACAATTAAAGAAATCTAGCTTTTAAATATTTTTATTAGAGAAAATACACATAAAAATCAGAAAAAATAAAAAAAGAAAAAAAAAGAAAAACAAAAATAAAAAAAGTTTGTTCTTATGCTACATCAGCATAGGTTGCAGTTACTTTCTTAAGCTCAGTGCCAACATCTGTTGAAGGTGATTCTTGTGTTACATAAGTAACAGCTTTCTTTGTGTCATCAGCTTCATATCCAGCTACTAACATAGCAACTTTACTTGCAGAGTATGGGCTTTCAAATACTTTAACCAAAAATTGGTCTGCCCCTACACCTGTTGCAGCTGTGAAGTCTGCTGCACATAAACTGCCTCCTAAAAGTTCAGCAGCCACTGTGTTTACGCAACTTCCACCAACAACGACAAGGTTCTTTGCCTTATCTGCATCTGTTAGCTCGTTGTCATATTTTGTAACGCTTCCTAATTCTACTGCTGAGCCAGTTCCTATTGTTGCTTCAGGAGCTTTAAGGAAAACTTCTGCATAAGTTTCTGAGTCGCCTGAAGGGTAGTAAACTTTAGCACTATCTTGTCCAGAACTTGATTCTGTGTGCTCTATCCTTGGACCTACTGCATCTGGTATATAGTAATAGTAGACATCACTATCATCTTCTTCAAGTCCTGCTACACCACCACTTCCTACATTATTCACTTTAGAGATTTCTGGTTCACCATCGCTATTATCATCAAAAGTGAAATTAAATGCAGTTCCACCTTCGATTGTGTCATCTTTGTCTTCTCCTTGCATAAACAAGTAGTAAGTATTGTAGTCGTGTCCTGTTGTATCGTTGTCATAACTTGGCCCTCCTCTGGTTCCCCATGGGGAAGGTCCGTCAGTTACATTGATAGATCCTTTTACACCAGAAGTTACATTGACATACTCATATGGTAACCATATTTTCAATCCACCAACTGTGCAAATTGTGTTGAAGTCAACACTTGATCCTGCAGTAAGTGTTGCCCATTTATCAGTAGAATTTTTCTTAAGTGTTGCTATTGTGAAAGAAACATCACCAATATCTATTTGATCACCTTCTGTTTTTTCAGTAGTGATTGTCTCTGATGTTACTTTGTTTGTAACAAATGTCTCATTTCTTCCTGCAGTTGTATCTTCAGATATACTTAAGTCTAACAAATAAGATTCACAATCTGTTGAAGAATTGTAGGTTGCAACAAAGTACTTATGGTAGTTTGAACCGCCTATTTTCTGATAATAGAACAATGTTCCGTTATAAGAAGTGGCAAGTCTTGCATCACTTGCAGAACCTAAACCTTGGAAATCACCTGAACTGTTAGTATACATTAAGTCAATAGTAGCAGTCCCATCTTTAATTGGAATCTTCATATCAATATTGTCACTGTCAGCTCCAAGTAAAATCTCTTCTTCTGATGATCTTACAACTTGTGCCATATCAATTACCAAGTTTTCAAAACCAGGCATTGTTAAAGAACTGTCTTCTGTGATGAATGCGTCATCATCTGTTGTCCAATTGATTTGTATTTTATCAATTCTTGTGTCACTTCCAGAAGAAGTTGTCTTATATAAATAAGCTTTAATTTCATCAACAGAGTCGTCATTTAATTTGATAGCAGCATCATGTGTAAGTTCAAGTTTTCCTCTACCAATACTAAATTCAACACTTCCTACTGTTCCTGCAACATCTCTTGCTAAAATATCTTTAATTCCTACATAACTTCCATCTGCTAGTTTTCTAGTATCTCCTTCTGATAAAGATGTAGTACTTTCTCCATTAATAAGCAAGACTACTTCTGTAGTACTGATAAAACTTATGCTTATAACATAGTCAGTTCCTTCAACACTTACTGTTTTTTCCTCTCCTTCATTTACAGTTGTAGTAATAGCTGCATCAAGAAGAGTCCAACTTCCAGTGTATCCAGAATTAGTTCCATTATTAGCAGTTAAAACATAATAGTTCTTGCCTAACATTGGAATATCACTTCCATCAATATCATCTAAATAATTATTGCTATCTTCAGTAGACCCTGCATCTTCCAAGAAATCAAGAGTATATGTTAATACAGCTGTGTCTGAACTTATGTTAAAACCTAATACAGGTGTTTTATCAGACAATCCTGCTTGGTCTTCATAGTCAGAATCTCTAAACAAATTAAAGTCTGCTGATGCGTGCAAAGTTATTTTTTGTTCATAGTCAAATTCGTCATTGTCATCAGCTGTGTAAGTTCCATCAGCAAGAAGATTAGACATATCATCTTCATCAACAGTACTACCAAAAGGGCTATTTATAGCATCTCCTAGATTAAGTTTGTCACTTGATTTATCAAGTCTGACAAAATCGCCTCCAGAAGCTTCAGTAGTTAAATCTCCTGATTGTGCTGAAAGTTCAGTACTTAAACTTGTACCAATGTCTGTTGCAGCTATATAGTCTACATTGTTTGGACTTGCTGCACCAACGACAATAGTAACATCAGCTGCACCTCCAGAAACAAAAGGAGATGGGTAACTTGCTGCTGCTGCTGCGATGCCCATAGTACTTCCAAGCATTACTGCACTAGCTAACACTGATGTAATCTTTTTAAAATTAAATTTCATCTTTTAACCTCCTTTCAATCATATTAATATTTTTTTCGGCTTTGTCCTTCAATACAACACATAATAGGGAAATATGTTGTCTTGTTAGACAGTTCTTACTGTCATCCCTATTTAGAACACTGTCTCTGGCCAGTATCCACCTATTTTTTTAGGTAATACTATAAAATAATTTTCCTTATTTATAAATCTTTCGACTAGCCATTCATCATAATTTAAAATTATTATGTGTAATCATAGTTTCTATTTATATATCTTTCGTTACTATAATAAAATGAAACACATTTCAAGGGGAATTTTAGAAAATCTGAAAACGAAACATTTATAAGATGTGGGGTCTTAAATGTAATATATAAAATTTAAAACCACATAAGTTAAATATATATTTTAAATATATATAAATTAAAAAATACTATATACTATAAAGTATATATTGCATAACAACATTAGTTTTAGAAGCTAAAAATGGCAAAAAAACCTACTACAAGAAACATAACTTTAGGAATAGAAGCAGGCACTTTTAAAGGGATTTTTAGGAGATTAAGAGGAGAAAAAAGAGGATATGATTTTTCAGGTATTTCTGCAATAAGACAGCTACTTAGTGATGAAAGAGCAAGGTTATTGCATACAATTAAGACAAAAAATCCAGAATCTATGTATAAACTAGCTAAACTATTAAACAGAGATTTTAAGTCAGTTAGACAAGATGTCAGGTTATTGGAAAAATTTGGGTTCTTAGAACTAGAATCTGCAAGAAAAGGTAAAAGAGAGATGCTAAAGCCAATTATAGCAGTAGACTCGGTTGTGATAACTTTAAATCTCTAACTAGTATAACAAATTTCCATATTTACAATTATTTTTCCAGGAGACTTGTGTATTATATGTTCTGCACCAGTCTTACTTCCAATACATTCTCCTTCATTTAAAGTAAGGATTTCTTCATGATATCCTGACTCTGTATTTTCATTGTATTCAGAAGGTTCAGCAGGCTCAAATCCTGGCATGCCAATATTTGACTCTTTATAGTAAATAACAAGAGAATATGAGTTTTCTGGCTTATCTGGACCAACCTGCCAACTCTCACTAATTAACTCAGATAAATTATCTTCTAAAACCTCACAAGCCATTTTATCATCTAAACATTTTTTATTTTCATAGCAATCTTTAATTAAATCTTCTATATTTTCATAATTTGGTTGAGAGATAACACAATCTGTTGTAAGCAACATACTTGATTTTAGAAAATTAGCTATATTTTGATTTTCATATTCAATTGATGGCTGTTTGATATAAAATACAAGCAAGAACAGTCCTATAATAACCATTATAATTACAATTATAACAAACCCCACTATCTCGTGTTGCGAGCGCTTTGAGTTTAGTATTTGTTTATTCTTTAATAGGAACTCAAAATGCGAGTTTGTTTTTTTATTCATTTTCTGTTTTTTGCTCTACTCCTGCAATTATCTTGCCTAATTCACATTTATCATACCAATAACCATCTTTTTCTTCTTTTCTACATAGAGCTACAAAAGTTGATACTTTATCTCTACTAACTCCGGAATCATAAATCTTAAAATAATCACAATCAGGATAGTTTCGTGAGGTGCATTTTCTCCCACTTTCTTCAGGATAAATCTTTCTAATTTCTAAACTTGCAACAGGCCAAAAACCTTCATAATTTGCTCTTTCTTGTAAAAATAGAAGTTTATCTGTGTCTATAGCCCCATCCCCATTTGAAAATTCAGGTGTATCTGCAAGTTTAGCTATTAATGAGACAGCTCGCTCTCTTTCTTGAATATTAGCTGATTTATAGAGATCTCTATAACTGATACCAATAAAAAACAAGCCAGCCAAAACAAACAATATAACAACAGCTACTAACATAAATGCCATTTCCTGTATCTTTAATTGACTTTTTTTATTCATCACCATAATTTGCATGAGGCAGCATTATTTATTATATCAATTTCTTTGGATTTTTTCTGGACTTTATTTAAATCTCTAGAAGATTTGAGGTTTCTTGCAACAGCTATTAACTCATTTAGTTCAACATCTAATAGAGAGTTACATCCTTGCTCTCCTAAAACTTTAACTTTATCTTTATAAATTAAAGCTAGATTAACCAGCCTTAACATTAATCTTTTAACATTACATTCATAAGTTTCTTGAGAGGAGAAGATAGCAGCATATAATAGATTTTCTGTATAATATAGCTCTCCTCCTTGTTTAGATACATAACCAGTTTCTAAATTTCCAATAACATTTATATCGCAGTCTCCTCTTGAAAAACATACAACTTCCACATTTTCACAATCTCTTTTATTTTCAACAAAACTAACATTTTTTAGTAAATCTTCAATTTCATCTTCAACATCATATGGAGCATCAACAAAACAATACTCCTCACTTGAAAAAATAATTAAATCTGTTATTTTAAAAGGCATGTTTAATGGCTTTAATAAGATACTAAAATCTTTGCCTTGCTCCATGTTATCTGAAAAAATATATTTATTGTAAACAGGAGCAGCATATGCAGGTTCTTTCCATTCACCTACTCCAGAAACAGTCACTCCTAAACTTTGTTGTCCAAAATTTCCATAACTCTCACATTTATCATTATAGATTCTTGCTTTACTAGAAAAGCTAATAACAGAGCTTTTCCCAGATTCTAAGCTAGTTTCTAAAGGATCAATTAAAATAGCTAATTTATTTGCAGTTTGTATATCTAAATTATACTGCTGAGTTTTAACATATTGTGTAGCAGCATAAATAGCTAAAAAGATTATTGCAGCTCCAGCAATAATTGCAAAAATCCAAGCAAAATTCATCTCAAAACCTCTTTTATTTTTCATTTTCTTGCTACATTAACAAGATTTTCATCAAATCTTTTTTCTAGCTTAATCTCAACTCTCCCATTAACAGGTATGCAATAAGGGTTTCCAGAAAATTTAATATGTTCAATAAAAGTTGATTTAATACAAGCTTCTTTTGCAGGATAAAAAAACAAGTTAGCTGTATAATCTGCATTTTTCTTTAGTTCTTGATAAATCTCCCTCTCAATAGAGTTTCCAGAAGAACTCTGAGAAAGATCAGCAAAACAAACATACTCTATTCCAGAAGATAAGCTTCCAGAAAAAATCTTATCAGAAGATTGGCTTTTCCAAGCATTATCTACTTCTAGCTGAAAATCATCTATAAATTGCCCAGAATCTGCACATCCCCACCAATCCATAAAAATTCCAATAAAATAAAATGCAACAGCAATAAAAACAGCTATTAAAATTATTGAAAATATAACTGAAAACGGCATCCCAAACACTTGTTGACCTCTTTTATTTTTCATAATAACATAAGAAAAAAAATAGTTATAAATCTTTCCTAATCTTCAGCTTGTTCGATAATTTCAAAAGGTCTGGCTATTATAGAACATGAGTTAGGATCTACTTGATTTCCATATTCATCCTGACATCTTATATAATAAGTTAGTTCTGTTTGCCATTCTGCAACATGCTCTGTCTGATTTGCATATGGCATCTCAATGCCATCTGTAAATTCAAAATTACAATCTTGCGTTGAATATCTACAATCAGATTTTTCTGTTGTTATAATTTTCAATAACTCACTTTCTCTGTAAATTCTTGCAACAATTGGAGCACTTCTGTCTACCTCAACTCTAAACTCTGTATAATTATCATCCCGGTTTCCTCCTAAATCAACACATTTCAAATAATATGCATAATCTCCTGTTACAAGATCAAGTCTCTGACTATGCATGTTAGTTCCTGTTTCATAAAATTCTATGAAATCAGCTTCATTATCTGTTTCTGAATAATAACAAACAGCTTCACCGTTTCTATAACCATTTGCTGTTTCTACCTCCAAGAAAATTGAGATAACATCAGTACTTCCCTTTATTGTTCCATTTGGAGAAACATCAATAATATTTAATGGCTGAGTTCCAATTAAAGTATATTCATAACTTTCCTGATTTGTATTTCTATCTTCTTCATTTACATTAGGTTGATCTTTGCATCTAAAGTAGAATTCATTTTCTTGTCTGTTTTTAATTCCAGTTAAAGTTGTCTCGCAAGTATAGACAAGATTATTGTTCATTTCCCAGACATTAGTTGAGCAGCTCATCTCGTTCTCCATATTATTATAACTTCTGTCCTCTCTGCTCCATCTACATTCTGCTGGCTCATTTACATAAACTTCTAATTCTACAGAACTTTGATTATATTTGACTGGCATTCCATTTGCAATACTTGTAGATTCAATTTTTGGAGGAGTTGTGTCTGGCCCTTCATCAACACAGAATCTTATTGCAAACTCATCTACATTTTCATTATCATTTGCATCTTTACATCTTGCATATAATGTATAGGTTCCATCATGCTCAAGTTCAGGAGCTGCAGCTTCTAATGAGCTTGGACTTGGTAAAGATAACTTCTGACTGTGATTGTATAAGAATAAATTACTTTCTCCAAACCAGAAATTCATTTCATCAAAACTTTCTGTATGATTGTAGTCTATCTTGCATTGCGCAGGTTCTGTTGTTGTTATTCCAAATTCTATTGGCGTGAAAGCTTCAACACAGCCTGTTCCTGCCATTCTGATAATCCTCATTCTTCCTGGTTCTACTCCACTTCCAGGAGGTCTGATTATAACATCATCATATTCATATCCAGAAGTTAGAGAATCTTCCCATGGTTTTATTCCAGGACTTTCTGTATCTCTTGGATTAACCCAAGTACATTTTTCATCTTCTGTTCCTGGATTTAATAACTCACAAGCCTGTCCTAATGATTTACATCTATATTCAGAACAAGGCAAAATCCCTTCGTTACATTTCTCACAATCATTTCCTCCAATGCTTCCAGTAGGTGCCTGCCATGGCTTGCAGTTAAATTCAACTAATTCTGTATGTGTATCTTTATACATTATAGCGAAGGTAATTCCAGCTGCAATTAACCCCCATCCTAATCCTCCTAATCCTAAAAGTCCTTTACCAGATTCTGCAAATAATCCTTTTTGAAATCCTAACTGCCCCCATTTTGAAACAAGATTATAAGTGAAAGAACCTGCTGCAAGTGCAGTTGATACAGCCTGAGTTTGGTCTTTTTCAAGACCAGCAAAACTGCCAATTAATTGTCCAATACCATAATAAACAGCTGCCCATTGCACTCCAGTTAAGGCTGCGTCTAAAAATTGTCCTTTAGTCGCACCAAATAATTCAGAAAGTGTTGAAGAAGCTTTCTCTTTTACTGTAGAAATCCCCCCATCCTCAATAGCTTTATCTAAAACCCCTTGGTCGACATTAATACTTTGCTTTCCAGATTTTATTATTGCTCCATCAACGGTTTTTTCAATAGTTGAACCTGCAGTAACATCTATAGTTTGTGCAACTCCATCAACTTCTCCAGTTATTTTTATATCCTTGATTATTTTATATCCTTTTATAACATCCTCCCCAGATCTTTCTACTACAGAAATTCCTGTAGCAGTCATTGCTTGTGAAGGTTCATCAGCAGATACCATACTAGTATTTATAATATAACAAAATGCAAAACTTGCAGCTACAATTATTAAAATTTGAATTGTTGCCTGAGTTTTTATCCTCTTTTTATCCATTTTCCTCTTTTCAGTTTTTATTCTTTTGGAAATTCAAGATAATAATAGCTATTCCACTCATCATTCCTATATACATCTACTCTATAGCCCTTTTTTGCCTTTGGACCTTCTAGTGATTTTAGATACTTTATAGCACCATGGTTTTCTTCTCGTATCGGCTTATCATTTACGAATTTTCCTGTATCTAAATTTTTTATATAAGCCCACCATTTTACTTCTTGATGACCAATATTAACAGTTACATCTGTTTTCCCAGCTTCTGCAGCTTCTATCATGTCTCTTCTATTAAGCTCTCTTCCAACTTCCTGTCTTGTGACTGCTGAACCAGCCTGTAGAGCAGGGTCTATATCTGGACTGACAGAACTCATTCCAGTAAAAAAAGAAATAGCTTCCAGCTCATTTTTTCTCATTTGTGATAGTTCTTCCTGACATCCTGAAGAGAAAATACTTGCAAGGCTAACTCCTCCTAATGCAAGTCCTGTTGCTATTTTATGTTTTAAATTTGCCATATTATATCTATTATTTCATATTTATAAACTTTACCATTTGTTACCATTTTTTAGTTATAAATTATTTCATTATTCATCTTATTCCAGCTTGATTTTTCATAGCATTTATTATTCCTTGGCTGATTGTCTGTTTCTGGCTGTCAATTCTCCATTCAAATCCATCATCTGTAAACTTTCCTTGCCAGTTAACATATCCTCCACAATCACCAACAGCAGCACAAACCTGATTCATTTTTTCAGCCCAATCTTCTGTCAAGCATTCACAATTTTCTACACATTCTTCATCTCCAAATAAGCTTTCTTCATAAACAACCTCACAAGTTGCAGAAGCTATTTCACAAATCCCTTCAGCTGTTCCTTCTTCCCAGAATTGAAGTCCAGGTGGAATATTAGGAAGACAAGCTCCTCCTCCTGTAGTTAATCCAGAAACTCCTCCAGATTCTCCTGTATTGCCTTCTTCTGTTTGAATAAATTGAACTCCTTCTAACCAGAAACAATCTCTCTTGTCAATATTTTCACAATCTTCTTGTTCATCTTGTTTAATGCAATCT
>Ga0180433_10006129_pt1 | contig 15909 bp, 4 predicted proteins | sample SS_ome_8_FD_132980 | JGI IMG/M metagenome (GOLD analysis project Ga0180433, IMG submission 132980) | Hypersaline lake sediment archaeal communities from the Salton Sea, California, USA - SS_1_D_1 metaG | ecosystem: Environmental > Aquatic > Non-marine Saline and Alkaline > Hypersaline > Sediment... | reverse complement strand
TTGCTCCAGTTACGATACCAAGAGTTGTAACTCCTGATTGAACTTCTAAATTACCTAAAATTCTTACTCCACCAGTTCTAGTTTCAAGTCTTTTTTGATTATTATGATAAAGTTCTATACCATAATTTCCATCTGCATTAGTTGAAAAAATAAGATCAGAACCATCTTCACTAAATGAATTAAAATTATCTGATCTTATATTAAATGAAGCGATATTATCCTGTATAATGTTACCAATAGAATCATTTTTATAAATGATCATATCGGAAGAATCACCAATCAATATTTTTTGATCATCAAATAATATTAAAGAAGAACCTAAACTAACATTTCCTGTTAAAGTAGAAACACCAGTCACATTCAGTGATGATACCGAATTTCCATTATCGGTAATTTCTTGATTTCCAACTTTAATACTAAATGCAGTAATAATACCTAAACTTGTATCAATTGTTATTTGATCACCAAGATGTAATAAATTATTACCACCATCTAATGTTAATCCTGAACCAACATTAACTATTGTATTATTTCCATCTATAGTGACAGAATCAGTACCAACAGTTAAAATACCAGTGATTCTAGTATCACCAGTAACAATCATTTCAGTATTTGCAGTACCAATCAATACATTAGATAAAGTTGATACTCCACTAATGTTTAAATTGGTAGTATTTATTGTAGATGGTATTGAAGAAGAAATCTCAACAGAACCATATGCAGTAGAAACACTTACGTTAGTTCCTGCAGTAATTTGAGTTACAATACCAACAAATAATTCACTTCCATCACCCACTAAGTTATATAATTCAAGAAAGTTACTGTTAATTTTTACACCACCATCCAGAAGTGTATCACCAGCACCGTCGTTTGGAGTAGATCCAGTATTAATACCTTGGTATGCCATTTATTATAATTTGTTTTTATTTTTCTATTTATCTCAACCAGTATAATTATTAAATTTTAATGGTCTTGTTCTTGTCAAAATAGGAGATGTTGATAATCCACTGTAAGAATTTGCAATAAATTCTTTTGATTCGGAGAATGACCTGTTTAAGAAAACAACTTTCCCCCAACTATATTCACCATAAATCATTTCATTTCTGAAAGTATTATCGGTTGTTCCAATAGATGCGTTAATTTCAAGTCTTACAACCATAGTCACACCAACTCCTATACTAGACAGGTCTGTTGAAATACCATAAGCCTTTTGGACTTGATATATTCCGTCAAAATTGCTTGTGGATAATCCAATATTGGAATTGTTGACAACAAACCAATCATCACTAGACAACTGAGACATTGTTACTGCTGTACCGGCAATAACAGGATCTCTCATAAAAGAATTTTCAGGAATATAGACTTCAAGAGTTGCTAAGGAACTTGCAGATTGAGCATAACCAACAACATATCCTTGATCACCAAAATATGAAGATACCGCTACTTGTTCTCTTCTGATTGAAGGAGTTTCGACTAAAATCTGTGGTGGAACTGTATAACCTATTCCAGTGTTACCAACACTTACAGATATGACTTGATCTCCACTTACTGTTGCTGTTGCTGTTGCTCTTCCACTGTCTTCAGTTCCAGGATATGCAATACTGACAGTTGGATTCGTGAGATTGGAATAACCTGAACCTCCATTTAAAACAGTAATAGATGATATTGAACCACCAGCACCAACTGTAGAAGTCACTGAAGCTCCAACAATTTCCGATTGATCTGTCATAATAACGTCAAACTGATAATCAAGAAGGGTTGTTTCATTTTCAGAATCAAACAGAGGTCTGATACTATCAAAATAAGCACTAATACTATTCACTCCAACATTTGCTATCAAATATGCAGAAGGGTAAATAGCTGGCTCATATTCAACCCTATCTTTGGTAATAAATGTACCATCAATCACAATATCATTAAGTTGTTTGCACCATTCAATTGGTCTAACAAGATTTTCGTCAGTTTTGATGCCTGGTCCACTATAGGTAAATGTTTTTACAGTATCGAGTGTAGTAATTCCAGTTACAACTCTAGGATCCTCTAAGAATGAAATATTTTGACCAGCAGAAGCATTATTTTTCAGTTGTAAACTATCACCAATTTTTACAGTTTCAAGAATATCGTTAAACACTACATCAACTTCTGGAGTTCCCTTATAAAAAATAATTTTTGAACTATCACCTAGTTTAGGTGGTTCAGTAAATTCAATTACACTTCCACCATTAAATTTGTAAGAAAGACCTGGTATCTGTAAAATATCATTAATAAAGACCAGAAGACCCATTTCTAAATCAATAAGAGATCCTGGTGAAGTAATAATTGAAGCTATTTCATTTGCAATTTTTAATGTAAATTTGGTCTTTTCTCCATCAAATTGATCATCAAGTTTATCAAAAACATCCAATTCACCAACTGTCCACCCATTAAAGGTATCAAGATAAATTTCATCAACTGTAAGTTGAAATTCTCTGAAAGATTTAGAAGTATCTGTGGGAATACCAGAAGTACCTCCTATTGCAACTGTAAGTATTTCACCTTCACCATAAGAGTATCCGGCAGGAGTATTGAGTTCAAAGTTAATAATACTAGATCCCTGACCCACAGTAATGTCCACTCTTCCTCCAGTTCCTTGTCCTACAGTAGATTCGGAACTGTATACGAGAGGAATATTACTATAAGGTAGTGGAGCATCAATAACTACAACAGGAGGATTGTTGTAATCAAGATTGGAACTATAATTTGTAAGTGCGATACTTACAATATGACCATTTTGTACTGCAGCAGTACCAATAAATTCTACTGTACCCAATCCAACAGTAGAAGTTACAATACCCACATTAACAATTGGTTGAACTGCTGATCTATATCCAGAACCACTATTTCCAATAGAAATAGATGTGATTGTTCCGGCGACAGATACAAAAACAGAAGCACCTGCGGAAACTGTAGGTTGATAACCAAATCCTTGAGTTGAAGCCACAGATACAATTGTACCACCTCTAGGAACAGTAGCCCTATTTGGATCATTTGGTGAAGAAGTACTTTCCCCCAAATATCTGATACTTGAGATACCAGCACTTTCAAATAAAGTTATATCTCCTGTTGTTGCTTGTGCACCTTGAGGTTCCTGTAAAATATTTGAATTCAAAATTATTGCCTGATTTGTCGCAAATCCAACAACATTATTTCCTTCAGATGTTAAAGTAAATTCGTTATCAACTCCATTAAATTGACTTTGTATATTATCAAATGTATAATTATCTTGATATGTGTGCTCACTTGAATCTTTTATTCCACTTCTCATAAAAGTTCGACCTTGGAAAGTAGAACTTGTTGTTATTCCAATCCAATCCCTTTCATCAGGACTTCCAGTTGTAGTACCTATTGGTGTCAATCCATATGGGGCTGAAGCAAAATAAATTGTACTATCAACAATATTATAATTTCCTCCAAGTCTTTTTACTGTTGAACCAATACCATGAGAATCAACTTCTGATCCCATTTGTGCTCTTAGAACTTTGAAGTTGTTCGTAGCACCAACACCGATATTCTGTATTAACATGATTTCATCATCAATTTTGATTAGATCATTAGACTTGAATGAAGTGATACCAGTAACAGTAAATGTTGGATCAAAAACAATATTTGATGAAAGTTCCGTTTCAACATTTACTTCTGTTATTGGTGCCTGAATCATGTTATCTATAGCAATTAATGCTCTAGCATTTTGATTTGTTGAAACAATTTTATGAAATGTTCCAATACCTAAAGATTCAAAATTCAACTCGACTGGATTGGTAAGTAAAGCATCCGCAGCACTTTTAGCAAATCCTACTGAAGATTCACTGTACTTAATTATGTACAATTCTGTAGGAAGTTTGTCTGTAGATACACCAGACACAGTGGTAGTAGCTATTCCAATTGCATTTGTAGAATCAATATTTGAATTTTCATAAGAATATACAACTTTTTCACCAGTTACAAAATAATGATCTGGTAAAGTCACTTGATTTGAAGAAAGATTGACTACATCACTATTATTACCCTCAAAGATTCTTTCAAATATCATTTTTTCATTATGTTTAAGATCAAATGAAGTTCTCTTATCAAATTCAGTTCCAGTATAATTACCTCTTCTAGAGAGAAGAATATTATTATTCAAATCAATAGAAGAAATACCAACAGTATTATCAAAATTCTTAAGGGAAACCCCAAATGCTCTAACTTCAACATCTATTCCTGCGATTGGAGTATATGTGATATTAATTTCTGAAGAAGTTGAGGTTAATCCAACGGTTCCAAGACCTATAGATCCAGTATTGACTTTTGCATATTCGACCAAGTTTTCTTCAAAAACATTATCAAGTGTAACCATTTCAAATAATTCAAATTCATTGTTTGTTACATCTTCTACACAAATAATCAAATATTCTGAAGTGAATGGATTTGTGTAAGATGCTATAACATTTGGAACGGGAGTACCAGAAGCAGTAATAGATTTAGTGTATGAAGATAAGTCTGTAACCAACATATTTGATGTTGATACTCCACTAAATCCAGAAGTACTAATTGCAACAATGTTAATATTAGCAGTAACAGCCGTTCCGACAGTAGGAATAAAATCCACTTTTAATTGACCAGAATCAAGATATGATGAATAAGTTCCAAAACCAGCTAAACCACTTAAACTAGTATTATTTGTGATATCACCATACTGTAAAACAGTTACATCTGTATCATTATGAATAATATTTAATTCATTTGCATAATAATTGTTATTTTCATCTTCAAATTGAATCAAAAGTTTTGCGGCTCTATAAGTTGAAGATATTGAAACAATATTCGTGGTTGTTGCAACAGAAACATTAGTATGTGCTGTAGAAACATTAACAACATCACCTAGATCAAGTGTACTAATTCCAGAAATATTATCTAGAATACTAAAAGAGAATTGTGATACATCATAGTTATTATATTCAAATTCTCTTGGATACCAACTTAATGACCAATTTGATGTACCAAATCCAACATCAAAGTATCCAAGTGGTTGAATAGTATCAATAGTTGCATATTGATTTGTGTAAGCCTGATTGTTGTCCTGAAGAACTGATACTATACTAAATTGTTTTCTATCTCTTAATTCAGAATCTTGAACAAGAGTGAGTATTTTATTAAATGTATATTTTAAATCATAATCCCCAACAAAACTGAATCTTGTAGATCTTGGATTACTATTAAACTGAGAATCAATATTATCAATTTCTAATACTCTATTACTTTTAGATTCAAAATAATCTGTTAATATTCTGTTTTGGAATACAATTTCATCCGAAACAACCTTATTATTGTTGATGTAAAATATATTTTCACTTCCATTATCAAAATCTGGAAAACAATTTACAGATATTTCTCCAATCAAATCAACGACTGTTTCTAAATCGATATCTAATGCGGTTGAAATACCAACAACTTCATTTTCAATGATGAAATCTGCAAATTTTTCAAATCCAGCAGTATGGTTTAGAGAACTGACAGGATCATTCCATGTGTCATAATCGACTCTTGATTTCAATGAATAAGAGAATTTTTGATAATATTCATTATTCGGAATAACCTGAAGATTATTATTCAAGAATCCTGAAATTGACTGCCAACCACTCACAAAAGTAGCTCCAGCACCAGTTCTTATTGTAGATTCAAAATTAATTTTTGATTTAATATTAGATTTTATATTAGAACTTTCTGAAATTATAGTTGTTCCGACATTAAATTCTTTTTTTGATGAAATGAAGAGATACTTACTAACTGGATCCCACCTTTCAACAATACCTGTTGCCTCTCCATTTGATACCCTTTCTCCCTCAAAAAAGTCTTTGACTGTTAATTTAACATCAAAAATTGGAAAATAGTTTTCAGGAGTTACATATGCTCCAGTTACTGTCTGTATATTTCCTGGATAATCACCTACTTCAAGATAATCTGAAAGATCATACTCAACATATGCACCACTACCACCTAGTTGAGAATCAACCGCAGTAATATCAAAGAGTGTATATTCATAATCTTCAGAATTATAACCAGTTCCAGTTGTGTTTAGACCAATGGAAATATTTTCAACAATAATTTTACCTCCAACACCAAAAGGAAAATCTTCTGGATCACTAAATTGTTTGTTCAGATAAAGTCTTACCAAATTACTTGTTGTGGAATAAGTTACTGAACTAATACTAAATCCGTTTGGATTGTTTATTGGAATTATATTTGGAGGAACATTGTTAAGTGAAATCGTATTTTTCAAAATAGTAACTTGATTATCTCCTAATTCATATTTGATATCTACATCAGTGATCTGTTTATTTGTTAAACCATCTACAACAACCAAATCAGGAGCAACAAAATAATTTACACCAGCAGAAGAAATCCCAATACTTTCAAAAGTAGCTAATGGATCAATTTTTAATATTTCTGGTAAATTACCAACACCACTAAGAGTTAAATCTGAAGGATAACCATAACCGATATTGTTAAACTTGTAGTCTAATATTTTACCTATGGTTGTACTGGATGGTTCTAATAGAGCACCTGTACCAGAAGACGATCTAACAGAAGAAAATCCTGGAAGAGATTTATATCCAATACCTTTATTGACATAAGTTAGATCTCCTATCCCACCAAATGCAGTTCTGGAAGATGTCTGATATGATATAGTGGAATTTGTTTTGTTATATAAATTTGTAGAATCTTTATTGAAAGGAATATTAAAATCAAAAGTTTTTGATGTAACTTTTGATACTCTATGAGTACCATCAAACTTGTTAGGTGTCACATTAATCTGTGAATGTTGATAAACTGTAGTATCTTGAACTATCTCCTCTTTAATTGCAGGAATAATGTCTAAATTATCTGGAATAAACTTATAATAAAGATTTTTTGGTATATTATCACTTATTTTGATATTTAAATAAGCAGTAGAATCAATACCAATTCTTCCTGATCTAGAAACTTCAAAAACACTTGAACCTTCTGCAATATTAAATTCATTTTTAAATTGTCTGTCGGTATAAATCTTCATTTCAAATGCAGAAAATTCATTCAAAGAATTTATAAATCCCAAAGAAGAATCTGAAAGATTAAATTTTAGATTATTGTTCTTTTGAACTTTAATTTGTGGATTAATTCTTGCAATTGTTCCAGTATCAGCTAAACCAACTCTTACAAAATTAGGACTATTTTTAGAAATTTCTGATGGATATTGTACTAACTTAATTTTATCGTCCAAAAATGGTACAACATAGTACATTTGATTAGAAATCAGTGCCTCACCAGAGTAATCACTTGTGTAAAGTACTTTATCTCCCAATTCATACTTATTACTTGGAACTTGAATTGTATGTGATATAGAATTAATTCCAGAACTAGTAATAATATCTGGATCAAATACAATTCTTCTATTGTAATCGTTATAAATTACAGATATTTCAATGGTTTCAAGAGGATTCAGATCAAAATATACAATATCATTTGGAGAAAGACCATGAGTTTCTGCAGTAGAAACAGTAACAACATTTTTTGATACTCTTCCAGTTAAAGTTCCAGGTATATTTGTAGTAAAACTATGAGTATCACCCACACCTACAGACTGGAAGTATAATATACCAGCAGTAGTATTAATTCCAACGTAAACACCTTCACTACTCAATCCAACTTTATTTGTTGCTATTCCAATAAAATCTTTAGAAAGTGGTACAGCAAAAATGTCAGAATTATCATCAATTGGGAAGATTGGTGAAGATTGAATACCACTCCATACATTAATTGATTGACCACCGTTAACTTTATAAGTTAATGGAGTATTTAATGTAAGATTGTGATTTGGAATGTATATATGTTGAGGTTCAATTATAATTTGAGTTATACCAACTCCAGGATTACTAAAAGTGATAGTAGTACCTAGTCCTATTCCAGATGCAGTACCGAGTCCAATTTGTTCAGCTGGATTAAAATAAAATTCTCTATTATTTGGTAGAATTCTTGATGTAGTAATTGAACCAGATGTAAAGGATAATTTTCTAGGATCTTCTTGTACTAGAGTTCCAGAAGAATGAGAACTTCCTATTGTATTATCTTGGTTTCTCAAAACTCTTATTCTATTTGATACTCTATCAATATTCAGAACTTTGACTCTTTCATTTGGTAGTTGAAGAACATCATTCTCTCTTATAAACGACTCATCTAAAGATCCATTTACATAGAAATATGTGACAATTCCAGTTGTTGTAGTTGGATTAACTCCCAAAGATAAAGTCCATCTATTAGTATTAATTCCTACACTATAAGCTGCTTCAAAATTTTTAAAATTATTCGATAAACCATTTACATATATGATATCATTAGGAAGGAAATCATGAGGTATTGATGAATATCCTATAAATCCATTAGAAGATCTATCACTTACAAATGTTACGTCATTAAAAACTGTAGTCGCAAGACTTACACTAGTAACTTCTTTACCATTTACCTTAGAAACCTTCCAATCAGCATTTCTTCCATCAGTACCAGTTTCATCAAAAATGACTCTATCATTGACACGATAATTAGAGCCAGGATCTAATATTTGAATAGAGTCTACTGTTCCTTGAGTTGTTGCAGTAATATCAATGGATTGATTTCTTTGAGTATTTGAATTAAAGATATAATCATATCCACTATTACCCCCATTTGTATAATAATTGTTTGTATTTCTGAGCCACCCCTCCGATTCAATATCATAATCAGATTGATTAGAACTAGATTTAAAGTTAAAATCTATTGGTTTTGATTTAAATGAGTCTCCAATGACATAAGGGAAAGAAGGTCTTCTAAGTTTATCGAAAGGTCCACCAGAATCAATGTCGTCATCAATAGTGCAGAAATATGCATAAACACCATTAGGATAATCTGGAGTTACACAAAATCTTCCATTATGAATATCAAGATCACCTGCTCCAGTAAACTCATAGTCATCTGTAAAAAATCCATTTGGAAAATTATCATAAGAAGGTCTATTTGAAAAAGTTTCTTTGAGTTTATATCCACTTTCCATTCTCTTTATGAATCCAGTTCCATCTATGTTACTAAAACCATATGGCCCATAAATTGGATTACCATCATATGCCCATCCAACGATTGGTGAATGATATATGTTTGTTTGTTCTATTCCAGATTCATCTAATGTGAGATCAAAAATACCATATTTAATATTATCCTCCTCAAAACCTTCAATTGAATATAAAGACTCTCTTAGTAATCTTGGGAGATATAAGTGAGAGTACTGCAGACTTTCATTGGAAATATTTTCTTGAATTATTCCATCATCTTCTAAGAAATTTGAGAAATTTCTTTCAAATAAGTTTACATTCCACCCTCTTACATTTGCATTTGTTCTTGCACCTTGACCAGCAGAAATTACATTTATATTAGTTTTTCCAGATACATATCCAGCTCCACCCTTTATAATTTTTACCTCAGTAAGTCTTCCATTTACAACAATAGGAGTTAATGATGCAAAATTACCAGTATCACTTATAATTTCAAGGTCTGGTGGACAATTATATCCACTTCCAGGAGAATTAATAATAATATCACTTATTTGACCATTATTAATAATAGGAGTTATTTTTGCACCAGAACCAGAACTGAATACTAAGTCAGGTTGTCTCCTAAATCCAATAATTTCGGATGAACCATACCCAACACCACCATTAACCAAGTCAATAGACTGAATTCCTCCTCTAAAAATTGGTTGAAGTACAGCTTTATACTGTCTAATGTTACCAACAAATGGTTCATCTGAAATTAACCAGTTTGCATCAAGAGAAACTAAAACATAATATTCATTTTGATTTCCTGGAGAATTTATTTGAGCTTCAGTGTCTGTCCAAGCAAGAGTTTGTACTGGAGTAATTATATTTTCATTAATTGGTGATTCAATGATGTAAAGTTCTTGGAAATCCTCAACGAAAGATTTATCATATGATGCAGATGGGCCCTCAACTTCTACAGTAATCGGTGGATAATTGAATGAACCATTTCCACCATCACTGAAATTTATAATAATACCATTATCATAATAATAATCTCTTGGAATAGTACCAACACCGACTTCACTGATTGAGAAGTTATCATCATCAACTTTAATAACATAATAATCTTTAGTCTCAGATAATCCTGGAACGGGAGTTTGACCCTCGGTATATTTTACAATTTCTTTGGATTGGTATCCATGATTTTTTATGTTAACTTGATTTAATGCTGTATTAATACCAGCCTGAGGAATTGTCCTTCTTTTATTTTCATATCCTTGACCTGGATCAGTAACAACAACTGATGAAACAATCTGTTTAAGTTCTGCAGCAACTATGTATTGAGTTCCATTTCCATATGATGTAAGATTTACTGTATTAATTCCAGCTAAAGCATCAGATTCAGTATTATGGAGTTTTATTTCTTTCTCTCCAGCAATTTGAATAAAATATTGTGCCTCGGTGGTCAGTCCACCAACAACTGTATTAAGTCTTGGTTCATAGATTACTCTCTCTCCATCAAGTAACTTATGATCGTCAGAAAAACTAATAATATTATCTGTGAGATTAACCTGATCTAACTGACCATTCGCCAAAAATGGTAAACTATATTTTATTGAAGTTAATCTTGGTTCTGCTTTTGCTCCAGATCCATTTCCTCCAGATATTTTTATCGATGGTTTTGAATAATATCCTAAACCAGTATCAATAACTTCCAATCTTTTTAATTCACCTAAAACATTACATACACCCTCAGCACCACTTCCCTGTATATCATTAATATTAAGAACTGGAGGATTAATTACATCATAATTCTCACCACTAGATGTAATTGTGAAATCTAATATATCTCCATAATAAACACTATTCTGTGATTTATAATTTAAAAGTTCAACACCATTGACAAATATTCCAATATATCCAGAATTTGTCACATGATCTTTATCATTATTAATTGGTTGTAATATTTGTCTGTAGATTCCTTGCGGTTCAATATCTTTTCTATAAAAATCAAGATAAGTTATGACAGCATCTGTTACTGAACCATTAAAGATGAGATAAGTCCCTCTCGACAAATCTGCATAACTTCTCGATAATTTAATTTTTCTTTCATCTACTCTGGTTACGAAATATGCTCCAGATGTAATATCTTCAAATCCTTCACCATTAATTTGTAAGTTAACAGAATCTCCAGTATAAAAACCATGATCCTTTAGTGTTGTTGAATTGATTGGTAATATCAGTTCATCAGTACTAGTATAAGATCCACTAAAAACTACTGTCTTATCATATGGATTAGTTTGAGAATTATAATAATATGGGATAGAATTTGATGCTATCATGACATCACTATTAAACTTTGCAAACGTATTTTCTACATTTGCAATATAATACTGTAAATATGGATATTTTGAAGAATTACCTTTTAAAGTTTGATTTTCTATATAATATTCTTGGTTTGAATTTACAGATTGACTAAAATTAACAATAACTTCAGTTGATGTTGGTACTCTTATAACAGTACCAATATAACTGAATGAACCCTCCACATTTTCTAGAAGAACTTTATAACCTTCTTGTAAAAAATGACTATTATAAAATTCTAATCTATATGAAAAAATATTAGAATCTAAAACTGTTAGAGTTTTTACATTCCAACGAGTTTTTACATTTAATGACCAATTATTTGACTTTTTACCTTTTGCTTCATAACCTAAAGATTTTAACTGAATAGTATCACCTTTTTTATAATAGTAATTATTATCATATGCTTCAAATTCTTTCAAAGATGCCGTAAATCTAACTCTGATCTGATTTGTTGTGTCAATTCCAACATATGCATATGAATATGAATCGAGAGAAATATTTGTTTTCTTACTTATATTAGAAAAAATATTACCTACATTGAAAAATTGTGTTAAAGTTTTTCCACTATAAGCAACACCAACTTCATTACCATCTACGTCTCTTGTGACTAAATCACCAAATTCTGGGAAACCAACAGTCGAATCTACATCAATAATTGTAGACCCTACACTTACATCATTTATAATTTTAGTATGTGGATTTGGTTTAAATTCACCATAAATCGATCCAGATACATTTACATCTCTAGAATATCCAGAGTCAATACTAATTTTATAATATTGATAGTTGTCATAAGGTATTACTTCAACATCAGTTACTGAACCTCTTGCTCCAGTTAATTTTTGAAATATTGTTAAATTTTTTAACTGCTTAGGATCACCTTGTAGTTCTTCTACTATAAAGTCTTTGGTGACCTTATAGTCTGCATTTGACGGAGTTAAAAGATACTGTGATGGTCTTATTAATTCTACATCTTCTCCATAAAGTGCTCTAAAAAGAATTTCATATGATTGTTCAGTTCCTTTAGATGTATAAAAACTATTAGAATTAAATATAAAATTTTTCTGATTTAAGTCACTAAAAAGAGATCTTTCAGAAAACCCAGGAACAATCTGTTTTTTAAGTTTTTTAAAAAATTCTTGAAGAAATAATATATTTAAATTATAAACAACCGTTCCAGATACATGTGAATCTACTTCAGAAGATGAAAAAGTAAGTTCATCTTGACTTCCTGGAGTGATATAATTTGTTATACCACTAAATCCCCTATAACATTCTAAAAATGAAGTAGAATTTTTTGATTTATAATAAATTATTTCATCATTAATTTTAATGATACCATCTCTATCATTAAATCCTTCAGTACTTGAAACATGAATAGTTGTATCAACAAAAGATACATCTGATGATAAAGTAGTAGAATTTTTTAAATTAAAAAGTTCATCGACTTTTACATACTTATCGATATTATTAATTATATCATAAGTACCACCCTGGTATTCTTGAGAAACATAATACTGCTCCAAAAATTCTACCAGAAGAGGAAAGTCTTCCCTTACATATCTAGGAAGTTGACTTGATACGATTTCCTGAAACTTAACTCTATCTACTGTCATTTTTGTTTTCTAACTTAATAGGAAAATTATAATGTTGAGTTTGATACATTGGCACTATTACCATTAACAGTAGTAGTGGTCAACAACTGATCATTTGAAGAGGTGGTTATGATAGGATTTCCCCTTACAAGGTTGTTTGTAGTGTAACTTGATGAAACAAGATAGTTACTTCCTGATATGTCATTCCCTGAAGAAATATTATCAAGAATTACATCAACTGTTGTATTATTTACATCCAATTGAAGATAAAGATCTTGAAGACCTATGACATCATTTGAATATGGTGTTACAGAAATTTCAATCAGAGGAGTGTTTCTATTCACAACTGTTGAAATAATGTTAATTGGATTTAATCTTAATTCACCTTTAATGTAATCAATACTACCAATATTTCTCTTAACAATCACTGGTTCAGAAGAACTTTTTAATTTAAACAAAAAGAGCGTTCCCGTATCTAAATTTCCTGTAGGTTGATCACCAATATAAACTGTTCCACTAATTCCACTTACTCTGAATCCAGAGGATTTAACATTATAACCAATTAATGTACCATCAACTACTGAGTTGTAACCAGGATTTTTTATGTGAAATCTATTACCAAAACAAATTTCATACTCTGCGAAAGTATTTAATTTTGCTTCAATATCTCTTCTCATATCAATATTTGTAATATTAGAAGTCACTGATTCATGACTATCATCAACTACTTTTTGAAATTTTGAATATTTAAATCTGGCACCAAATTTATTTAACTCAGTAGAATCAGAGTATCTTTGAATATTGGTAATAACCTGGTCCCTAACAAATGAGGAGGAAGGGGCTAAATTACTATTATAATATGCCTTTACAGATGCTTCAATGTAAAGATATTTTAGATCAATAATTTCTGAAATAATACCTGCAACAGAATATTTTCTCAAACTTTGTTGTAAATTCTGTTTTATATCACTTGATAAGAATATACCATTATATGGTTTGATACTAATAAAAACCTTACCATATTGTGGAGGACTCAGTTCTTCTCCACCGAATGCAGAAACAGACTCTGCTTCTGGATACAATGAAGGAATGATTGCTTCATAATCTGAAGAGGTTACTGCTCTATTTTGTGATGCGTAGATACGTGGAGCATATTTCTTAACTGACTCTACAGATTCAATCTCTTTACCGCCACCAGAAGGTTGATTGGTAGTAATTACAGACACACCAGATGTAACTACTGAACCATTATTATCTACAAGTGAACCGATGAATGAAAAATTAGAAATATTGTTTGCTAGACTTCCATTTGATGTAATATAACTTGCTTCAATATAGTTTTGATTCTCAAGTGCTACACCAAAAGTCCCATCACCAAATAATAACTCATATCGTTCATTTTCAATTTCTTGAATAAAATACAATCTTGTTGATGCATCAACAGAAAATAAACTATCAAATAATTCAAACTTTCTTTGTAAAGTTGATTGTTGATTATCTTTTACAACTACAGATATCTTATCTGTATCAATTCCAGAATTTGGTAAAATAAATCTTTGATTTGGGTATGCTGTATTAACTGTAAATGTCTGTGTAATGTAAGTTCCCTCATTTACTTCAATACCATTGAAGTTTGCAAATCCATTTGAATCAACAGGAACGGTAATATCATTTAAAATTGAAAATATAAAATTCTGAGTTCTTCTGACACCAGTAGATCTGGATGTTAATACAGCTCCGGCTTTGAGTGTTACTGTTAATGCTCTTGTATTTGAAACATCAACAGAAAATGATACTGTTGCAGTAGAAGACTTTCTTGATCTTGGAACATAACCAATATTTCTTGCAAGAGAAACTATGTTCTCTCTTAATGTAGCACTATCAATAAACACCTCATTTGATACCATATTGGCATTATATGAAGTGATGTATGTATTATATGCTAGTGTATCAATGATTGTAGATAAATTCGATCCTTCAAAATCATAATCAGTGAAATTTGAATTTGCACGAAGATAATCCTTTATGGATGTCTTTATCTGATCAAAGTTTAAGTTGCTAAAATTAACTAAAGGCATTTACCTAGTGGGTTGTAATGCAAAGGTTAATTGTTGAGTGGGTGCATCGATACCAATGATTCTGTAATTAATTAAACAATCAAATGCATTATCATCAAAATTTGCCTTTACCTTGACACTGATCAATGATACACGGGGTTCAAATGCGTTAATACTATTTTGAATTTCAGTCTTAATTGAATTTGCTGTCAATTGAGACATGTTTTCAAAGAGTAGATTTGTCACATTTGATCCAAAGTTAGGTTCAAATGGTTTTTCACCTGGTATCGTGAATATAATATTACGAATTGATCTAGCGATAGCGTTCTCATTTCTCAATACAATTAAATCGGAATTTAATGGATTGATTTTAAATGAAGCACTAACGTCTTTGAACCCTTTACTGATTCTTTGGACAGGCAATTTTTTACTACAACAATTCTACCTTATTTAGACACTCAATCGAAATTTAATTAATAATAATCTCTCTTAAGATAAATTGATTCAAAGATTCTTTTTTCTCGTCATCAAGTTCAAAAAAACCATCCTCATTTAATTTTTTATCACTCTTTGGTGTAATCTTATCGTGTTTAATTTCTCTGAGAAATTCTTTATCCATTGATAATAAATCCTTTTCTTTTATAATCCTTCTCTTCTATGTAGTTTTCTTTTGGAGTTTCTTCATCATCCCATATTGGTATGATCGATTCATTATCAAATCTAAAATCTGGATTTCTTCTGAAATGAACTTCAATTAATTTTTGATCTATAAATTCACAATTAATCCAATCGTATTTTTCTTCTAGTCCTTTTAAGATATCTGGAAAT
>Ga0180433_10006128_pt1 | contig 15910 bp, 22 predicted proteins | sample SS_ome_8_FD_132980 | JGI IMG/M metagenome (GOLD analysis project Ga0180433, IMG submission 132980) | Hypersaline lake sediment archaeal communities from the Salton Sea, California, USA - SS_1_D_1 metaG | ecosystem: Environmental > Aquatic > Non-marine Saline and Alkaline > Hypersaline >... | reverse complement strand
TCCATCCAGTAGTAGCGTCAGCCTCATTCCCGTTTGGATCGCTTGCCGCATTAGCATCTGTAAGAAGCTCTGGGCCGTATTGTGATGTGGTGTCAGTTACGTCCAAATCCATTGAATAGGCCCCTGTGACTAAAGTATCTGAGTTAGCCCCGGCTTGGGAAAGCGAAGAAAGAATGCAAGTGCCGCTTAAAACGAGTGTTGTGTCTCTGTATAGCTCATATTCAAAGCTATCACCAGACCCCGCATGGGTATATAGACTCGTGTATTGCTCTCCATCAGAGGCAGTAAGATAATCACCAGAAATAGTGCCAGACAATTTACCAGCAATGAACTCTGCAAACTCCCCTGAATCCTGACTTGTGGCATCCAAAGCCTCTGCTGAAATATCAGCCATACATGAACTTGTTGCTGCAATAACTTTATTCACCGTACCTGAAGAGTTCTGCTGTAGCTTGATTATTAGTTTATCCCCTCTTATTGATGCCATGATTTCTATATTTTAAATTCCTGTTATTGAATACACATCTATCGTACAAGTAAAATCATACGTCCTGCCCGTAAGTATGCTTCTAAGCTCGATTGTATTTGTTCCTGCGCTTGTTATATAATAAGTGATATAGTTCATGCCCCATGATAAAACCTTGAGATCCGAATTTAAATAAAGCGAGGGAACAGAACTAGATCCGTTTTGCACCAGATTAATTACAAGCCGGATAAATTGTCCATTTACACTTGAAACGTAATCATCAAAATACGCAAAAGCCCCGCTTCCAGCGTGGGTCCAGCCATCTATTTCAAGCTCATTCCCGGTGATTGTTCCGTCAAGCCCAGCGTCATGCGAATCCCACTCCATTCCCTCGTCAGTATAAGTGGGAGGGCATTCTACCCACTCTCCACTCCACTCGTTTTTTCTCACATCAAAGACAATCTCTAACGGAAAATATGACTTCTCAAATCCATACTCGTCTAACAGATTTGAATCCCGCCAGGCAACATTGGTCATATCGAAAGCATTGCTCCTTATGGTCCCTCTGAACAGATCCACGCTTCTTCGATAGCCCTCAACAGTTTGTCTGGCTAAAATCTCAGCAAGCGGAGCCGAAGAGGTAGGATCACCCGTAATAGACCACAATTCAGTCATTGTAGGAGTTGTGTCTAAAGCAGTGATCCAATAAAAATCATCCATCGTTGGGCCACTAAAGAAATTATTCAGCCATGAATCGCCCAATCCGACCTCTTTTTCTACCAAATTATTTAGCGAGGCTGTATTTTCATGCGAGTAAACCCTTGTGTTGGATAAACCTGTATCTACGGTTAAGCGAAGATTGTCAATAATTACATAATTTGTGGCTGGCGGGTTTTCGTTCCAGAACTCATAAATGCGGAACCTGAGATCAAATGAATTATCATATCCCCAGGAAAGCTGTTCTGGAACATCTATTGTGGCGGTAAACTGTATTCCCGTAGATAGGGCAGGAGCAGTTATACTATAATACCCCACTCCTGACTGCCAGCCGCTTGTGGTTAGATAATAAGTACCGTCATATATCTGCAAATAGATGTTTTTGTATCCTGGCGTTCCTGTGTATACGGGCTTCCAATCAAATATTATTTGGATTGAAGATGGATAGTAAATATTAATTGTTTGTTCTATATAAGCGGTAGGGGCAGATAAGCTATTGTTGCTTTGCATTTTAAGTGTACCGCTATCGTAGGTGTAGGTAGGAGATCCACTTTCTGACCAATATTCAAAATTTGATCCATCCCAGGTCCAGGAATCAAACGTGCCGTTCTTGAACATTTGCTCTCTGCGGGGAGGATTAAGCGTTACCTCACAATTACTTATACCGGCTATTTTAGTAATTTCCTGATCCTCGTACATATAAAAATGATCGCTGTCGATCTCTATATACGAAGTAGATGAAGTGTAAGAAGAATAAACACCTACCGCACTGAACACCCGCCAGTAAATCGTGTCCATACAGAAAGAATTGGCCCTGGTGATAATCCACGTAGAATTATACTGCCGGATCTGCGCCCCATAATTGGTCAGGATCTCGGCCAACACTTCATAACAATTGCCTCTTTTATCGGTGCGCTCGTCCCAGTATTTTTCCTGGTAAACATAAGTCTGGTCCAAAGGTGAATATCCCGCCCCGGAAGAGTGGCTATCCTCAAAAATATTGATAGCCTCCCATATCGGAAATGTCTGCCCGGTCTTTAAGAGGATATTTGCTATAATAACAGCCTGTTCTTCCAGAAGGTAATAAGGATCTCCGCTACCATCCTCAAATTTGATATTCTTTAACTCGCCCAGGCAATCCGTGGCAGTAATAACAACAAAAGTCTTAGCCTGGTTAAACCTCCACAAATATTGACCGGGAGATACGAATCCATTCCAGACCGGGACCGTAGCCCTTGTAATCTCCACAGCTAAATCCCGGCTACCCTCAACATATAAATCATTTGCTTCTTCGTAGAGAATATTAAAATCAACATGAGATCCGACTATAGGCTGATACTTGTCTGAACTGTTCCAATTCATAACAGCCGGAGTACCGCCTGAAGTGAGAGTGGTAACAGATCCACCAAACCCATCCTCCTTAAAGTAGGCTCCCCAAGTAATACCTTCGTAATCTTTCCAGGTCAAGCTATATTTGGTAGCGTATGCCATTTAGGTGTTCATGTTGTTAGAATAGCCTTGGCGATCAATAACCGCGACTAAATCTTTACCTGATATTTTAAAGTTTACATTTGCATTTCCTGGATTATTTACCCCTCCCGGAACTTTCGATCCGGCATCCAAGCCTCTTATCATTCCACTTCCAAGCTGTAAAGCGCCTCCTGCAATCAAAAGTCCGACACCCAAAGCAGGATTAACGGCCAGCATCTGTACCCCGGCCATCATTAAGATATATCCGATATTCGATGCGATTGTTATGGCTAGTTTTTTCAAACTTCCCTCTATCCCGGCCATAGTCTCGCCTATAGCTGTTCCCAGCGCATGAAATGAGTCAATCAACTCTCTTTTGATTGCATCTTTCATCCCTTTCATTATCTCTTCCTGGGTTTTCATGCTATCCTCTAAATCCTCCCACGCTTCTCGACCTCCGGCCCACACCTCTTCATTGTCGTATAGATAACTGTTGATCTCTTTTCTTACCTTCGCACTTTCTTCGGCCAGTTTTGCAAAATACGCTGCTGCTTGATCATAGCCGCTTTGGGCTGATCTTTGCAAAAGCTCAAGCGCGGAAACGAACTCGCGGGATTCCTTTTTGGCTTCTTTGGTCTTTCCTTTTATTTCTTCAATAATTTCCGCGATCTCTTTCATCCGGGCATTGATCTTTTTGAGTTCGGGATCATACCTAGGAAGGGTTTTGCGTATATCTTCAAGCACCTTTGCTTCTGCTTCCAGGTTTTCTATAGTCTCAGCGCCAGCGATCCCCTCAAGACCATACTTATCAAACTCTTTAATTTTTCTTTCAATGTCCCGTAAGATTTCCTGACTAATGTTCTGCCAGGTTCCTTCATCAGATCCGATCAAATCATTCAAGATTTTAGATCGCATATCTTCCAAGGCTTTTTTCATGGCCTCTTCCGCGCCAAGCCCTTGTCCTTCATACCTTTTGGCTTCATATTCAATCTGCTTGCGAACTATGTTAATCTTCTCTTTGACAGAATCCTTTAGCTGCTTATCGGTTTGGAAAATATTCTCCCCAGTAAAGATCCCCTCGCCCTTTGGTCCCAGCCAAACATTATTAAGCCACCTGTTGATCACGGCCAATTCACGGGCAAGACCTTCCAAGGCAGGGATCATATGATAAACGACCTGATTAACCGCGTTGCCCAAATCAACCTTAAAGTCTGTAACTTCTGCGGCCAGGCGCTCATACTTAATAGCGGTAGTCTCGACAATAGCGCCCATCTTGCTCATTTCAGACTCAGCGATAGAGGCTACAGCTTTAGTTACATCGCCCACCGTAGCCCCTGAATGGCCTACATGATCAAGTTTTTCGCGAAGTTCTACTGCGGAGATCCCAAGGTTATCGAGGATAAGCGGAGATTTTCTACCGATACCTATTACGATGCTATTAACCAGATAATCAACGGATTCGCCTGTTTCCTGCGCCCTTTTGGTAGCGAACTGCATCAAAGAGGCAAGCTGCTCCATCGGGATCTTGAAGTTGGAAGCCATCACAGCGCGTTTCATAAGAGCAAGCTCCGAAACTGTGCCGGCAGTAGCTTCTTTGAGTTCTTCCAGAAAATAAACACCAGGCCGGATGCGTTCAAAGGCTTTGGCAACACCTTCCATTTGAGCAGCTAACTTGCTGGACTCAACAGCAAAATTCATAACGGCCCTGGCAGTAAAAGCACCGGCCATGATCCCGCCCAAACTCTTCATGCTATTAGAGAACTTATTAACCTCCTTGCGGGAGTTATTGATCCCCTTTTTGAAAGCAGAGTTATTCAGCGTTAATGCCGCGCTTAATGTTGCTCTGGTAGTTGCCATCCCATTTCCTTTCTTAAATTCTCGACTTCTTGCGGGGCAGGGCTAGAATCTTTCTCCCAAGGAAAGGGTAGCAGGTCTTTAGGAGATTTTGTCTTTTTCAAAAACCCATTACTATTATATGCGTTAGTGCCTACCCATCTAGCTCTCTCCCAATTATCTTTAACCTGATCGTTCTCCTTCTCCCAATAAGCATTGATCGCAACCCAAGTTTCTGACGGTAGCATCCTCCAAAATTCCGAAGGGGCAATGCCTATTCCCGATACACAAGTGCCATATATGTCAGCAAATGTTATTTTTTTTTATCGGTTTCCTCTTTTTCTTCCTCTTCATCCCTGCTGTTCAAAACAAACGGGGATTCCTGGAAAGCAGCCAGAGACTCTTTGATCACGGTCCTTAACCCAACAGCGTCAATAATCTTATTGACATCGCGGGGTGATTCAAAGGGAAAATCCACGTTCTTTGCCTCACAGCCATCCTTCACCCCGTAGTAGACAAATTCGCTAAACTGACTAGGTTTAAGTTGTGAGGGATCAAAAGACCAGATCAAATCGTCAATGGATTTGTTGATGCTGTCTGCAAGATCAGATAAAGCGCCCCATCCGTATCGAATAGGGAGCTTTTTACCATTAAGTGTGCTGAGTTGTTTCATTTTACGTTGCTCCTAGGTTTCCTGAAAGCTGGATGGAGTAGCTACCCGTGGTCAAGGTATCAGAATTTCCACCGGTGAGACTCAGGCCGGTGATGACTCCTTCCGCATTCATAATGATTGTGGTGTCTCGGTATACATCTACCTCAACTGTATCGCCAGCCGCCATGTGGTTATACAGATTGGTGTATTGTTCGCCTGTGGAGGCGAGTAGGAAGTCACCGGAGATCGAGCCTGACACCTTCCCTCCGATGTAAGTTGCAAATATTCCATCGTCCTGAGATGTTGTTTCCAATGCCTCGGCAGTAATATCCAGATTGACAGAAGTGGTTGCAGCAATTACAGAGTTTGCAACCCCTGATGTAGTTTGCTGCACTCTTACGGTTAATTTATCGCCTCTTAGTGCCATTTTAATAGAATTTTAGTGTATATTCTTGAGTAATATTAAATTTCTGTTCGGTCCATATGTAATCATCCGACTCATTGTTCAGATAAGAAACCATCAATGTCTCTGTTCCAATAACAGTTTCATCCTTGATGTCCAGATCCGCTTCAAATGTCGCGGCCAGAGCCTCAACATCATCATAATCCTCGGCATATACTTCAATTCTCAGATTAACCTCTTCTAGCTCATTCCCATCCTGGCTTCTTACATTCTCCCTGGAAACAAAATACACCCCATGCGGAACGCTGGTTCCCTCTGGCGCTTTAAGAGGCCAGACATCGGACTCTAATCCGCTTAACAGTGTATATATGGCTCCCCTGATGCTCATGCCCGAACTTTTTCAATCAGTTTTTGACTTTGCGAAATCGTTTCTCTCAGAAAAGGCTTTGCCTGTATCCGATAGGTTTTGTCAATAAATGGCCTTCCCTGCCTGAATATTCCCGTATGCTCAAAAATATTGTACGGGGGCCGCTTACCCCTGGTAAACCCAGGAATGCGGGGCTTGCTTAATTGTCTGCGTGGATCTCGCGGGTAACGCAACCTAAAAGTGTTGTTTTCGATGATATTCGCCAGGTGTCCTTTGTATTGCGCTGCGCGGGTCACGGTAATCATTCCCATTGGGGTTGATCTGCGTACATTGTGGTCCCGGTCCATCCTGGGTCCGGCAAAAATAATTGCAGGGTTTGTACTCTTCCCTGTCACGTTCCCGAATGATTTTCTGAGATTGGAAGATTTAACCGTCATATTTGCTTTCAATCCCCGAATAATAGTGCGCGTGGAAGCCTTACGTAGAATGCTTCTAGATTCTGCGGTAGTCAGGGCGTAATCGAGGTTATTAAAATATCGCTCAACCTGCCTTGTATCCAGTCTTATGTTAACTTGGCCTGGCATCGTCATCTTTGGCTACTGCCATTAATCTTGTTTTGAGTCTTTTTTCGTGGTTTACGCTCGTTATGTAGAAATATTGCGAATTATGATTGATCCGCATTTTGCTTGTTACGTTTTTGCCTTCGTTGTAGTGGATGATAAACTGCTTCGTGTCTGAGTAGATTACCATGTCTGTAGTGAAGTTCTCATTGCCTGAGATGTTGGTAACATCAGCCCAGGAGGTAACATGAGTGGTCCAGTTGGGTTCATGCGCCCCAATCGTTCCCCTGGTATCATCAGGTTCTTCCACCACTATTTTATCATTCATTGCCAAGGGACCGGTATTTTGCAATGGTTTTCTCCACGTATCCGATCTTTTCATCCACTGGATCGGAAGGATTATCATAGATCCTGGCTACATACAACTTAATAGCCAGTAAAATGTCAGAGGGTATAGCGGTAAACCCGCCCACAAACTCTATATCCATCGCATCCTCCCTTTCATACACACTGGGAGTATCCTCAAATAAGATTGTAGCTGGTCTGCCTTTTAGTGATGTGGTGCGGTTTCCTGCATCATCGGTTTGTATGGAGTTATCCGTATCGTAGTATTTTACCGAAGTAATACTGGCTACGGGATATTTCCAAATCCGCATCTGATCCTTTACCTCGTCCCACCTGAAATATGCGTTCCAAGTTTGAGAAGCGAGGCAAAGATTTGCCCCGCCCTCAATCTTGTTGACAGCAGCCTCTATGTAGCTCTCGATCAGAGCATCATGTTCAGAATGCAATACCCGTAAATGGGTTTTCATATCCGCAATGCTGACCGGGAGCGTAGTAGCGGCTGTTTTCAGGTAATAGTTCATTTTTTGGAACTTGCTTTTACAGTTTTCTTAACCGAAGTATTTTCCTTCGGAACAACCCTTGGAGCAACTACTTCCGGGGGAGTTCTCTGAGGTTTTTCTTCAGGAATATACTCGGCAAACCCTTTCTCGACACAGAGTTTTTTAAGATCATCGGGGAGAGAAACCGAAACTTCTCCCGCCCGATGTGCTATACCAAGCCCGATAGGGCTTTTCAGGAACTTGATCTTACTCATTACTAAGCAGTTTCAAGTCCTTCGATGGCCGCAAAGCTGGCAACGTGACGGAATCCCAGGTCATAGTAACCAGCGATGGTCACGCGCACAGTCCCGTAAGTATCTAAGCTATAGGGGTTTACTATCAGGTCGATAGCTCCCCATTGCCCGATGATACATTCATTCCAGTTACCGAACACCAGCGCACTCAAACCGGTTCCGGTTCCCCTGGTCAGTGCATTGGAGATCACGTTGGTAACATACGCGGGATAGCCATTGATGGTCCCTCCTGCGGGAGTCAATCGGGAGTCGATTTCCCAAATGAACCCGCCCTGGTAGGTACTCTTCAGGGTCTGCTTCATCTTTCCTGCTGCCGTGGCATTGGTGATGTAGGCCGGCCTTCCCCTCAACGCATTGTCCGTGGCAACCATGCTCTCCAACTGAACCACATTGGCCCAATTCAGCACAGTACCATTGGAGCCATGATCCCCGTTATTGATCGAGGAAGCAAACAAACCGGTAGGCTGGTTTGAAGTTCCTGATCCGGTGAACACGGCAGTTTCCAGGGCGTTTGCGATGGAGTAGTACAGGGTATCCTCCACTTCCCTGTCCACGCTGATCGAGGACTGACGGAGCAACTGATGGGTGTACTCGGTATGCGTGGTCAAACGCTTGGGAGTCATGGTCAGTTGCTCGTAAGTGGGATCGCTCTGAGTGGAAAGACCACCTTCACTTCTCCATGTGGCCGTACTATCGGTAGCCCTGCGGGGGAATGCCACATCTCCCACCAATCCGGTCTGAAGATCACCACCGGCAGCGATGACCACCATCGAATTGCGAAGGGTTGTGATCAGGCCACCCATCTCGGTTGCCACCGTATATCCTCCTGCCGCATCTACTGTGGCTTTCAGATCGGCCCTCTTCTCAGGATTGAATATAATGGAAGGAACGGCAATACCCTGCGTTTCCAGCTTGGATGCTTGCATTTCCTTCACTCCCTCCTGGTGCATCTCCAATTCCACACCGTCAAACTGACCCTCACCGGTCATCTTGGCTACCCTCTTGCGAAGGGCTTCCCGGATAGAGTACCGCTTGATGTCCTTTTTCTGACTCTCCCCAAGCACAGGGCCATAATCGCCAGGCAGAAAATCCTTCAAAGCCGTTGCCAGCTTGACCACTTCCGCAATAGCCTCCTTGGTGACTTTCATCTCATTGCTCTCTTCAGGGTTTTTCACGGACTCAAGCGTTCCTGCTCTTTTAATATCCGCGTCCAGTGTCTTGATTTGGGACTCAAGCCCATCGAAGGTCTTGCGTTCCTCGTCCGTAAGCTGCTCCTTACCTTTGGTTAACTCTTCCAATTGCTTGACAAGGGCAACTCTTTTTTCGATCATTTCCTTTTTATTCATATTATTATATTTAAGAGTTGTTAATAATGCCCATCAGTAAGGGCAGACTGTTTCAATTTCCTTATCCTGAGATTGAATTTCTCGATCTCATTGATATTGCCGGTTTCGTCATTATGCTCTTTGATTTTCTTGACTACTTCCTCGATAAATTCATCAGGGATGTTCGGCTCAAAAGCTCTTTCTTTGAGTGCATCGGGGTTAGATGGGATATTCACCACTGAAATTTCCAAAAGCTCCTGGCCGTGATAGTAGTACAGCTTGGGATCTTCTCCATCATCCTCGTTGCCCTGATGTCCATCTCCGATAGGCATAAATCCAACACTGACAGCATTCAGAGAACCAAAAGCAATCTTGCGGAAGATTTTATCAGCCTTCGGATTAATGTCTGCCGGCTCAAACTCGATCTCTCCCTTCAGCTTTCCATCCTCAACCCAGGCTTTTGCTTTTCCGATAACATCATCAGGATCGCTCCCGCCAAACCAACTGCCATATACATCGTGCATATATCCTGCAATCCCGTTGGTTTTAAAATTTTTCAGATCCCAATTGTCCTGATTCAAAACAGTTTTGTGACGATCAGGACCGCTTGTACTGAAAATAAACGGAATGACTCGGCTATCCTTGGCCGGTTTGCGTAACTCTCCGAATTGCCTAATCATTTTGTCCATTGTTATCTTCGTTTGTGTTTGTATTGGGATTCTCGTATACCTCACCACCAACATAAGGATTCCTGCCTTCAAGCTCCCTGGCCTCGTTGGGGTTAAATACTTTATGCTGGATCATCTTCGCATAAAACTCTGCCCTGGTCTTAATATCAGCCCGAAGCATAGCGTCCAGACTCCACTTAATTGATACCTCCGGCCACTCGTCCAGTAAAAGTTTGCTTTCAAGCTCGTTCTCGTCCCTCTTCAAAATTGGCCGCACCGTATGCTTGGCAAGCCAGAGGTCCATCTGTTCTATATTGGAAAATGTGGAGTGTGAGTGATCTTGCAGAAATGCGGGAGGAATATTCATAAACCGGGCGATCTCTGTGACCTGGAATCCCCTTGTCTCTAAAAACTGAGCAGCATTAGGAGCAATCCCAAGCTCCTTTAGGGTCATTCCCCTGTCGAGAATAGCAGTATCGTGATCGGCATTCTCGCTCCACCGTTTCTTTAAAATGGAATAGGCATCATCATTAATCGCTCCGGCTGATTCGATAACTGCCCTGAGAACACCGTTGCGCCTGAAGTATTTTCCCCCAAACTTCTCTGCGGCCATGCCCAATCCAATATTCTCTGCGGCCATCTCTATAGGACTCTTGCCTATGATACCGTCAATGCTCATTCCTTTGAAGTGAATGATCTGATTGGCATTCCATTCTCCTTCGTATTTTCCTCCCCTAATATCGTACTTGATCTTTCCGTCTACCAGCTTGGGCTTACAGGAATCTGGATGGATGGGAATTAGTGCAGATGGGTACTTATCTCCGCGCTTTTTGTAGATTATATGATAGGCGTTGCCCCAAAGATCCACATAGGAATTACTCAGATACCAAAAATCGAAGTAGTTCATCCAGGGGTTAGGCTGGAAGGCAAGCATCCTGTATAAAGGATGATCCGTAAACTCTTCTTTGCCCTCTTTGGTTTTCCTGTAAATCATAACGGGCAAGGAAGCTCTTGTTTCACCCCTTACCCGTACTGCTGCGTTTACTGCTGAATAATTTAGCGCGATCTCTGGCTTGACAGCTACTCCGGCATCCGTCATTGACGAATTGATCATGTCTTTCCAGCCGGTAGTGCTTTTCAGATCGAGGTTAACGTCCCGCATTAACCACTCTGCGAATCTTTGCTTGATACCCATCTCATACAAAAATATAGATAAAGCACCCATAAAAAATGGAACAATGTTCCCTTTATTTGTACTTAGTATAAATTAAGATATGAGATACGGGTATGTAAAGCCGGGGTTTAAGCCTTTCTGTTTTTTATCTTTTTAAAAGTTTCATAATTTTTATATCGCCTACAGCCAAACCTCTTGATGTGTATTTCTTCCGCTTCGTGATACGCTTCAAAATACTTGGTTTGTCCCTTCAGACAATTATAAAACAAGTCCAGAAATTCTTCAGCTTTTAAGATAGGCATGAGACAATCTTATCTATCATCGTATTTACCAGGGCATCATCGGCCACGTTTAAAAACTGCCTCTGGAATCCTTCATCGAGGTCCATCTTCGGAGGCCAGGTCCATATATCAAACTGAACTTCCTTCCAGCTTAAATCAGGAGTGTTTGAATAATAAGCAGGGTAGATCGAGGTAATGAAAAATGCTTGCTGGTCCAATCGGCATTGATGGATCAATTTCCTTACCCCGTCTGTCACAAAATATCGCGGGAGATGGGTTTCCCAATCGTACAGATCCTCCCGGCCAAGCATATCCCGAATATAGATCAAAGTGTTCTTTAAGGCGTTTTTGTAGCTCATATCCCCAGGTCGCGTCTGCATATATTCATCTACGCTCTCTATCGGGCATCTAGCATATACGGTTTTGAGCTTTTCCTTGGTGATGGGATGAAGTATGAATATATCGTCATACATCAATACGAACTCCGGTCCCAGGTGCGGAAGGACCGCTTGCAGCTTCTTGATCACATCGAAATGCCGGGCATATCCCTTCTTTGAAATCTCTATTCGCTGCGAAGGAACATAAATCACCCCTTTGAGTTTGGGATCATCGCCCACTACAAAACATCGGCAATCACCGTAGTTCTTCTTGACAGACTTGATGCTCCATTCCAATTCGTTAAACAAGCCAGTCTTGTACCAGGAAGATAGGCTCTCTACATAAATCCAGACAAAATCCATTATTTTTTTTTATTTCACTTCTTTACCTACAATTTTATTCGCGGCATTGGCCCCATGAATCACCTGGTAAGCCAAAACATCATTCGTAGGCCACACGCCTTTATACTCATTGGTCATTAGATTGTGAGGCCGGGCAAAAGCGGTGCGGATCTTCTCTTTGTTGGCTTTCTCGATCAAAGAAAGAAAGGGAGAGTTTGGATTTGGCCTTACCCATCCATCTCTCTCAGTGCCGGAAGAGAATAATTTACTGCCCTTTTTCTGATAGTATCTCAGATCCACGATGATCTCAGCGTTGGTAAAGCAACTCTGAATTGCCAAAACCGCACCTGGAAGATACAAATCGTCATTGTCCAGGCGGGAAGTAATTACCCACGGCTCTTCAACCTCAACCTCTTCAAAGGTATTCCGAATATCACAATGAACGACTCTCATTTTTTCATCGCTGATAATCTCCTGAATGAATCTGTTCGGAGTCCGGCTGTCGAGTGAAATGATCCACTCAAATTCGCCCTCCTGGTCCAGAACACTCTTTCGGGTTTTCTCAAAGAGCTTCATGCGAGCTTCCATCCACTTGTTTGCCTTGCTCACATCGTCATACAAAAAACCACCGTCAGGCTGCTGCTGAGTGTTGTACCTAGTGAGAATAAAGTGCTTGAATACGTTTAATTTCTTCATCACGCTTATTTTTATTGGTTCTTCTTAACTGCTTTGATTTTTGCCCATTCCAGAGGCGATGAACATAAACCTCTTTATCTGTGTAAACAGGCTCGTAACCTTTGGACCAGAGGCGCAAATGCATATCATATTCCTCGGCAGTCCATAAGGTTTCGTTCATGCCTCCAATAGAGAGTAGTATTTCAGTCCTGTAAATAGTGGTCCCTCCGTGGATTTGGTTCTGTATGCAATTAGATTTAAAGTCAAATTGATTAGGTTTATATATCCAGGTCGTTTTCTGTGGATCTTCTAATTGAATAGCGTTAGCATAAGCCCAAGGCGCATCACCTATCCCATCAACAAGATCCTGAAGCGAGTTTTCCGGTAAATAATCATCTTCAGTGACAAATTTACAAAACTCTCCCTTAGACATCTTCAAACCGAAGTTGAAATTTACCGCTACGCTGCAATCGCTTTTTGCATGAATAATCTCAAAATCTCTGTAAGTTTGGCTCTCGATTGACTGAACACACTCACTCAGAAATCCCCGATCTTTATCGTATGGGATAATCACGCTTATCATATAGCTGCTGTATTATTTTACTGGCCTCGATTTTCTTCCTGCCGGCCTCTGGCAAATAAGCTGCGCTATGACCGGTCATATTTTCAAAAGGCTGATTGATCTGCCACGTTCTGTAAAGGGCGTGATAAGATCCTTCGGTCTGATAAGTGGGTTCGGTTTCGGGAACCTCCTTCCAGTTATCCCCGATGTAAGTCTCTCTTTCAATAATCGGGGCATAGCTTAATCCAAGCTGCTCAAATAATCGCATCCGCTTTTCTTCTTCAAACAACTCTTCATACCGAATCGTTATATCCCTGGTTGTTAGAAAGTGCATCACATGATACTCGTATTCCTGTATGCTGTGACGGGGAGTAATAAGATACCTATCGCCCAATCGCTGATAAAGACTTCCAAAAATATCATATGGGTTTTTGATAATCATCACCCGTTTACAATCCTTCTGTCGGAGATCAGGTAAGACGGGGCATTTAAAAACAACATGGGGAGTTCCTTTAGATGGAGGATCACCGGTTTCATTGTAATGCTCCCTTACAAGATGATGATCACCGATAATCTTTCTGAGGATTGTGGTTCCTGAGTGCGGGAAACCGTATACGAATATGATCATTTCCAAAAAGGTATTCGTTCAATAATCTTGAACTCGTTTAAAAATGCTTGCTGGTCTACCCATTGACCGTTTACCTTGAAGCACTTCTCGGTAACTTTGTTGATCCGAACCTCCGTGATTTTTTGGCCATCCGTGATTAAGTGCCGGCCTGTTCTGATGTTCATAGTACCTTTTCGATTTCCTTTAACAATTGATCCTTTGAAATCTTGGCAAGCCCTTCAACTAATTCTTTAGTTATAGGCAAGCCCTTCATCTCCATTAAACTGTCAATCCAAAAATCATTGACAATTACAGTGGTTTGCATAGCGATTGCTTTAAGAGATACGTTGATCTCTGGTCTGTAATCAGTCTCTTTTTTAGTCATAAAATTCAGTGTTTAGCCATTTTTCATCATCATATGTAAACTCCCGCATTTCCTGTGCTAACTTAGGATCGGGAGGTGGGGGATCGGCCCAGTATTGTTTTATGAGCCTGAAAACTTCATCGTTATCCTTATACGGAATGGCGCAAGGTAGGTTCCCATTGAAAATACTGCGCTTACCAAGCAGACCCATCTCCACTACACTAAGAGCCATCTGATCGTGCCAGGTTAATCTCACTCCTAAAAAACAGCTATCATAGACCGCTTGAAGCTGCTCACGCTTGTATTGCCCGAATTGGCTGAAGCTAAATCGTAATCCTGGGTTTTCATCTGCAATTTTCTTGAGATAAGTGTAGCCATAGAACTCTTTCCGTTCCTTGTGTGCATAATAATGGTAGATATTAGGCCCAGTGCGGCCCGTATACTTAAATTCATCGAATCCCAGCCCAAATATCGGCTTCTCGATGTACTTAATGCCGGCTTTGTCCAAATCTGCCTTGATCCAGTGTGAATAAGCTAAATGGAATACCCTGTGCTTGTTTTCGATACACCACTTGCTTAAATATGGTGGAATTGTGATAGAATCCGATCCAGCCCATATAACCACAGCCAATCCGGTGTGCCGCATGAGCATATTGTGATGATTCTTATTATACATCCCGTAGAAGATGGCCGGCTCATGGTGTTCCATCGGATCATAGTTGCGAAGGCCGTATTTGATCTTGAAACCTCGCCAGGTGGAGTAATCCAATCCTAAAAACAAGCGCCTAATTCTCATGCTGTAGTGTGCTAGTAAATTTACTACGATCAACCCATAGGGTATCATCGGTGTTGGTGTAATAGGCGGTTCCGGGATACCACGGATAATAATACCAAGGGGTGCGCTGCTCAATGGAATATTCTTCCCAATCACTTCCCAGCATCTTCTTCAGCCCCTTAATAAAATCCTTAAGATTAATGGCCTGATCAATCTCAATTACTTTTCTGTCGGTGTCAATTGTAATTTTCATGGTAAGTTTCATGGTTTTTTAATTTTTATTAATCTCGATTTTCACAGTATACGCCTCAAGGTAATCAAAACCAAATACCTTACGTATACTTGTAATTATCCCTACATAATGAGAGATGCTTACTCCATCGCGGCTGTGAATAAATTCAACGCGGCCCTGTTTTCTGAATAATGATTTCAAATTATCCATGAAGGCTTTTCGTTCATCGTCAAACAAAACGTGAAGATAAAGGCTGTCAGTAGGTAAGCTGTATTCTACTTCATACTGGGATAAATCTTTCATCTGTTCACCATTAAAGGTGATGCTGTCATTTTCGTGTATTGCTCTGCGTTTCATGGTTTATAGGTTTTCTAAAAATCTGATTTCTCCTGTAAATTCATCTTCCTGGTTTCCCATCCATGTGCCTATCCCCATAGCAAGGGCAACCATTCCGTCAATTTTGTCAATGCTTTTCTGTTTATCAAACTTCACATCACCAGCAGCATTCACAGCCAAAGTCACATTTGAGTTCATCCACCTTGCTACCGGGTTTCCCATGTGGTTAAAAGTCTTGAGAAGGACACGTCTTTCAAGTTCCTTAATGGGTCCACTCATAGAAGGCGGCCCCTGTCCAAAGGGATTAAGTTTGTCTACATCGAATCCGGCTTTGATCAACCTCTGTATAACCCCACCAGAATACCACCGGTCATAGCTGACCATCCCAATTTTGTAGTAAGCAAAAATGTCCAGTATATCACGGGCCATAACTTCGTCATCAAGCGCATTTCCGGGCATGGTCATAATGTGTCCTTGATCAGCCCAAACATGGTAATCAACAATATCTTCTTTTTCGTGGACCTTGCTCTCTGGAATCCAAAACCACCACTTCACAACCAGGATCTCGTCTATCTCCCAAACAAGG
>Ga0180433_10006125_pt1 | contig 15911 bp, 11 predicted proteins | sample SS_ome_8_FD_132980 | JGI IMG/M metagenome (GOLD analysis project Ga0180433, IMG submission 132980) | Hypersaline lake sediment archaeal communities from the Salton Sea, California, USA - SS_1_D_1 metaG | ecosystem: Environmental > Aquatic > Non-marine Saline and Alkaline > Hypersaline >... | reverse complement strand
TAAAATGAAAGTAAAAACAAACAAAAATATTTCAGTTGTCATTTTTTTAAAAAGTATGCATATCCTTGAGATCAAAACAAATAAATGAACATCGCCATTTTTTTATGAATAGGTCAGGTAAATTAATCTCCTTAAATTTCCTCTAGAGAATTTAGGGGGAGACAAAATCCTGTGTTTTTCATCCCTGTTTTTCATTCGTGGTGCAGGGAGCGGGCGGGATTTGCCTGCGCCGCCTTCAGGGTTTGGGATGAGACAGCCACCAAAGCCGTAAAAAGCGAAACCGATACCGCCAGAATATAGGTGCCTGCATTGATGGGAGTGATGAATAAGAGCCCGGTCTGAAGCGCTTTGCTCCAGCCAAAATACACTAGCCCTAACGCGATTCCGTTTGCCGCCACCACAAGCACCAGAAATTCCCGGGTCATCCTCCACATGATATTCCCTGAAGAAGCCCCCAACACTTTGCGGATTCCGATCTCCTTGGTCCGCTGCTTTGTCAAAAAGGTGGTCAAACCCAACAGTCCCAGACAGGAGAACAGGATGGCTGTCATCCCGATCATATTCAGAAATCCTGTCAATTTATCCAGGAAACCGAATGTACTGTCGAAATATTCTGATAGAGTCGAACACTCAAAGGGCTGGTCCGGCATTAGAGTAACCCACTGCTTCTTGATGTAAGTGCGGAGTTCGGGAAATCGATCTTTGGAAGAATATCTTACCAGCATTACCTGTGGATTTTTGGGATCAAGGAAGAGCACAGCAGAAGGAATTTGGAATCCGATATCCGCAAAGAGAAAGTCATCCACTACACCGATGACCCTGCCGGTTCGGCTGCCCACAATCAAGGATTTGCCTACGGGATTTTTCCATTTGAGCTTTTTGACAGCGGTTTCATTAAGGATGAAGCTATTTTTTTTGGCAAAATTCCGGTCAAAGCTCCGGCCTTTGTTCATCTCAATTTCCAGGGTTTGGATAAAATCATAATCCACTCCATAAGCCTGCATGGTGAAGGATTCTTCCTCCCCCACATTCAGAGGCCGAACCGCTGCCGGAGAATTCCAGACCACAGGCAAATGTTTGGCTGTAGAAACATGAGCCACCTCTGGATGGCGGGCGATTTCGGTTTTCAAAACATCCAGCTTTCCCTGGGCTTCCTTTCCCAGCCGCACAAAAGCCACCTTTTCGCGGTTGTACCCAAAATCAGCCTCGAACAGATGCTCGGTCTGGTATTTCAGAAGGGCAGCTGAAGAGATAAAAATAATGGAAAGCGAAAACTGGAAGACAATCATGACTTTGCTTCCTCTTTTCTTTTTTCTCCCTTGCTTGAAATTTTCCTTCAGCACAGAAAGAGGCTGCAGACTGGAGAGAAAAAGAGCAGGATAGAGCCCGGAAAAAAAGCCGGTGAGCAAAGCAGCTCCCGCCATATACTTCAGAAGAAAAGGGTAGTTCCAGATGGAGTTGGAGACTTGAGGGACAAAAGACAACAGAACAAAATCCCCCATATAGGCATAAAAGATCGGATGGATGATCTCATAAAGGATAATGGCCAAAGGGATGGCGATGATGGATAGAACCAGAGACTCACTTAAAAACTGGAGGATCAACTGAGACCTTTTGGCTCCCACGACTTTGCGGAGACCGATTTCTTTGGTACGGTGCATGGAGCGCACTGTGGCCAGGTTGACAAAATTGATACTCACTACCAGCAAAAGCAATATACCGACGAAAAAGAGAATGAAGACGCTGGTCGGGCTGCTGCTTCCCATAAGAGATGTGATGTGCTGGGATTTCAAGCGGAAATCGAGTAATGGATAGAGATACATTTGTTTGGGTGATTCTGGAGAATTGCCCAAATGTTGGGAATGAAAACCGGAAAGCTTTTTTTCAAAACTGGATGGGTCAAACTCATCCGGAATCAGCAAAAAAGTGGCCATAGGATGCACGGACCAGTCATCCAGGATACCGGAAAAAACCCGGACTGTTTCCAGAGAAACCAGAAAATCGAATTTGATGGAGGATGTGCGTGGAATGTTTCGAGTGACTCCTGTGATGCGCAGGCTGAAATTCTTTTTAAGAGTCAGTGTTTGGCCTATGGGATCGTCGTCTCCGAAGTATTTTTGAGCAGCGGCTTCGGACAGTACTATGGAATAAGGTTTGCTGAGTGCGGTTGTGGGATCTCCTGCTGTCATCTTAAAGGAAAACAGAGACAAGAACGAGGGATCCACAAAAAGCAGATTGTGCTCCAAAAAAATGTCTTGGTCTCTTTTGATTGTGATTTGCCCCGGATGATAAATCCGGCAGGTTTTTCTGATTTCAGGGAATTCGCTGCGCAGGGCATAGGCCATAGGTCCGGGAGTGAACGCCCTGTGTTTTTCCTCTTTGTTTTCTGCCTCGAAAACCTGGACCACACTGTAGATCTGTTCTGCATTTTTATGGAATTTGTCCGCCTGTAATTTTACCCCTGCTATCAGGGCAAACAGGGTAAAACCTGCCATGCCCGTCGCCATTCCGATAATGTTGACCCAAGAAAAAAACTTTTGTTTCTTAAGATTCCTCAAAGCAATCAGTATGTAGCTTTTTATCATGATGAACCTTGTGGGAATGTTTGTTCCTGTTTTCTAACCAGCATTAATTTAGCGAACCGGCCGTGGAATCTGCCGATGAACCGGATCAGATGAAAAGTGGAAAAGAGAAAGATGATCCCCAGTATGACAATCAGAGGAAAGGACCACCCCTCTGGATAAAACGGTTGGTTGATGGTGATCAGCGGACGTCCAAAAACCCAAAACCACACTGGATAGAGAACACATTTGATAGAAAGGGAAAGAAGGAAGATGGTAATGAGAAAATAAGTAAGACCCAGAGGAAAATGGAGGATCAGATAGGCATAGATTTTCCAGGTGAGGGACTCCATGACAAGAGTTTTGTATTTTTGTCTCCAATTCAGTTTGCGGCGGAAAAAGATGGGCTTTCGCGGCATGCGGATACCTAGAAGCGCTTCGATGATGCGGCCTTCCACAAGAGCGATCCCGCGGAGGGAGAACAGGAACAACCCGGTTACCGGAATTCCGATAATCAAAATGAGAGAACAAAGAGAAAATACGCCTCCCATAAGAGCCCACATCCCATAGACAACAGCGGTAAGACCTGAAATCAGGATATACAGAAAAGCTCCCCATGTGCGGGATTCTCCAGCGGTGCTGAAAAATTTCCCCCAAAAAGAGCGCTTCTTAGAAGGTTTGGTGGGAGCTAAGGTGGGCTGTATACGGGTTTCGATCTCTTTATAGGCTGAAGCGACTTCAGCCGGAGTGCCGTATTTTTCGATTAGGGATTCCAGGGCATGTGGTTCTGAAATTTGTGGGGATTTCTTCAACGTCTCTTCTAAAGCATTCTGCAGGTGTTCCTCAGCATCGGAGAGAGCATCCTGGATAAGGGCGGGATCGCTTCCTCTTAGTTCTTTTTTGAGTTGGGCTAAATATTCTTGGATATTCTCATACATGGCTGCTTCCTTTCAGGATTTGGTCCACAAATGTTTTGGTTTGGTTCCAAATTTTGGTCCAGCTTTTCAGTGCGTTGAGACCAGAATCCGTGATTTTATAATAGCGGCGTGGCGGTCCTGAAACAGAAGGATCCACATAGCTTTCCAAAAGACCACTTTGGTGGAGGGAACGAAGCACTGGATAAAGCGCTCCCTGTTTCATCATGGGGGTTCCTTTATCCCCGGACTCCATGAGTTTGGCAATCCGGTACCCGTAAAGGGGCTTGTCTGCCTGAGCAAGGATGCTGAGCAGAACGAGCGCGGCTGTTCCTGCGTTTAATTCTTTCTGAAATTTTTTATTGACATCATTTGACCGGTCCAATCTTTGCCTCCTCCCAGCATTGATTTTCTATTATTCCTTTATTGATAGCAATAACCTAATACTAGTAATAAGTTATCAATATATCAAGCATAATTTCAAAAAAAACGAAAAACAGGGGACGGTTCTCTGTGCTCTGTTTTATTTGGAAGCGGGATTGAATGGATTATCAGCAATCCAAATTAGGAACACAAAGAAATAAATCCTCTGTATATGATTTCTGATAGATAACCGAATATCAGCCAAAACGGGATGATAGTAAAATTCACAAATCCTCTAAGGGTCCATTTTGCTTTGTACTCCCACGGACATTTCTTGTTATTATTTGACAGAATACTCTTTCCTGTAATATTTTAATTCAGAGCTTATCACCATCCCCATTTATAGCGGGTTTTATTAAGGCTTCCCGATAAAATTGATTTAGGAGGGAAAATGAGGCGCAGAAAATCGCAGGTAAGGTTGATTGTTATCAATGTTTTTCTTTTTATTCTGGCCAGTACCTCAGCGGCTGAAGAAATCAGACTGAATTCATCCACGAACGAAGGCAATAACCAGCAAACCTACCAGCAAATCTATCCCAAAAAGAGTGGAATAAAGGTGGGGATAAGGTTTATGGGCGGCATGACTTACATGAAGCTGAGCGATGTCAATAATTATTTTCAGGGAATGAATGATTATTTTGATCATCATCCCCATATCTCTCTAAGCACTGAGTTTGAGCCGATCGATCTAGGTAAGGATTTCCGAGGAGAAGTTTTTATAAACTTTAATCCCAGTATAGGTTTGGGTATCGGAGCTGGATATACCTCAGCCGGCCGGGGAAGAACTGTGACAGTGTTTGATGGAATGGGGAGTTTTAAAGACATTACTCTGAGACCGGAATTTTCCGCCGTCCCTATTACTTTTACTCTTTATTATGGAATTTCCCTTGGAAGTAAGGTGATAGTTCAGTTAGATGGTGGGGTGGGTTACTACTTGGGAAGTGTGGAATGGGAAAGGATTGAACAAGGGAGCGACATATCAATAATAGAGAAGTCCTGGAGCGCCGAATCCAATGAATGGGGATTTCATGGAGGGATTGATTTCGAGTTTGAATATACTTCTCATTTCTCATTTGTATTCGGAGCCAAAGGAAGATTAGTCAAATTGAAAAACCTTACCGGGGGCTTAAAAAAGAAAGAATATATCCCCTGGTCCGGTACAAACTCTTGGACAGAAGAACACGTAACCCTCTGGTATGGCATCCGTAATGATTCAGAGACAGGAGGGGAGTATCCATGGCTCTTATTGGAGCAAGAAAAACCTGTGTTGGCTGATTTTCGAGATGTCCGGGAAGCTGTGGTGGACCTCACCGGCATTACCCTGCAGGCTGGATTTAAAGTGACTTTTTAGAAGTCATATCAGGCCCGGAAAAACGAGGCAGGAGCATTGCGTCGGATAGTCTGTTTTCCTATAATTCATTTGAGAGATGAGTTTTGAATTATGGCTTTAGCTATAAAGGGCAAATGTTTCCACCTCCTTTCCTTTTTTATGGTGGGATTATGGCTTTTTTTTCTCACCACCTTGGCTGCTTCAGAAGAAAAGAAGCTGACTATCCTCCACACCAATGATCTTCATTCCCATCTTTTGGGACATTCCCCCAATATGGACTACACACCCGGGATTTTGGGTGATGATGAGACCCTGGGAGGCTGGGCCCGGATCGCTACTGTGATAAAAAGAGAAAAGGGAGCTCGAGCTCACCCTGTTTTGGTGCTGGATGGAGGTGATTTCCTCATGGGCACGCTTTTTCATATGGTCAGCCGGGAACAGGCTGTGGAGCTTGTGTTGATGAAAGAGATGGGCTTTGATCTCACCACCCTGGGAAATCATGAGTTTGATCTGAAGCCTGGAGGATTATCCCGCATCTTAAGGGCTGCCCGTGCAAGGGGCGGCATCCCTCAGGTTATTGCCTCCAATATGATTTTTGATCCCTTTGAAGAAGCGGATGATTCTCTGGAACAGGATTTTAAAAAGGGTCTTGTAAAATTATATGTGGTTTTGGAGAGAAATGATATCCGGATAGGCTTTTTTGGCCTCATTGGAGCGGATGCGGCAGAGACAGCGCCTTTTGCATGGCCTGTCACATTCAGAGATATCATCGAAACATCACAGGAGATGGTGCCAAGGCTCCGGGAAGAAGAAAAGGTGGATGTGGTGATCTGTCTTTCTCACAGCGGAATTTGGGACAAAAAGAAAAAGTCTGAAGACGAGAACCTGGCAAAAAAGGTTTCAGGAATTGACATCATTATCAGCGGACACACCCACACCCAGCTCACTGAGCCCCTCATTATCAACGAAACCATTATTGTTCAGGCAGGAGCCTATGGAAAGTGGGTGGGGATTTTGGATGTGGCTGTGGATGAAAACAATAAGGTTTTGTTTCAGGATTACCATCTTTTTGAGGTCGATGACTCTATTATAGGAGATGAAAGGATCACCGCTCTTATTGATGCGAAAGAAGAGATTGTAGAGAGGCAGATGCTTCAGGAACGGGGATTGACCTTTTACCAGCCTTTGGCTGAGACAAATTTTGATCTTCATGTGAAAAGTGAGGAGACAGGGCTGGGAAACATGATCACAGATGCCACTCGCTGGGCTGTGAATAAGCGGGGATATGAGCCGGATCGTTTCTCATCAAAAGTGAGAGTATCTCTTCAGTCAAACGGTCTTATCCGGAGTGATATTGTGAGAGGCAAGACCGGATTGTTAGGGGTATCAGATCTTTTTCGAGTGGAGCCTCTGGGAATCGGCATAGATAATACCATGGGTTATCCTCTCTTGAGCTTTTACCTCTATCCCTCTGAGATCAAAAAGGCCGCAGAAGTGGCCACCTCCATCTACCCCATTAAAGGAGAGGATTATTTCCTTAATTATTCGGGCATCAAGGTGACATATAATCCTAAGCGGATGATATTTGACCGGGTTGTCGGGATTTTGATCGAGAAAGAGGATGGAAGTTATGTGCCTTTGGATACTTCCTCTTCCAATAAAGAGCTTATCAGGGTGACTTCTAACTATTATAACTCTTCCTTTATTAAGTTTGTGGGGAGTTATACAAAGAACATCCTGAAGATTGTCCCTAAGGATAAACACGGATATCCTATCCAGGACCTTGCCACCGCCAGGGTGGACGCTGATTCCGATGTTCCTGGAATTCAAGAGCTTAAGGACTGGGAAATCCTATTTGAATTCATGGATACCTTTGGAGACAGGGATGATGACGGAATCAAGGAAATCCCTGTGAAGTACAGCCATCCGGAGGGCCGGTTTGTATCAGAACCCAGTCTTAATCCTGTGGATCTTCTCAAAGGAGGGAATATTCTTACGTGGGGAGCATTTTTTGTGATTCTTGTGGGGCTGGTTCTTATGGTGCTGATGATTGGTATTCTGGTAAAAAGAGTCAGGAAAAGGAGTTAGGTTTTAGGTTGGAAGATCCGGATATAGTCAAAATAATAAAGGTAAAAATATCAAGGAGGTGAATCATGGCTTTTAAAACCTTGTTTTTAGCCCATGCCCCTGATGCGGATTACAAAAAGCATAAAAGTATTATTGATACTGGAAAATACAGACTCTTAACCTATGTGGTGAAAAATCAGGAAGAGGCCACAAAAGTGGCGCAGGACCTTTATGAGACTGAGAAGATAGACTCGATCTTACTGTGTCCGGGTTTCAAACATATTGAAGTTGCAGAGATATTTCAGGCCCTTGATGGCAAAGTGTCGGTCAATGTTTCCAGAGGAGACGGACCCAGCGGTCAAATTGCTATGAGGGCAATGAAGAGAGCCAACTTTAAGAAATAAATTATTCAATTTCCCCTTAAAGGATGTGTTTTTGAGAAAAAAAATAAGCCTTTTTCCGTTCCCGTATGACTATAAAACACATGGAAAAGGCTAGTATCAGGGCAAAATGACACATCACAGAGGGCAGCATGCCTTCAGGCTCTGGAGTCAGTATACGGACTGCAAACGAAGGAAGCACAAAACCAAGAACTCCGGTTTGAAGATTTGCCAGATGTTTCCTCAAGATATCATCTCTGGCATAAGCCATGCTCACAGCAGTCCCAAAAATAAGAACGGCAATCCCTGTTTGGTAAAAAATCCCATAAGCAATCTCAAAAGGATTGGGATGGGCGAAGCGGGCTAAAACCAATTGGCACACTGATTTTGTCACAATGTGAGAATCCACGATGATCCAGGAAGCAAAACCAGTGCTGGCTGCAAAATACACCAAAGACATGATTTTTAACCATTTTTGTTTTCGGGGAGTCAATTGATAAGCCAACCACAATCCCATGGGAGGAAGCCAAGTGATGTCAAAAAAAGCCATACGGGAAAACAGAAGATTTTCCGGGTGGGCACACACCGCCACTTCGGAAAACTGATATCCGGCTAATAGGAGAAAAAGCAGGCCGATGGGATAGAGGATACGCTTTCGGCCGGGGCTCAACAAAGTAAAGGCAGCAGCAGCAAATTCGAAAAAACCAGTGAATAAGGCGAGTAAAGGTGAATATTCCATGCCTATATCTCCATTTTAACTTATTGTGAAACATGATTCTACTGAATTTCTGATAAAAAGAAGTTAAAGTTTAGCTGTTATTTTTTGGATTACACTTGACAGCAAGTTTTTTTCTGTCCTATTTTTAATGAAGATAACAAATTCAAAAAGCAAGAGTCAGAATCTCAGCAAAAATAACGAGGTTCCTATTATTGTGTATTTGCATAGTCAGGAGGAGCATGATGAGAAAATTAACAGGAACAGCCCTAATGTTTGCTGTTTTGGGTGTGATTTTGTTAGCCACTTCATGTGGAAAAGAGAAATTGACCCCTTATCCTTTCTCAGACGGGGATTATTTGGAATACATCAATGAGAGAGAGGATAAAAATTATCCCTATGGACTGCGTTCTTTTGATCGATATGAAGTATCAGTTATGGAAAACAGTGATTTTAAAGTCAAGGTGTTTTCCATAACCAAATCATCCTCTGTTGTCCAGGACAAACGTGAAGTCCCTCAATTTGAAAGAACATATGATTCTTTTGGGAGGCTTATTGAGCTGGCAGATGGAAAAGATCCTGGAAAAAATAAAGGAAGGTTTTCAAGACTGTGGCTCCCCCCGGAAAAAAGAGAACAGGGAAAAGAAGTTCTTCTGGAGAACTATTTCAAGAAAAAAGGAGTGGTTCAGGGAAGAGAACGCTGGCGGGACCATGATGCTTGGGTAATGAAAATTTCAAATACTTCTTATTATTACCATGAGGAGACAGGTTTTCTATTGGGGACAGATGATGGTTTCTCTAGGAAAATACTTGTCAACACAAATATCAACGGTCTTTGAGGATAAACCAATCAAAAAATAGGTGAAAACCAGGGACGGTTCTCTAAAAAAAGACGGAGGAGGAGAACCGTCCCTGTTTTTAATAATTTTGCAGAAGAGGTCATCTAGGGATATAATAAACGAAAAATCCGATCAGCCTGGGTTATTCGCGAGTTGAGGAAAAAAATGAAAAAACCAATGAAGGAAAAATACTTTGGATGCTTATTGGGTTTGGGAGTGGGAGATGCGCTGGGAGCTGCGGTAGAGTTTATCTCCCTTGAGGAAATCAAAAAAAAATACGGCGCTTCTGGCATTGAAGATTTTGACAGCTGGGGAGGATTTGAAGCGGGAAGTTACACCGATGATACCCAGATGACTCTCGCCACAACCCGAGGCCTCATCAAATCAGCCAAGAAACAGAAAAAGAAAGGAAGATGGAAGCCAGAGTTTATGGTTTATAAGGAATATCTCAAATGGCTTGAAACCCAGGATGACCCTTCACAAGTGAGAGCACCTGGAAAAACCTGCCTCAGTGCTTTGGACAGCGGAAAAATGGGCACCATGGAAAAACCATTCAATAACAGCAAAGGGTGCGGGGGAGTGATGCGAGTGGCTCCAGTAGGACTGGCATATGAGGGGGCTAATGCCTTTTATATTGGGGCCAAAACAGCAGCCGTCACTCACGGACATGCCTCAGGATACCTGTCAGCCGGTTTTTTGGCGGAGCTCATCAGCTATATGAAAGAGGATCGGGATTTGCAGGAATCGATCAAAAAGGCGAGACAAACTCTTTTTCTTTATGAGGGACATAAAGAGACCTTAGAAAAAATGGATGAAGCTCTTGAGCTGGCGCAGAGCCGTGAATCTGTGGAGAAATCTGTAGAGAAAATAGGGAAAGGATTTACCGGAGAGGAGGCACTGGCGGTAAGTGTGTTTTGTTCCTTAAAGTTTGAGAGTGATTTTACTTCTGGGATCAAAGCAGCGGTCAACCATTCAGGAGACAGCGATTCCACCGGCGCGATCACAGGAGCTATCTTGGGCGCTAAGCTGGGGAAGGAAGCCATCCCCATTCACTGGATCGAACAGCTAGAAAATGCCAAAGAGATAAAAAATTTGGCTGAAAAGATGTATCAGGTCTTTTCAGAATAGGGAATAAGTGATGCTGTTGTCTTCAGTCCGAAGATTTTATAATATTACAAAAAAATATATGAAGAAAGAAGAAAAAGAGCAGGATTAAATGCGTTTAAATGTGTATTCCGGATAAAGGAACGTTATGAAATACATATATATATTGAAAATAAAGATAGATTGTAGATAATGAAACAGAGTTCAAAAATATGACAGATGAGTCTCAAAATAAAAGGACGTCTGCACTCAATAACGGAGAGCTGTGATGAAAGATAAAGATAAAACCAAAGAGATTCTTTCGTCTGAACTGCAAAAGATGCGGGAGTGTGTTTCTGAATTAAAAGAAGAAAGAAAAAGTTATGCTCAAATGAATAAGGCAGAGCCCCAACACACAGACACAAGGTTGAAAGATTCAGAAGAAAGATACCGTTTTCTTACTGAAAAAATGAATGATTTGATCTGGACCATGGACCTGAAACTGCGCACCACTTTTGTCAGCCCTTCTATTGAGAAAATGCTTGGATTTACCCCGGAAGAACGGATGACTCAGGAAGCCAAACAACAATTAACTCCTGCTTCGTACAAGCTCGCTAAAAAGGCTTTGGCAGAGGAACTGAAGAATGAGCTGAGCGGTAAGGCTGATCCCAACAGGACTCGGGTAGTAGAATTGGAGTATTTTCATAAGGACGGATCTATCCGCGTGTTGGAGAACCTCATATGCGGCCTCAGGAATGAGAAAGGAAAACTTATAGGATTACACGGGGTATCCCGGGACATCACTGAACGAAAAAATGCAGAAAGAAAACTCAGAAAGAGTTTGGAAGAAAAGGAAATTTTGCTCAAAGAAATCAATCACCGGGTGAAGAACAATCTGAACATGATCAACAGTCTGATCAATATGCAGGCAGGAAAAATAAAGACCAAGAAACAGGCTGTGGATGCTCTTCAAGAGGTCAGGAACCGGATTCGTTCCATAGCTGCGGTTCATGAAAAATTGTATCAGTCAGATGTTTTTACAACCATTGAAATGAAGGACTACATAACAAACCTGGCAGAAACACTCCTCCAATTTCACAAGGACAGTAAAAAGATTGATTGTTATTTGAGGATAGATGATATCCGTATGGATATCAATAAAGCCATTCCATGCGGCCTTATCCTGAATGAACTGATTAGCAATGTCGTGAAGCATGCTTTCCCCAACAGTGAAGAGGGCAAAATAGTTGTTTCAATGCAGCAGGTGAAAAGAGGTGCCTGTGAAATTAGGGTCAAAGACAATGGGATTGGATTAAAGGGAAATATTGAAAACTTAAAAACAGACTCCATGGGTTTTGAGTTGGTCACCATTCTCACTGATCAATTGGAAGGAAAGTTGTCAGTAAACACCAAAGACGGAACAGAATTCAAAGTTTTATTTCCCATCAAAAACAATATATGATCGGGTCACTGCTTTTTAAAAAAAACGGGATAGGATCAAAGCAGGTCGGTGGTGTTAAAAAAGAAATAAAAAGCGGAATAAAGAGTTCATGTGGAAGGTATCAGAGACGGAGATAGGGTTAAGGTAGTAAAACTGAATTTCAAACAGGGATCCATAAATAAGAAAAAATGAAAAATTATTTTTTCTGCAATAAAAATTGTATTTTATTGGAGATGTTCTTAATATTATGGATTATTACAGTTTGATTATTTTATTAAGGAGGAATTTGAAATGAAATCCAAGAGACATGTCATTATTTCAGTAATCACCCTGGTTTTTGTCTTGGGGACACTCCCATCCTTTGCTCAGCCCCAAGAGAATATTCTTGAAGAACTGAAATCCATCGCGGTGGTCAAGCAGAAAGTGATGATGCCCATGCGGGATGGAGTCAGGCTGGCTACGGATATCTTCCGACCCAAAACAGAGGAGCCTGTTCCTGTCATTTTTTCACGGACTCCCTACAACTTCAATTCCTGGCATGATGGGGAGTTGAGCACTCGTTTGTTTCAATCTGCCTTGAGGTATGTAAAGAAAGGATATGCTTATGTGGTTCAAAACGAGCGGGGACGCTATTATTCCGAAGGACAGTGGGAAATTCTGGGACCCCCCCGAACCGATGGCTATGATGCTATCAAATGGTTATCTGAGCAGCCCTGGTGCAACGGCAAAGTGGGCTTGATCGGATGTTCCTCCACAGCCGAGTGGCAGATGGCTGTAGCCGCTCTGGACCCTCCGGGTCTTGCTGCGGTAGTGCCTATGGGATTCGGCGCCGGCATAGGTCGTGTGGGAGAATTTTACGAACAGGGCAACTGGTACCGGGGAGGAGCTCACCAGATGCTGATGACCGCCTGGCTTCATGACAGCGGCTTTGTCCAAACGTATAAACATCGTCCTACCTTTCCTAAAGATATGACCCGAGAAGAAAGGGTAAAGGTTTCCAAATACTTTGATCTTGCCGTGGAAGCCCCGGATATAGACTGGTCTGAAGCCCTCTGGCATTTGCCCCTTATTGAGATTATGAAAAGCCTGGGAGCACCAGAGAGCGTATATGAGGAAATGATCAGCAGAAAACCCAATGACCCAGCCTGGTATGAAGGCGGATTATACCATGATGACATGCCTTTTTCTGTGCCCGGCTTATGGTATATATCCTGGTATGATATTTCCATCAGTCCCAACCTTGCTTTAGTCAATAACATTCGCAGCAATGTCCAGGATCCTGAAGTGGCGGATAATCAGTTTGTGGTTATTGCCCCGGTGCTTCACTGCGCCTTCAGCAGAATGAGTGAAGAAACCATTGTGGGGGAACGGAATATGGGAGATGCGAGATTTGATACCTACGGACTTATTTATGACTGGTTTGACCACTGGCTGAAAGGAAAGGATAATAAAGTCCTTGATGAAACTCCCAAAGTTCAGTACTACACCATGGGTATCAATGAATGGCGGTCTTCAGATGTCTGGCCTCCTGAAGAAGCTGAGATGGTCACCTTGTATCTGGAAAGCAGCGGAGAGGCTAACAGTGTTTTCGGAGACGGAAAGCTCACCACCACTCTACCCGGTCAGGAGGACCATCCTGATGGATTTACCTATGATCCCGAATATCCTGTTCCTCTGCGCGGGGGCGGCTTTTGCTGCATGGGCAAAACTTACCGCCCGGGTTCTTTTGATCAGCGGCAGATAGAAGCCCGTCACGATGTATTGGTTTATTCCACCGATCCCTTAATGGAAGGGATCGAAATTACCGGTCCTGTGGAGATCACCCTTTATGTGGCCTCAGATGTCAAAGACACAGACTTTACTGTAAAACTGATCGATGTGTATCCGGATGGAACCGCCTATAATCTGTGTGATACCATTCAGCGGGTCCGCTATCGGGAAGGCTATCACCAAGAAGTTTTTATGGAAGAAGGGAAAATATATAAGGTTCCGGTTAGTTCCATGACCACCTCTAACTATTTTGCTCCGGGACATCGCATCCGCATCGAAGTCTCCAGCAGCAACTTTCCCCGCTTCGAGCGCAACCTCAACACAGGAGGAAACAATTATGATGAATCCGAATGGGAGGTGGCGCACAATAAAGTACATCATTCCGCTGAATACCCCTCCCAGATCAGGATCTCTGTCATCAACGGATCCAAGGCGAGCCGTGTTCTAAAATGATCCCTCCTTAGCCCTAGATTCAATTGAACACAGAGAATAATAGGGATAAGGGATGTGAAATGTAATGAATCACGGTTTGATTTATATGAGAGATGTATATAACATTATGATTTGATTTTTCATATAGGAGGAATATGAAATGAAATCCAAAAGATATGTCATTATTTCAGTAATCACCCTGGTTTTTGTCTTGGGGACATGGCCGGTCTTTGCCCAACCTCAGGAGAATATCCTAGAGGAGCTGAAGTCCATCGCGGTTATCAAGCAGAAAGTGATGATGCCCATGCGGGATGGAGTCAGGCTGGCTACAGATATCTATTATCCCAAAACAGAGGAGCCTGTTCCTGCCATTTTTTCGCGAACTCCTTACAACTTCAATACTTGGCGGAACGGGGAATTAAGTACTCGAAATTATCAAGCAGCGTACAGAATGATAGAACAGGGTTATGCTTATGTGGTTCAGAACGAACGGGGAAGGTATTATTCCGAAGGACAGTGGGAGATTCTGGGGCCGCCCCGAACCGACGGGTATGACGCCATCAAATGGATATCAGAGCAGCCCTGGTGCAACGGCAAAGTGGGCTTGATCGGATGTTCCTCCACAGCCGAGTGGCAGATGGCTGTAGCTGCTCTGGACCCTCCGGGTCTTGCTGCTGTGGTACCTATGGGATTTGGGGCCGGTATCGGACGGATAGGTGAATTTTACGAACAGGGCAACTTCTACCGCGGGGGCGCCCATCAGATGCTGATGACTGCATGGCTTTATGATCATGGCTTTGTCCAGACTTATAAGCATCGTCCTACTTTTCCTAAAGATATGACCCGTGAAGAACGGGTACGTGTATCCAAATATTTTGATCTTGGTGCTGAAGTCCCTGAAGTAGATTGGTCTGAAGCAATCTGGCATTTGCCCCTAATCGATATCATGAAAAGTCTGGGGGCGCCAGAAAGTGTGTATGAGGAAATGATCAGCAGAAAACCCAATACCCCAGCCTGGTATGAAGGCGGGTTATACCATGATGACATGCCTTTTAGTGTGCCCGGCTTATGGTATATATCCTGGTATGATATTTCTAGCAGTCCTAATCTTGCTTTGGTCAATTACATTCGCAATAATGCCCAGGATCCCGAAGTGGCTGATAATCAGTTTATTGTTATCGCCCCGGTGCTTCACTGCGCTTTCGGCAGAATGAGTGAAGAAACCATTGTGGGGGAACGGAACATGGGAGATGCGAGGTTTGATACCTACGGACTTATTTATGACTGGTTTGACCACTGGCTGAAAGGAGAGGATAACAAAGTCTTGGATGAAACCCCCAAAGTTCAGTACTACACCATGGGTATTAATAAGTGGCGATCGTCAGATGTCTGGCCTCCTGAAGAAGCAGAGATGGTCACCTTATATCTGGACAGCAAGGGCGATGCCAATAGTGTATTCGGTGATGGGAAGCTTACCACTAAACCACCCGGGGAACAGGAACATCTCGATGAATTTACCTATGATCCCGAATATCCTGTGCCTATGCATGGAGGCGGATTTTGCTGCTTGGGCCAAAATTACCAAGCGGGCTCTTTTGATCAGCGTCAGGTTGAAGCCCGCCACGATGTATTGGTTTATTCCACCGATCCCTTAAAGGAAGGGATCGAAATAACTGGTCCTGTGGAGATCACTCTTTATGTGTCCTCAGATGTCAAAGACACGGACTTCACCGTAAAACTGATCGATGTATATCCGGATGGAACCGCTTATAATCTGTGTGATACTATCCAGCGTGTCCGTTACCGCGAAGGCTATAACAAGGAAGTCTTTATGGAAAAGGGAAAGGTCTATAAAGTTCCCGTCAGTTCCATGTCCACCAGCAACTATTTTGCGCCGGGACATTGCATCCGCATTGAGGTCTCAAGCAGTAACTTTCCCCGCTACGGCCGCAACCT